>Ga0315913_1006542_pt1 | contig 14082 bp, 10 predicted proteins | sample MpolsnodulesMG_FD_207736 | JGI IMG/M metagenome (GOLD analysis project Ga0315913, IMG submission 207736) | Medicago polymorpha root nodule microbial communities from Los Angeles, California, United States - small nodules | ecosystem: Host-associated > Plants > Roots > Nodule | place: USA... | reverse complement strand
TCTCAATGGTGGTGATTAACAAAGACAGTAATTGGAAAATACTCATAACATAGGACAGAATAACTTTAAGGACATATTTAATCATAATTCACGCTCAGCTTTAGAAAGGCACTTACTTACTAATCCAGGAATTGATTCTCTACCAAACACGACCCTTGATATAAGCAAAGGTAGCATTTCTGAAAGCAAAGGTAGCAATTTCAAGTCTTCAAGTTCAGGCTCGAGTATGGAATAATGTCATTAATATTGTGGCATGTGCATTTAATGGGTTACCAAATATGAAACAACTCTAAGTTTTCTTGAGGTAGTCTAATGGTTAGATCGGAACACATTATGTGTGGAGAAGCAGGGGCGGACCTGAACAGGTCCTGGTGTGGCAAGTGTCACACCACCCCCAAGTTGGGTTTTTTTTCCATCCAGAAGTCCAGCCCACTCCAAAACAAGAGGGTATTTAAAACTGAACCAATCCAATAGAAAAACCGTAAGCTAAATCAATCGAAACTGCAAAAAACCACATTTGGTTTAGATGTATTCAGATCACATTTTTACTCAACTGTATGGTTTGGTTCGGTTTGCGGATTTTATTTTATCAACCAAACCAAACCAAATCAAACAACAACATAAGAAAAATACTAATTAAATATATGTCATCTACACCAATACCCACAGGATCTCAATGGTAACTTTTATAAATGACATGTATTTTCTTTTGTTAAGTTTCTTCTTTGCTTTTTATTTCGAAAATGTATTTATGTGCAATTTGAACTTTTAAAAAATGATGACATCTTAGTCTTTTACATTTCTTGCATAATAGAATTACTTTTTGTCCACATTTTTAATTTGGTCTATGTTATTTAGTGAAAATGAAATTTTAATGTTGGATGAAATTAAAAATATTGTTGGAAACATTGCTAGAAGTATGTTGTGTTTTAGCTTTTTAATGTTGGAAACAAAAAATTGTATTGTAAGTAATAAAAACGGCACCAACCGATCCAACTCAAACCACATTGGTTTGGTTTGTTTTGATTCGGATTTTATATGCTTTTTTATTTTACGGTTCAGATGACTTTTAGTCTCAAAACCGAACCAAACTGCACCGCGAACAATCCACACAAGTACATTGTAAACATTTTCCCCTCACTTCTCACGTCAGCGAGCCTTTTTCATTGTTCTTTCTCTTGGCAAGCGTACAACACAAACAGAAGAAAGTGCTTTTCATTCTTATCAAATTTAATTTTATTTAATTATTTGACGATAAAATGTGCCTCACCGGTATTGTAAGTCTAGATCCTCTCCTGAGTAGATTGATTATAGATATCTCCCTAATTGCTTTTGCAGTTTTCCATTATATGAATCACAACTGTGAATGTAAAAATTGTTTCATTAGTCCCAAAATTGACCATAGTCAAGGTTTATATATCAATGAAATTATTAATAGATGTGTTATCACTAAGCAAATCTATCACGAAATGTCAATTAGAATATTATGAATTGAATCACCATATCTATGTGATTCGAATCAACTTGGTGAAATTACTGAACGTTGATTCAAATCATTCTTTTATTCTTTGAGATTCAATATTCATTTTCTCTCAAAATCTTCACTCGTCACAAAGTTTCATTGAAAACTCTTTGATCCTTTGATGCGAGTGAAAATTTGTAAGGGACTTGGATAGAATTTCTTTGTAATAGCAATTTGTGAATGAAGTGTTTCAATTGCACAAGATTCAAGGAAAAGAATTGAGTTTCTTTTCAACATAGAAATGGATTCTAGGGTTTTTAGGTTTAAGACTCTTCAAGTTGTGATAAAAGTAGGTTGAAATTTTCAATTTAGAGACAACAACTTGGTGGTACATTATTATTCATTCATAGATAAAATATCAAGCGACATAGAAAGTTAAATCTAGCTTTGGTTGCCATAAAACATATATCTACCATCATCAATGATATTCACCATGGAGGGGGACAGAGTACAAAAAATTCCCAAGGGTCACCACTATAGCAATTTACTTATTACAAGAGAGAAAAAATTACATGTTTTTAAGATAATGTTCTTACATCATAGTCAATAGTCCAATTATGCAAGAATAATTAAACCTCTAGCTCCCCAAATCAATCTATACAAGGTATATACAGGTTCAAAACAATATTAATTGTTTCAGTGGTTCATTTTTCCTTGTAATAGCCAAAACAGAACAAACACTGAAAAGTTTCGAAGACAGACAACAACAACAGAACAAGGCATATTAAGCAAATTAATACATCCCAGAATCATGATCATATATTGATGGCAGGAGCCATTGGAGGAAACCAACATTAGTTTCTCCTTTTGATCTACTTGTTGAGTACTCTGCTAGCATGTTCCATAGGTCTCCAACTGTCCATCCCTGCGACAAAATCCAACACGAGACCTGCCACGGTACCAACCAAAATCTCTAGTGAGAAATTAACATTGCAATAAAAGACCAAGTTGAGTTGGTATGTTCCTGGAACTTGGCTAAATAAAGATGATCTATTCACATATGGTATCACCACTAAGAAGAATATTGACACCACTCTCTTTAACACTCTTTCCAACACTTACTGAATGAGTAAAATTCATTTGATTCCACTAAATCATGTGGGGCTTATCCCCAAAATGATTGGACTCGCATAAATTTCACTCAATCATAAATAGTGTTGGTAAGAGAGTTAGTGTTGCTAGCATTTATCTGCTACTCAAATTAGTTAGGAAGAAGGCTATTGGGATAAATGTGATTCCCACATTGAATAAAGATAAAGCATGAAAATAGTTTATAAAGAGTGATACTCCTCATCTTACAACCGGTTTTGTAAAAATGAGATAAGCCCATTATAGAAACTTAATATGATATCAGAGCCTATTGAGTCAAGTCATCCACCGTATTATCCACGCATCAAACTCAATAGTGCTGGGTATGAAGGGGGTACTGAGAAAAACTCAAGTCTCACATTAAAAAAGAGATAAAGCCTAAAAAGAGTATATAACTAGCGACACTTCTGACCTTACAAAGTTACAATGCAGTTATTTAAGGATGAGTTAAGCCCAATTTGAAAACTTAATAGAGGTAATGCAAATAGTGGGTTATTCATTTCTGAAACAAACCAAGAAAATGGAAACTTAATTTGAATATGGAAGTCAATTAGCCTAGCTCAGAGAATCCTGTTGATGTTGCTTTAATCTGACAGCAAACTTGCAAATAGATTTTACAGGTACAACTATTTAATATATGTCAAGTTACCTTGTCTAGATTCTGCAATGCCCCTGAGCCAAACGTGTAGTATGCAATGAAAGCTCTTCCAGCCTGCAGGGTTTGATAAAACAAGACAAAGTTTAAGGTCTTCAAGCATGAAAGGTCAAATTGTCAAAGTAAAGTCTAGTACTACAATTGTTGCTGTCAATTTGCAATATTTCATTTTCATCGACCTTTTGTGACCACATGCTGATTTTTAAAGTTCTCAGCCGTCAAAATTTTAGATGTTCTACTGGCATTGTTGACTATCCCCAAAAAAAATTCTAAATTGAAAACTATCAAACATGATATGGTTGACTTGATCTCAACACTCATAACAAGAATGCATAGAAATATCTACCATGATATGGGCTTTTCCTTGGTGTAGGGGTAAACATAAGCATTCATTTCTAATTCATTCAGATAAGTACGCAGTGACTAAGGGTACATATTCATACAATGATTGCTGAAAATATAAAATTACTTGAGAAGCTGCAAGCCACTGAATTATGGTCTTTACTTCAGGATCTCCTCCAAAGGCACCACATCCCCAATTTCCGGTCGCAACCCCAATATCATTGCTATTCTCCATCATATCATAATCATTTTTAGAATCTCTGATTTCTTGATATGAATATTTTCCTTCACTTGTTTCCATATCATCAAACTAAGAGAAACGAAGAATGTTCAACACAGATAACTGAACAACGACCAATGCAGATAGCATACCATATTGACACTAGAAAGTCATGGAAAAAACAACCAGTAAAGATGAGCATACATTCTCTTGTGGTATTTTCTGATACCGTTGATATTGAGATTGCTGCAAAAAACCACAGAATGCCTTGTTGATCTCACTGCAGGAATGAATAAGCTCGATTGATATTATGTTATAACTTCAAAAAAATTAATAACATACAAAAAACATAACATTAAATTTTATTGTGTGCAGCTAGGAACAATACAATGAAACTACAATTTGCAGGTAATAAATTGATGCAACCTTTATAAACAATTACAAACTTCAAAGGACAAATATAAAGCACAATTCATTTTAGATTATAAATTCTATCTTAATATTCTTTCAAAAAAAAAAAAATCTATCTTAATATAACATGACAACAGTGAATCTGAATCTAAAGAGACGCAACCAATCAATGAAAGTTAACGAACCGGAGGAGAAATTTATCCCTGTATTGCCTCATCCCTGGGCCACATAATGCATCAATTGCAACAATCCTGGTTTTGCGTCTTCCTAGGGTGTCTACATCTTTGTCATCCACATAATCCCCAGAAAATCGAAACGATGATGCATATCTAAAGAAATCAGGAGATATTATCACTGTTAGGTTGAAGGAAGCACAAAATAGCAAATTGTGTTTGAAAAGCTGAAAATATATAATGAGACATTGCATCAGAGAAATATTTCACCATTTTATGCATACTGTTACAGTATAGAAAACACTAATGTGCAATTTTTTCTATTCTTGGGAAGATATACAATTTTGCATTAAAAAACTGTTCTAACCAGGTGTGCAAATCAGTGAGAAGGAAAACAGACACATCATAAATGGTTCAATCTACTGAAAAAGAACCTACCATCACATTTGAAGTAAACAAAACCAGTAGTAGGCACTAAAAATATTCAATTCTAACTGAAGTTTAGAGCCATCGAGTAACACTGACCCTGTATAACTCGAGAACCTTTCGACACCAACAATATCTATAGCCTCATTATCCGCCATGCACGGCAAGAAAATCATGCCAGCAATCAATTCTGGACTGATCATGAAGCGAATTTCCTCCTATATCAGACAATTACAAGTAAAATTATTAAACATAAGTAGGTCGAAAGCTCAAGTAAGAAAAATATTCAAATCTGCAGAATCTACAGGCGTAAGGTGCTAATACAAATTGCATACGAAATATAAGTATAAGACATATCAGGAACCATGCTTATAAAACATATCAGGAACTATGTCCTAAAGAATCTATCACAATTGCCTAACATTTAAGCACAAGATGTTAAGGATGGAAATATAATACAATTATAAACATATAGCACCTGTACACAACCCCTACGAAGAGCACCACCGCCAAGATATTCATTTGCAAAATCCACTTCGACAGTTTCACATGAGTGATCTTCTATGAGCCCTGAATTTCGAACCTAAAATGTAAAAGTATCACCTATTACAAACCAAGTGGATCATTGAAAGAGATTAGTTTTGTGGACAATTGAAAATAAATCTCCTGCAAATACCTCAAATCTGCATAGAGGTATTACAGAAGTGCTCCAAAAGCTGGCATTTGGGTAAGATATGTGACTACAATCATCTTCCCGGGGAAGTACTTTTCGCTCAAATGAGACAACACCCTTGGGCATATTAGAGGTTATCCTTTGAAAATAGTGAATGATGCACCAAATCTTATTTTCCTGTTTTTGAGTGTAATCATTATAGAGACTCCTGAAAAATGCACAACCATAGAGACACCTGGATTTCAAGAAAATTTTGTAATAACATGTGAAACAAGGAATTTAATATGGTCACTTCTTCTATCCTTCTCTTTCACTATCATTGAGTCTCTCTAACACACAAACATGCAGATACCATTGACGATTTGACACCACTAGGAAAAAATGATGATCAAAATGAATGCTAAATCAAGCAATTGAACAAGTGAATAAGAATAGTATAGCTTAAGATTCTTACGCAAACAACTCATCAAAGTTAACTGGTTGAAGTTGTTTCTCATATCTGTCATGGACTGGGAATAGACATAAAAATGAGCATGCAAGAAGAGCAGCAATTAACTCCTGAAAAGCAAGAAATTGCAATTGTAAATTATAACTATCATTAGCATGTAACTCACGGACCATGTACAATGCAACGGCAGCAGAAGCAGCCTTCGTTATGTGAGAGTCGTGACGCCGGTGGCTGTGATAGTAGTAGCCAAATAGCCAACCAGTATTATTTTGGTTATTTGAAGAGTGGGTATATTTTATCTTGTCGCAGTAAAAACGCTATTGAGAGATTTAGAGAGAAAACTAAGGGACTTGTGAAATGCTCGAGTGATTTGCACTCAGCTGATCCTTCATTTATATACACTCATAGAAGTAAATACAATTTACATTAACAAAGAGATTAATAATAATGCTACTTCCTAGTTGCATGAATGATATTTCCTAGATACATGACTACCTAGGTACATGATTGCTACAACTTCCAATACTAATTAATACTAACTGCTAATAATTCCAACAAACGTAAAGCAAAGAGGTATAAGAATTTTAATGTCAAGTATTTGTAGCCTTGTAGGTGGAATTTTGTTTTTAAACAATTAAGAGAACGCATATTCTACACACACAAAAAAACACATAAGTTTCACAACAAGCAAACCTGGGTAAGGAAGACTATTCCGGCTTCCTGCGAATCCAGCATACGAAGACCAGTTCTGACAGTGGCTCCCTTTCCGTCAATAATCATATCCGCATTTTCATAGTGTGCTTCCAACAAAGATGGCAACCTCAAAAGCAAATCTCCCAATGATGGAAGCACCTCCTCAAACCACTTCCTACATTCCTCTCTAGATATCAGCTGAAACAAACAATCATGAGTCTTTGCTTTTATTCATAAAACAATTGTTCGATCAGCTATAAACGGCAAAACCCATGTACCCCAATATGCCCGGAAAACCCCGATTAAAAATTAAAAATTTGAGGTTTTAAAAAGGTGAAGTTACCTGCAGTATATTACCTCGTCGAAGAACAGGGCATATCCATGTGCAGCGGAAGGGGCTAAAGGTTCTGGAGAGAGAGAAAGAGAGTTCCTGAGTTCAGTAATGAAGATGAATAAGAGCCGTCCTGAGTCAACTCGGCCACATCCGAGCTCTCTGAGAGCTTCCACCACTTGGGACGGCCAAAATAGATAGGAAGAACGCATCACCACTGGTAAATATGGTAGAATTGATCTCCAATCTTCTCTATTCTCCATTTTTCTTTTATTCTCTTCACAACGGAGTAAGAAAAAACTGCTCACAACTTACCAAGCAAAGAGAATATTTCAAAACCGGAATTATTATTTTTATTAATATTACAATTGAAAATTGAAATCTTGACACTAATTATTAGATTTACCCACTCATAATACACAAATCAGAAATTCCATCCAGAATGCAAGCACGCAAGCAACTATCAGTAATAGCATTTCAGGGAAATGAAAAAACCACCTAACAAATTTAACAATGACCAGTATTTGATTTTAATAGACTCTAAGCCTAAGATCTGTCCTTAAATTGCCTGACAGCCATGATTGGGCTCTAGCAGATTCTGAGCCAAATTTAAACGCCGAATAAAAGCATTATAGTTAATACAGTATAACTTTTTTTATATTATAGTTAATATTCGTTTACAATATAAGCTCCATAACTTGAGATATGAATTTATATTGCAGTTGTCAGGGCAATTCCAAAGCAGTAAGCATAATAATATTGACAAAGAAGACCCTTAATACATTCTTATTTTTTTTAATTGGTCCAAGTAACAAAATTTGGCTATATGAAGACAAAATAAATAAAAAATCGTAAAACATTCGGTATACTCATCATGTTAGTTGTAACACAGTCAAATCTTCACCAAGATAATTTGCAATTTTCGAGATTATTGCAGGAGTTCATATTTTCTAAATTTTATTGTACATTTGGGACTGGTGGCGTGTATGATTCAGAAACAGTATCAAAAAATTTACACAATGTATCGAAATCAAACTCAGTATGATATATAACATAGAAATTCAATTCACTACCAATAATCTGAACAAGAACACTTGCCACCATGGAAATGATGAAACCGGTATGAATCCCTTACTATGATTTTCCTACCAACAATTTTACTAACTAGCTTGAAAACAGAGTGGCAATCACCACAAACACGAAGATTCTTAAAAATTCTAAGAGGCGAGCCTTCGGCACTATTGATTAACCCAAAAGCAAGGGCAATTCTCTCACTATGGTTCCATAGATTATGCTCCTTTTGTTCTTCATCTGTATCTTGTAACGCATAGCTTGTGTCTGGCACGTGGCCTTCCTCTCTAGTCATCTTTCTGAGCTCTTCCAACTTTGCATAGATTTGTGCAGATTGTGGATGAAACTGGTCTCCCATCCCAAAAGTCATAACCTTGTTTTTCAACTTGATCCAACTACAGGCAGGTTTCTTCTTTAAGCTCTGTGATTCCATTTGCTTTCTGACATTCTCTACATCTCCCCACCTTTGAGTAGATGCGCAGACATTTGAATAAAGAACATAGGCTGAATCATCAGATGAGTTCAGCTCGAAAAGACGATCAGCAGCTTTCCTCCCGAGCTCCAAATTGCCGTGTATTTTGCAAGAAGCCAACAAGCTACGCCACACGAATTCATTTGGTGGGATGGGCATCTTATCAATGAAAGCTTCAGCCTCGGCAAGCCTTCCTGACCGGCCAAGAAGATCAATTATGCATACGCAATGCTCTATTCCAGTAGGGACACCAAATTCAGAGGTCATTGAAGAGAAGTACGCAAGACCCTCATCCACCAAACCCCCGTGGCTGCAGGCAGACAGAAGTGAAACAAATGTGACGTGATCAGGTCTCAGCCCGAGATCAAGCATCTCACGAAAGGCCTCTGTGGCCTGGAGGAAAAACCCGTGTCTGGCCAATGCTGATATTAAAATGTTCCAAGACCTCTTTGACCTGATTTTCGGTATCGGAAGGATTCTAAATACATCATCAATTTCTCCACATTTTCCATACATATCCATCGTAGCATTTAAAATGTATTCATCTAACTCAAACCCAAGTTTAATAATCCAGCTGTGAAGCTGCTGACCCTCATCCAGTACTGTCAAGTTACCAATAGTAGCAAGAGCTACGGAGAAGCTAAACTGATCCAAGTCAACCCCATCATTTCTCATCCTTGCAATAAATTTTAGTGCTTCCTCACCAGGACCATAATGAGCATTTGCAGAAAGAATGGCATTCCAAGTACTAGAATTTTTATTAGCTAATACATCAAAAATATAGCTACTTGTATTAAGATCACCACACTGGGCATACATTGTAATCAAGGAGCTTTGAACATACGTATCTAATTCAAATCCTGCCACAACTATGTGTGCATGGATTGGCATTCCATGTTTCAAAAGATAATCAGGAGACATACAAGCACCAAGAAGATTGACAATAGTAATGTAGTTCGAAAGCAAACCTTCTCTTCTCAGTAAGTTGAATGCTTGAATTGTGGCATTTGGATCTTTGTCATTAGCATGGCCACCTATCAGTGCATTCCATGTTACCACATCTCTCTCAGGCATAATTTTGCACACTTTTTGTGCTTCATCCATCAATCCAAACTTCCCATACATGGTGACCAATGTATTACCTATGATTAAGTTGTGATGTACACCAAAATGAATCACAAAGGCATGAACAATCTTTAGTTTTTCTAAATTATAACACGCAGATAATGCAGTTGTAAAAGTTACATAGTTCATTGCCTTTCTTGTTTTGAGCATCTCAATCAAAAGTAGTATGGCATGTGAATACTTTCCATCTTCAACATGGCTTGCCAACATGGAATTCCATGAAATTAAATCTCTCTCTGGCATTGTATGGAAAACAAACTCTGCATCCTCAGACGATCCAGCCTGAGCATACATACTTAAAAGACTATTACATACACAAACATTTGATTCCAATCCAGATTTTGTTATTAGACCATGAAGTCCTCTTCCCCACTTCAAATGTTGTGCAGAACCACATGCCGGTAACAAGGCTGAGATAGTAATATAATCTGTTTTTGGGTGAGTACGACGCATCCAAAAGAAGTGTCCTAGAGATTCTTCAAAACGACCATTATGTGCACTTGCAGTAATAATTGAATTCCATGAAATAGTGTCTCGTTCCTTCATGTTATTAAACACACAGGACGCCTCCTCTACACTATCATAATTACCAAACATGGATATAAGGGAGTTTGCGACAGAGACACTACTAGTGTCTAATCCAGATTTGATGACATCTCCAAGGATCTGATATCCCATGGTTTTATCTCCAAACATTCCGCAAGTTCTAATAACTGTAGCCATCGTATTTCCAGTACAAATTAGCCCGTTGTGTCTTAAATGCCGATAAATATTAAGAACTTCTTTTGTATGCCCATTATCTGCATAGCAAACCATCAAAGAAGTCCAAGAGACTATATTTGGTTCCTCAATCTCCTCAAAAAGTTTGTTAGCCTCAGAAACCGAACCATGTGTACCATAAAAGTGCAGCAAACTAGTACCAACAAACACATTAGACATCAAACCGCATTTGACGACATAACCATGAATCTGACGTGCCCCTTCAGCCATGCACCCTGACCTATCACACGCAGTCACCATACTAGCAATTACATAACTGGTTGGCGTGACACCATTTTCAAACATGTGGCAAAAGAATTGCATGGCCTTGTGGTACCAACCCGCTCGAACAAACCCCGACATCATGTTATTCCATGAAGCATCATTTCTATCATACATCTTATCAAAAACATGTTGGGCATATTTTATGCTACCAAATTTGGAGTACATGTTAACCAAGGTGTTTGTATAGAATGTGTTTTGTTGAATAACATCTTTCACGCAAAGTGCATGCAATGCTTTCCCAACATTTCCTTCAGAAATTTCAGAGAAGCCCTTTTGAAGAAATCGAGAAACTTGAGGGTTAGAATGGTTTCTGATGAATGTATGGATGCCATAGCTCAAGAATTCGTTTTCTTTTACGCATGTTTTGAGCTGGTTTTGGCAGTTCAAAAGGGGCGAGTATGGAGTGGGTGGGGCATGTACAACATTAAGAGTACACAGCGTTCTACTATTCCTAGCCAGCTCTAATAATTGAAGGAGACCGAGCCAAGGCAGAAGACAGGACAAATAGTCGACACTTGTGAGGAAGAACAGCAAAGGGCTTACTGCAAAAAAAAGTGTGGTTGTCCCATATTCTCAATTGGTGTTCTTCAATCCACAATCTGATTCATCCAACAATATCAGAAAAATTACTCATAACCAGAACCAACGTGAAAAAAATTTACACAACTAAATAACAGATAAATAAGTTCAAAAATGGCATGTCTTTGAGTAAGTCATCCCTAACCTTTCTCTAATCTTACTCAAAACTTTCAAGGTAATAAGCCTCCATACCCAAAAGCAATGCAAGGGTATGAGGGACTGAGGGAGAGATAAATGGAATGAACCTCGTGAAATCGAAAGATGGCACCGTTTACAACTCTAACCCAAATGGAGGGGAGATACTGATGACTAAGTATAACAATATTCGCATTCAAGACCCTGAATATCTTCATTTTTTTCTTAATCAGTCCAAGTAACACAATTCTGCTATATGTCGAAGAAGTGAAGAAAAATAAAAACTAACCCAATTTAGCTAAAAAAATATTAATAAATTTCACTCCAATCATGAACTTTCCTTTCTCAAAGACATACCACTCTAACACTGTTAAACGTCATAAAACTAATCCACGATTTTCCTGATTTATAATAGAGTTTCAAATCAACATCCTAAACAAGCCAAACAAAGTTTTCACTATAAAAAAGTTCTAAACAAAATAATCGGTAGTCTTAAAAGTAAGTTAAAAACATAACATGTACATACAATGACTATGAAGCACGGACACTCCTCGGATTAGGCGTGTCCCGACACGACACCGACACTTGTAATTACACTGAATTATGTCATTTTTTCAAATTATTAGCTGTGTCGGCGTGTCAGTGTCCGTATCCGTGATTCATATACAACATTCCGAAGCACTGATACAGACACAGCATTGACACTTAAACATAGACAACAATAAATTTAAAAAAATGAAAGTGATTGAATGTAAACCGCAACACTCGGCCGCGTCTTCAATCTAAAGTGTCATTTACAACAACCTATTGGAAATTAACTAAAAACTAGACCATCTACCCATGCTCCGCACGGGTCTCACTGACTAAAGAGACAAACGCTTCATTATGTATAACCAAGGCCAAATGCTTCATTACTACCATCCAAGAGACAAACGTATGCATTAACAAATAAATTAATCATCTACTTATAACTACGATAAATTTGTGATAAATGATTCTACAGCAGGTATTTGATCAAATTCACACACATTTCAAGTTACATTCAAACATTTATAAAAGAAAATCTAAACATCCAGAACTACTAAGTAATTTGTGAAACAACTCATTAGTATTATGATAATTAAACAATTGATTTATCTATCATGAAATAAGAGTTATTAAGCATGAAACGCAAACACTCACATGGAAGATTATGCGGGTTTTGACGCTTTCTTTCTCTTCTTCAAACTTCACTTCACTTCTTCAACGAGTAAAGAACGAATCGTTCGAAGTCTTTCGCCTTACAGTTAGTAAGAGTTTGAGAGAGAATTCTTGTTTTCACTCTCAGTTAGTTTTTAATCTAATTATTTGCTAAGTGGTCCTTTAGGTTTTTCTAAGTTTTTTTTTACAAAATTATAACATTGTCATACCTCAATTTTTGACCTAAGGTCATACATTCATACACCGTTCGACGCTGATTTAGTGTCTAACTTTTCAGTAAAAATTTCGGCAGAGGTATTTTAAAATACCTCATATTTGGTTCCGAGTCGGGCCCTCTTCTCACTTTATTTTTAGTTTTATTAATTGTTATTTTCTCTTCAATTTTCATCTTTTATTTAATTTTAATTTTAATTTTTAATTAGTCATTTATTTTTAATCACCTTTTTTTATTATTGTTATTATTAATTGTCCAAATAATGTCCAAAAATTAATTAGCATCAATAGGTCATAAAACACAGTCCAAGGGCGCAAGAATTTTCTTTTCTTTCTAAGAAGTGTGCCATAATTTCAGGCGGAATCATAGGGTCAAATTTTTGTTTCCAAATCCAATAACACGGTTGCTGCCTTCGCAAGTTGTTTCCTTATTCTTTCCAACCCTAATGCTATAAATCTAAACCTGCAAACACAATAGAAAAACACGAGAAAAAACCTATTTTTCACGAACAAAAAAAACATCAATTCTTTCAATTCCAAACCTGCAAAAAACGATCAAACACACGCATACCTCAGTCAAAACCTGCAATTTCCAACATCAGCCAATTCCATAAACCCACAATCACAAATCGGCTCATCCCCTAATCACAAACCAAATCCAATCGACACAAACAACATCACAGCCATCAACACAATCCGAATTTGAAACCTGTTTCAATCAATCAAACCCACACAAAATCACTCCGAAAAAAACTGTCAAGCAACATCACATAACCTCACCACAACCAAACCGTCCCCAAATTCGAACCAGCAGCCGTATCCAATTCCACAACCACAAATCCAGATCTGAAACAAAAGGGTATATCCCTTTCGTTTTTTTTCTTCTTTGTATATACATAGTTTCTTTTGTTTTTTTGTTTTGTTGAGTCTAAAAGAAAATAGAGGAAGAGAAGAAAAATCGTAAAAAACAAAAAAAAAAGAAGGAAAGAGCAAGAAAATGAAAGAGATGGGGACGGTGGGGTTACTTATGTAACCTTGTGATTCAATGCGTACGGGTGCAATGAATATTAAAGCGATCAATGTGAAATTAATTGGCTTTGTGTACTGGGTTTATTCCACTCTATATATATGTTAAAAAAAAATATTGATTTGTAAATGAAACATGGGCATCGTCGACTTAATTTATAGCCAATTAACTAAAAAATGTTCAACTTTTTCAATACAAGACTTAGAACTGTTGAATGAGTATTTCTTGGATAA
>Ga0315913_1006541_pt1 | contig 14082 bp, 6 predicted proteins | sample MpolsnodulesMG_FD_207736 | JGI IMG/M metagenome (GOLD analysis project Ga0315913, IMG submission 207736) | Medicago polymorpha root nodule microbial communities from Los Angeles, California, United States - small nodules | ecosystem: Host-associated > Plants > Roots > Nodule | place: USA... | reverse complement strand
ATCATTCATGCATTCAGACCTTAAATTACCAAAAACATCATAGTACAATATTTTTTGTTAGATAATCGTACAGAGTTGATTGTGGTGTTACTCCGTTTTACGGGACATGTTGTATTGTCTATTTATTATTTTAAACGGTATACCAAATTATTCATTTATAAAATATATCCAATAGTAACAGATTTTTTGTCAAAAAAAGACATAACAAAGATTCATTTATTTTTTATAAATCATATATAATAAAAATGAATATTCATTTATAAAATACTAAAATAGATCTAATAGAAATAAAGATTCATTTTCAAAATATGTATAACAAAATAAAATAAATAAATAAAATCATAATTTCTATGGAAAAAGCCACCAAAAAAATTTAAAATTTAATGAAACAAAATATTCATTTATAAAATCTATTTAATAGTAACAAAGTTTTTTTTTTTAAAAAAGTCACAAAGTTTCATTTATTTTTTACTAGCGAAAAGACGGGCACTCACGTACCCGTCTTTCCGCTCTTTTTATTGCGCTAACGTTTGAAAATTATGAACGGTGTTTTTTTTTATGAAATTTTTATTTTGATTAAAACTAAAAAAAAAAATGTTTGTTGCTTTCAAGTTATAAAAAATCAAACTAACCATAATTATTTATTTCAAAGACCGATAATAATACAATATAACAAAAAATATATAATCTAAATTCTTTTTTTAAAGACACCAACAACAATTTTATTATAGAAAAAGTTATTTAGTGATATAATTGGAATGATGCAAAAGTAAGTATAAATATATACATCTAGTTTGTTACACTTTTTAAATGATAAAGGAAAAAAACAAAAAAAAATATATTCATATCGTGTTTGTTACACTTTTATTTTAATATTTAAATTTATTAAAATTAATGGTGTGTCTGGTAAAAAACAGAAGTTTCTCTCTCTAAACTAAAACTTCAGTCCTCTCTCTAAACAGTTTTCCAACCTCCCCTCTCCCTAAAATCCAACAGGCTTTCCTCAAGACGTAGACCCAAATGGTGGTGGTGCGACGAGGCGCGGCCTCCGCATCACCTCAGCTCCGGCAACGGCCTTCATCCTATCCGACGGTTCGCTTTTTCAGTTCAAGCTTTCTGAGGTCAGATTCGGATTGCTTTGTTCTGGTTCGCCTTTGCTGGGGATGGTGGTGGTGTCGTTGCCTAGCTGTTAACGGTGGTTTAGAGAGGTTGCAGTCCCCCCTACTTGTACATTGTTCACTCCGGTCTGTGTGGATCTGTCACGGGTTTGTGGTGTAAAGTGATGGTGTTTCGATCTGTGTGGATCCGGTGGTGTGAGGTGGTGGTGGATCTGTGGTGGTGTTCCGGTGTTCCCATTTGTGTGGATTTGTCACCGGTTTTTTGAGAGGTGGTGGTGGAGTTACGTGGTGGAGGGTTTCTTGTACTATTAACTTCTTTTCCCTGGTTTACTATAGCTTTTTGACAACCTATTAAACTTCACAGCAGCCTTTTCCTATATGTTTTTTTGTCCTCAAGCCAAACTGACATCTTCATTGAGCTAGCTCATATGCACGAGTTTCTTTGTTGTTCTTCCTTCACAAGATTGGAACCCAAAACCACCTTATCTTTTTAACAGCATCTTAGCTTGTTCCTTTTGTTGTTGTAGAATGGCATGGCTTAACAATTAGGTGTATAACGAACGCATGTCACAAATTTTTTGGTGGTGGTAGGAAGCTGTTACAGTGGTGTTGGTGGGTAATTCCGTTTAAGTGTAGGTGGTGACGGGGTGTATGGAGGGGGTTATGTGTGATGCCAATCTGTGTGGTCCGATACCGACGGTTGTAGGTGTGTGGCATATTTTTCATCCATGATTAATCCTCCTTCAACGAACTCCCAGATCGTTTGTCGTCGCAAGGATGGTGGTGGTTGTGGTTGTTCGCGTCGGTGGTCGTGTAACTTCAGATTTTGCTTGATTTGGTGGCATACCCCCTCCAGGATCACTGGGTGTCCGTTATTTTTCTGATTGTTTTGTTGATGTATTCCGTTGTGTGGTGGTGTTGTGGTGGTGGTGGTGTTTCAGTTGAGGTGATGGTGGTGGCTTTGCATGGGAGCTCGTGGGACTGTCTTGGTGAGGTTTGGATAAGTGGTGTCGGAACAGATTGTGTACGGGAGTTATATAAAGGGGTGGCTGGTGTTGTTTTAAGCGAGGAGGCGGGTGCTGGTTGGGGTGATTTTCTATGGAAGCAACCTCTGTTACACGTGTCCATGTTCGTCGTCACTAGCTCTTGTTTGTGCTTTTTGGGTGGTTTAGGTGTTTACGGAGTTTGGAGGGTGCGTGTCCCGTTGTGTTGAGCTTTTTCCTTTTGATTTGTTTGTTGTTTTAACTTTGCATGCCATGTCTTTCGTCTTACATTTTATGCGCTGGTTTTCGGTGGGCCGGTTCATTTGGCTTCGAGATCGAGAGTCGGGGTCTATCTGCAATCTTTGTTTGACTTAATTTGGTTATTCTCTGGTGTACCGGGGGCGAGTGGTGCCCTGCTATTTTGGTTCTAAAGTTTGGTGGGCCGATCACTTTTGATTCGAGATCGGGAGTCAGCTCTTTGAATCAAGTTGGTTTTTGGGCTTTTGTTTTGTGCTCTTTCGATGGATCGGAGGTCACGAGGTTATGGTAGCTGCATGATCCTTCGGTCATGTGCTATTCGTATGTGGCTCAGCTTAGGTATTGGGGTCTGGGAGTTTTATTTTGAGGGTGTTCTTTGGGATGAGTAGTGACGATGGGCAGTGGTGGATACCGTGTTTCCAGTGCTTGTTTTTTTTGGAGTCTGTTTTAGGTGGTGATGTGTTTTGGTGGGTTTATCTTCAGGGGTGTTTTTTGTAACACCCTAAAACCCCAAAATGTATTTTCTAAAATTAAATACAATCAATGATAAATCATACAAGGGTGTCACACATCTTCTTCAATTTAAAAATATTTCATTTAAATTTTAAACGTCACAGCGGAATAATTTTCAAAATATCAAAGAAATATTCACATTTATAATTCCACACCAAAACTGAATTCAAAAGAATTCTAAAACTTAGTCTAAAATAAAATAAATCTTCAATCACTAGTGTCACAGATCAGAGCATCGACTCAATAAAGACTCCCAAAAGCGATAAGTAAACGAGTAGACTTCAAAGCCATCCTCAGAGATTCACTGGTACTAAACTTCTTCTTCCTGCAAATCTACACCACAAGGGTGTAGGCGCCTAACCCGCCACTAAAGGGTGAGAATATATCCAACACAAAAGATGGATAATCACATGTATAGATCCAGATAAAAGAACACAACAATTACATTTAGACATGTATGCATCATAGTGAAACATCATTCATATTTAAATATAAAGTTTCATTTAATAAAAATCAAATAGGCATCAACCAACATCTTATAATAACATATAAGCATCGAGAACATTTAAAAATATCAAGTAACCACTTAGCAAAATACAAATCATTCACACATAATCATATAGAAGCACATCATTAAATATCACATCTTAAAATAGTTACACTTTTTTAAATAACACGTCTATTAATTTCACATCTTCAAATAGCACATCAATTACACATCGTTAAATGATACATCATCAAATAATTCACAAATTACACTTCTTTAAATTTATAATTTAATTTAACCACATCTCCAAATATGTTTGACAATGAATGTAATGTTCCTAACCTGACTCTATATGCATGTGGTACCGGTTTTGGATGTCAGGGTTATGTTACTGATTTATCCCCCATCTTTGAATCACATCTTTAAATCAGACTGACCATGAATGCATGAACACCAAGTAATGACTCAACAAATGCAAATCTTTAAATGACTCAACAAATGCAAATCTTTAAATGACTCGACAAATACACATCTTTAAACAGCATCATCGTCAGATATCACACCTTTATATAACACATCTTTAAATAGCTCATCTTTATATAACACATCTTTAAATCACACAACTTCAAAAAACACATCTTTATATAACACATCTTTAAATCACACATCTTCAAATAACACATCTTTATATAACACCTTTAATTCACACATCTTCAAGTAGCACATCTTTATATAACACATATTTAAATAACTCATCATTAAATAAATCATCAAATAAATTTACTCATGTCAGTTAATTCATCTTTGCTAATCATTTAAGATTAAAGTACAATTTTGATGACTATGATTCATGTTTAGGATAAGTACTAAAATATTTAAAGGATATATATCTATATACACACACGTATAGTTTATAACATGTAAGATGGAATATTACCTTTAATCTATATTATGATAATTCACCTTTCCTTCTTCTATAACTAGAGATCATAAATTGTTTTGATAGAGATTTTCAAAGACATCAACTTAACATTGATCTACCTAAGTACACAGGAAAACTTGGACCAAAATGTTTTTAGGGTAATGGCTATTTAATGATTCATTCAATCAATATAATTCTTAGTATGAATATAGCTATAACAGCAATGTACTTATCTCTCTTTAAACTATTATAAGAAAAGAATGTCATATAAACTGAAATCATAAGACCTACGGCCAGTAGCTAGACATGTTTCGCTAGTTTTATTTCTCAAATGATAGTAATTCAAATAATTTTAACAGTGTTCCATTCAATTACTTTTAAATTAAAATTAATGGCTATCTGTATGTGTTCTCTAGGAACTTGTTGCGACCATCACGAAAAAAGCCTTCACAATTACTTTATTTTGTAGGCTAATCTTAGTGAGAAATTAATTGAAGACACTATCAGTAATATTCCAATTGCTAATCATCAGGAATCAAAATCGTAGGGATGAACTATCATTCATAAGAAATTAATTCGAAATTCACGTATCGATTCCAAAACAACAAGTATGCTAACCAATTTCAATCATATTCAATATAAAAAAGATCATAACTCAGAAAATGAAAATCGAACATATAATAATAGCAATATAAAGGATACAAATTTGACAAAAGAACAAAAAAAGCATTAAAAGATCATGATAAACAATTAAAAACAAAAACCCTTGCTATGTCTCCTTGCCTCTTCTCTCCACAACCCTAATTTTTTCTTTGCCGCTTTGTTTTTCTCTTTCTCGGTACCCCTTCTTCTCTAATTCTCTTCTCTATTTATAAGCTCTAAATTGAGTTTGTTACTAATTTTTTCAAGTTACTATTTGTACCTCTAGATTTTGTTACAATTCTTACATCACCTTAAAATCATTAAAACACTACTCACCTTACTAACTACACTTCTTTTCTACCCAATTTTACTAATTCACCTCCGTTCACACTCTACTTTCTTATTCTCTCTAAAAACTCTATTTTATTCCTAAACATTATTTTCTCTCACTCTTTAACTGACTAACCAACCTATTTACTTTCTCCTTGCCTATTCTTCCAATAAATGCAAATATTTAAATTAATACTACCTAACAACCAATACTAATAATAACATTAATACTAATATTATCTAATAATAATATTCATAAACTCATATTAAACATTGGGGTGTTATATTTTTAGGTGGTTATGGTGTACCGTCTATATGCGGCACCATTTGTATCTTGTTTTGTCCATACCTTGCGTCTTGCGGGGATGACGTTTAATAATATTTGCCGATTCAAAAAAAAAATAAAAATATATTCTTATCTATTTGTTACATGTGTTATTTGTATTGAAAATTGAGGGTATTTAAAACCTATCTAATATAAACAAAGATTCATTTGTAAAATATGCACAGCTAAATAATAATCAGATTTCTTATGAAAAAAGCCACAAAAATAAATTATAATTGTAATAAAACCAATTCATCGTTTATAAGATGTATCTAATAGTAACAAATATTTTGTCGAAAAATAAGTAACAATGATTGATTTATTTTTAATGAATCGTCTCTGATATAAACAAATATTCACTTATAAAATATATCTAATAGAAACAACGTTCATTTGTACAGAATTAGTGAGTCTCTTTTCGCTTCCTCTCTCTTGTGAGTCGTCACCAGAACCCTTAGTTTCTTCTTTTTCATCCACCAAAGAGAGTGGTTATTTAGGGTCAATTTTTTTACCCAAAATCACCCCCTTTAACTCATTTTTCTCTTTCCCTTTTATTGAAATAAGTGATTTTCACATCTATTTCGTTTTTTATCTTATGATTTCGTTGTCATAGTGTGACGTTGGTTTGTTTGTCGTCTTTGTCTATATAAATAGAAGCAGTGAGGCATAGATACAAGCATATTTGCTTAGGTATGCTTGGGGAAATGACACACCTAATGAGGTAATAAATGAGGCGCGTCTATTTGCTTAGTTATGCATTCCGCTGAGCTTGAATGAGTTGGATCTATGATGTTGATCTGGTTTACCACCCTAACCCTAATCTAAAATTAATTTTGATTTTTTTTAAAGATAATTTTGATCTCTATTTCTCATAGTTCTAGTAATATGTACTTAAATGTAGAGGTGTTCAAATCCAAACCAATTAAAAAATAAAAAAAAACCCGCAAAAACCTGAATGCTTTTGGATGCGTTTGGATATTGTTTTATAAAAACAGTTAAGATTGGATCGGATTTCGGACCGCTTTTTCAAATCCAAATTAAATCGAACCACAAAAGTAATATTTTTTTGAAGAACGCAAAAGTAATATTAATACTTGTTTATTCTCTTATTAGTAATATATTGAACTATTATGTATCTTGTTGGTTTTTAATAATTTATTCTATATTATTATTACTTCATATTTTTCAAAAATAATTGATAACTTTTATACCGTAATTTTAATTTTTTAAGATCATAGGAGGTAATTCTTAAAATATATGAAATTTGTATTTATCAACAAAAAAACATGAAATTTGTCAATTTAGCTCATAAAGTATATAAAAACTAAGAATCTAATCCTTATGGTGAAAGCGAAGTAAAAACTTGTTTGCCTGTATCAGAGCTAAGATATGGTAGATTATAAACAATCAAAGTGTTCCATAGGATGACGAGTGCACATATAAAGCCAGTGTTTGTAACAAGAGACACCGTACATACAAACTAGTGCCCATCATATAAAATTAGTGGTCACTTCACTTCAGCTTTACAATGAGACAAGTACATACATGTAATGAATTAATTAAATTTTGACCGTAGCTAACATCACAATTTACAACACAAATTAATCATGCTCTCATTTTTCACTTAACGAAAATTTCTTCCTAAGGATTTCTTTCGGCCATATAAAGTTCTTTTTAATGTCATGTGAATTGGATACTAATAGTAGGCATAAACATGTCTCAGCAAGTTTCGTCTGTACTGTAAACAGGTATCTGCCACTTTTTAGTGTTCTTTTTTGGGTCATCTGTAAGGCTAAGATCTGTCTCGTCTTCCTTGAACGTTCTAATAAGCGTTTTAGCACCCATCATTATAAGCCTCTCGATCATGAATAATTGGTAGTTATTCTCAATCACTGAATCCAACATATGGCTATAGTTTGACGAATATGCCAATCTATACCTGCAAATTTGAATCATCAAGAGCATAAAGTCAGCATTCGATGCCAGCTGATAGTTTCCTTCAAAAACTAAAGCATACCAGTGTCATAGTTGCATAATTTCTAAGAATATATATGATCAAGTGATCATTAGCCTTAAAATCTAATAGCAAACCATAAATAATCTAACAAAAACAGAAAGGACATGAAAAAATAAAACTAGCAGAGGGAATAAGATTGTAACTTAAAAATGCGAAGTGTTGCCTTGGTTCAACAAGGACACAATGAAATGAATATTAGCATGCTACATTTATTGCATTTTCAAATTAAACCACCAAACACGAAGTTAAAATTGACAAACCACTGCATAAACAAAATCAGTTATTCAGTTTCATACAAAATCAGTTATGCTGCTAAAGAAAATCATTGAATGTTTCAATTACTATCAAACACTAAACAAGCTTTGTGCTGTCAAAGAAAATCATTGCGTATATTTCTAGGAACTCTCTCCTCGCCCTCAATGTGAACATGAAAACAGTTACCTGGCAGAAAGCGGTGAAAAAAATCCTGGAGTCCTTTCATTTGAAGCAATAAACAAGGTTCTTCCAGGTGCGACCCACTTTGCTATTCGACAAAGAATAAACTCAGGGCGGGTATCCCTATCCAGGTGTGGATGCAGGGTCCTTGCCACACCAAACCTGTCCTTCCTGGTTTTTATTTTATCCCCACGGCGAACATGGATGGCATCATAATCACCAAGTATAGCTTTGATCTGTGAGCAAGTGTTTCATCAGAAATTGAAGTGTGTAACAAAGATAGATTGTTCAATTGTAATGCCACAGTTTTAACATGTCAAGCATATTACAGTCAGAATTTGAAGTTCTGAAATGTGGAGAATAATTAGAGCAGAGTCATCTATTGGATAAAAAGATAAGTTTCTTTGTTCCAAGTTTTCATCCATTTGGTAATTGATTCCATCTCAACTACCAATGCTAGCTTACAGAAAGGAAATTGAGGAACTCAAGAACATATTACATAATATCCTGTATCTATGTAATGTAGAAAACATATATGCTTTTTTGGGAAGCTCATATTTTTTCTTTTCTAATCTTGATTCTCACGAGGCCAAAAAGGCAGCAACAAAATGATCTGAGGAAGCTCCTACAAAGTAATGCCAAAACACAGACTTGCTACCAGTGAGAAGCTACGAAGGGCAACCCCAACTCAAAATCATCGCCAGGATTAACTATCCAGACCGCAAGCATATTTCCTTACATAATACTAGTGTCCCCCACTTCCATTTGATCTGACATTGGATGGCCATGACAATTCGGTGGCGGGGATACAATCAAGGCAGTCCTTTGCGAACCAAGTTAGCAGCACCCAAAGAATCACACTCAAGCCAGAACTTGGGAAATCCTCTCTGCCAAGCCATAACTAAGGCGGAGGAGTGTATTCCTCCCAATTAACAAAACAGGACTTCACATTACCAATCTTCCAAACAAAATCAGCAATTCATCTTCAAGCAGGATCTCTAAAAGGTCCGCCAAAGGCCTTAACACTACTAGGTACTACATTGTCTTTCTAGCAATATGCACCTGTCTAATGTCTCCAACAACCTTCATTTACCTTTCAGCCAGCCATGTTTTGTGAAGCTCATATTATATAGCTTCATTTATTTTTTATTTACCTAGTGGTTTTATTTGTATCAAGCTTAAAATATTTCCTCTAGTCTATCCCCATGTAATCTAGCAAGGGCAGAAACAAAACAGCCTTGCCCAACATTTCCCATTGAAATAACACATTCAGGTTCTAACAAGAGCAAAATATACAAGAGCAAAAAATATAAACATTCTAACAATTATATGCTCGAAGAAATAGATTTAAAATCCAATATCAAATTGTATTGACTCTACAAGTGAATGTTAAGAACTTAAAGAGGTTATGAATGAAGTGAACCTTTTCTGCAGCATCTCTTAGCTTTTTTGCGGCCATTGAGGGCAGGAACGAATATGGTAACATTATAGCACTACGGTTGTTTCGATCCTTGCATTCCATAAACCTGGAAAGCCAACATTAGCACCTCGAAATTCAGAAGAATCTCTGCTTGTAGCATATAACAACTTATTATTTTATGAGTAATCATCTTCACAGTAGCACCACAGTGGCATTTTGTAAGGCATGATTCAAACCTCAACTTAGTTGAGTTATAATGCAAATAAAACTTCAGATTCAAGTACATCAGGCAATATATTGAACTAATAATTAGACATTGGTCATGTCATGTCCGTTAGTTTTAAATTTAAGGGATGGATTATACAAATCTCTCTCTGTTACATACCAGCTTCTGAAATTCTGCAAGTTCAAATTGAATTCTTTAAATGAGAAAATATAGGTTAACTTAATAGTAGTTAATACAAAAGTTTGTTGGTTTTAAAACTGAACGCGACTGGGTTTCCATGGCTGCGAGTCTGCACCGCCATGGCCTCCACCATTGATAACCGTTGTTTCATTACCCAATCTCAGCTCAGTTGTGTAGCGCTTCTGCGATTTCAGTCCAATCCAGGTCCGATTTCAATTTCACTGGGTTCTTTCTTGCGACCCTTCTCTCTTCTAGGCGCACTTTATCGTGTTGCTATCATGCGCAGCCACCACCATGGGTAAGCAGAGAGGTCGTCCGCGTAAGATACCGGTGCAGCAATTGGCAAAAACAAGAGTTTCAGACCCTGATAAGGTGGCATTAGAGGTGGGTACTCCATCTAATGCCGCGATTCCTACGATTGTTACGGTTACGGCGTCCAAGACATTGCAGAGCTCGGGTTCAATTGGGGGTTCCCTGGAAAAACAACCGACATTGACATATTCAGCAACAGTTAGGCGATTGGAGATGCCGGGTCACACTATGGCAAATCCACCCACGTCTGATTTTGAAGCTAATCGAGTGCCAAAGCAAGGTTCGCAACTCTCTTACATTGCCCCTGTGCTTAAACAAGGTACGCCAACTGCTTGTTTAAATGCTGATGCCTTTGTTTCTGAGGCTAGTAAATGGGCAAATGCGATCATTATGTATGTTATTGATGATTGTCCATCTTTGAAGTATATCAATACATTCATTTCAAAGCATTGGAATTGTATTTCGCATCCTGATGTGTTTTATCATAATGAAGGATATTATGTTGTTCGGTTTGCTTCGTTAGATGAAAAGAATACTGTCTTATGTGCTGGCCCTTACACCATAGCAAATAGACCTGTTATTGTCAAGAGCTGGGCACCTGATTTTGATTTCCAGAAGGAGCTGGGCACCTTCCTCTTAACATGTTGGGGACTAGATTCTCTGAGCCGAATTGGTAGTACCTTGGGAAATCCTCTGTTTGCTGATGAATGTACTTCAAAGCAATCGAGGATTTCTTATGCTAGGCTTTTGGTTGAAATTGATGTAACAAGACCTCTCTTAGACAAAGTCCTGATGGAAAATGCTTTGAACAAAGGACTGTGTATGACTGGGAGCCATCCTTTTGTAAGAAGTGTCAGCAAGTTGGTCATGTGTGTGATAAGCAATCTGTCCAACCTGTAGAAGGCCTAAGAAAGATTGGATTCCAAAGACGCAAGTTAATTTAGTTGATAAGGGGAAGCAACCTGACAAAATAAATTCTGACACTGAGTGGAATGTTCCGAGGAAAACAGCCACTAAACAGCATGTTATTAGTCAAAACTCTACAGTGGTACCTACCTTGAACTCTTATGTTTTCTTACCTACTAATGATGAACTGCATGTATGTGAAGCTTCTACTTCTGAAAGGGGCGGGGACCCTATCCCCTTTGGTTCGATATGAAGCTAGTGTGTTGGAATCTGAGGGGTTGTAACAAGCCCTTCAAGCAAAAAGAAATCAAAAACTTTTTGCTTAAAAATAAGTTTGATGTGTATTTTAGTAGAAACTAGAGTTAAAGCTGACAAGTTTAATAAAACTTCTAGTATGATTTTTAAGAGGTGGCCAGTGCTTAATAATTATGATAGAGCCTCTAATGGAAGAATTTGGGTCTCTTGGAATCCAAATGTATTGGATGTCAAGCCTATTGCTTCTAGAGCTCAAGCCATTCATTGTGAAGTGGTCAATCTAACTTCAAGTGAGTGTTTCAATTTTGTAGCTGTGTATACTTTTAATACCTTGGAACAAAGGAAGGAGCTTTTGAATTTTATTGCTGATACTAGTGCTCAAAACTCTGGAAATTTGTTAATAGGTGGTGACTTTAATAATGTGTTGTTGGTTGATGATAGGCGTAATGGTAATCCAGTGACTCAACATGAGATTCAAGATTTTTCCGATTGTCTGCTCCATAATAGACTATCGGAAGTGAGAACAATCGGAGATTATTATACTTGGTGTAATAACCAAGCTAGTGGAGATAGAATATATTCTAAGATAGACAGATTTATTGCTAATACTAGTTGGCTGCAAAAGTTCAGCAATGCAGTGGGCGAAGTGCTTCCTAAAGGAGTATCTGATCACTGTCCTATATCTATGGATATGTCTTGTCCTGCTTCTCCTAAGAATACTCCTTTTAGATTTATTAATGTTTTGACTGACCATCATCTTTTTCCTGCCTTGATACAAGAGAAATGGGGTCAGAATTTGCATACTAATCTCTTGACTAATATATGGTTCAAACTGAAAGCCTTGAAAAAAGATCTAAAAGAGTTAAATTCTACACATTTTCAAGTTACTGCCAAAAAAGTTGAAGATGCTAGAACTGCTTTAGTTGATGTCCAAAAGCAGGTTAGTACTGATCCTATGAATCCTGATCTCATTGAAGCTGAAAAAATTTGTTTGTCCTCTCTTGAAAAGTGGAGTACTATAGAGGAGAAGATATGGATGCAGAAGTCAAGAGCTAATTGGATTCAGCTTGGGGACTCGAACACAAAAAATTTCCATGCCTATGCAAAGGAAAGAAGATGTCAGAATAATATCAAGTTTCTCATAACAGAAGATGGCACCAGAATTGACAAGCATAACCTCATCAAGGAGGAGATTAGAGGGTTCTATTTAAAGTTGATGGGTAGTTCCGTTGATTCATTACCTATGGTGGACAAAAATATTGTTAAAAGAGGTCCTATGTTATCTCAGCATCAACAAGACTTGTTGTGCTCAGAGTTCACAGCCGTGGAAGTCAAAAATGCGTTATTCTCCATGGACTCTTCTAAAGCTCCAGGTATTGATCGTTACAATGTTCATTTCTTTAAATGCTCTTGGAACATTATTGGTGATAGTGTCATTGATGCTATATTAGATTTCTTTAAGACTGGTTTCATGCCTAAAATTATTAAATGTACTTATGTGACTTTGCTCCCAAAGAAGGTAATGCTGCATCAGTTAAGAATTTTAGGCCCATTGCTTGTTGTTCAGTGATATATAAGATTATTTCTAAAATTTTAACAAGCAGAATGCAAGGAGTCTTAAATAGTGTTGTAAGTGAAAATCAATCTGCTTTTGTCAAAGGAAGGGTGATTTTTGACAATATTATTTTAAGCCATGAATTAGTCAAAAGTTATAGTAGGAAAGGGATTTCTCCAAAGTGCATGGTGAAAATTGATCTTCAGAAGGCTTATGATTCAGTTGAATGGCCGTTTATAAAACATTTAATGCTTGAGTTGGGTTTTCCCTACAAATTTGTAAATTGGGTGATGGCTTGTCTTACTACTGCCTCATATACATTCAATGTTAATGGAGATTTGACTAGACCTTTTGTTGCCAAGAAGGGTCTTAAACAAGGAGACCCTATCTCTCCATATCTTCATGATATGTATGGAATATCTTAACAGATGCCTTCTACAACTTAGGAAAAATGCTGCTTTCCGGTTCCACCCAAGATGTAAAAGGTTGAACTTAATTCATGTGTGTTTTGCTGATGATTTGCTGCTATTTTCTAGATGTGATGTGGATTCTGTCTCACAGCTTTTTGAAGCTTTTAGCTTGTTTAGTGCTGCTTCTGGCCTTAAAGCAAATCAGGCTAAGAGCTCAATTTATTTGGGAGGTGTATCCATGAGTGTTCAAGATGCTATTGTCACTAAGTTTAACCTCATCAAAGGTGAGCTTCCTTTTCGGTATCTTGGGGTTCCCTTGTCCTCCAAAAAATTATTTGTTATTCAGTGTCAACCTTTGGTGAAGAAGATCATTTGTAGAATTGAAAATTGGTCTCCTAAGTTGTTATCGTATGCTGGTAGGTTACAACTTATCAAATCAGTCTTGTTTGGTGTTCAAACTTATTGGAGTCGGGTTTTTGTGCTTCCTCAGAAGGTCCTAAAACTTATTCAAACAGCTTGTAGGGTATTTCTCTGGACTGGAAAATCTGGCACCTCCAAACGAGCTCTTATTGCTTGGGAGCGTATATGTCTACCTAAGACAGCTGGTGGGTGGAATGTAATTGATTTGAAAGTTTGGAATCAAGCAGCAATTTGTAAACTTCTTTGGAATTTGGCCAACAAGAAGGATGTTTTATGGGTGAAATGGGTTCATGAATATTACACTAAGGGGAGGAATGTGCTACTCATGGATGTGCCTGCACAAGCTTCATGGGTAATAAAAAAAGTCT
>Ga0315913_1006538_pt1 | contig 14084 bp, 7 predicted proteins | sample MpolsnodulesMG_FD_207736 | JGI IMG/M metagenome (GOLD analysis project Ga0315913, IMG submission 207736) | Medicago polymorpha root nodule microbial communities from Los Angeles, California, United States - small nodules | ecosystem: Host-associated > Plants > Roots > Nodule | place: USA... | reverse complement strand
TATCTTATTATTTTATCGAGTTTTTCAATTTTTTACATTGGCCCAAGTCGGGACCGGACAAATTTATTATTTTAGAGAGTTTATTAATTTACCGAGTATTAATTTAAAGAGTTTCTACTGTATTTGGAAAAAGAACGATAAATATGTCTCGTAGTTTGCAATTTGTTTAGGGACAATTTTTTCTTCGAAAAGAGTTTTATAGTTATAGACAAAGGGAGTTGCTCAAAAAAAAAAAAGACAAAGGGAGTTATATTTAGCTTTGGATAGATCTGAACCTCACCTAGATACTGTGCACCATTATACACATTGTCACGCTCCACACTTTCATTCTGATCACTTCTTCCTTCATCTACAATGTTCAATTAGGCCTTACAAACATTTGTTGTTAAATCTTGATTAATATACAATCACATAACCCTCACCTAGTAATACAAGTTTTACCTGTCTTTGACCCATATATGATTGTTGATCATAGATACAAATTCTTTTTGCAAATAAGTCAATTATTGTGAGACGAAAAAAGTTATTATTAAGTGATGCATTATAATTTCAAAAATGTATTTGACTATTCACAAACATTTAGAGATTATTTTAACATTTTTTTCTTTCCCAATTTTGAGATTGATTTACTCATTTTCTTGCAAGTTATAATCCGTCCAACCAAACTTTTCTTGAATGGGCATATGAAGAAGGCCCATACACACTGATGGAACATCCATGGATGTATAGGGAAAGCAACTTCAGCATTTAGTTCGGGTTGCATGTTAGCTAAACCCTACATATCATCCCATTAGGATAGACTCAACATGGCATAATTGGGGTGCTATTACATTATTACAGTGTGTATTTCAAGCGCATTTCACGTTCTTATGTTGTTTTCAATACCTTTCAATTTCAATCAAATGAAGGAAAATGTCCCGGTTGAATGGATCATATTGGATAGAGTATAGTTGGATCGTAACTTATTTCTGTAAAAAAAAGGTAGTATCGTAACTTATGGAATTTGCGATATTGTCCCCCCCTAAGTATAAAGTGGTAAATGCAAGTTGTGATCTTGAAACAGATTGTAAGATGATTGTGGATGCCATCAAGGGATGCACTGCGGCTCTAAGTGAGTTTGGGTTGAATATATCCAAGTGTATGATTTTGGAGTGACAATAATTAATTTTGATAAAGTTGATATTGATTAAATGAGTTGAACATAAATTGATTTATATTTATGAAAAGACGGAACCAATCGTAATATCGTATAGAGTTCCTTGTTGTTATATATGGTAGCAACATTTTATATTTATTTTGTAATATAGAACGGTCTTTGGATCAAGACTTCAATTTATGATAAAATTATGAGTTGTGCTCAATTTTTGAATCATGCTCACACCCGTTGTGATTTTTTTTCTTTCTTTCTTACCGTACATAGATGTGTATCCAATAATATTTTTTTTTATCAACAAAAAAAATCTAAACCTCTTCAAAAAAAACAAAAAAAATCTAAATTTACTTTTATACTAGTGAAGAAAGAGAAATATAAAGTTTATTTTATTTACAAAATGTGGATTTTGTTTATTTTGTGCCTTTGACTTAGATATTGACTGCACAAACTTCTAATGTAATACTACTATAATTAAAAGTACGTATTTTCTCTTGTATTTTGACTTGTAAGTACAACTTGTAAGCTAAAGCGCGGGTTCAATTTATAATTTTGAGCATTTAGTACGTGACTTTTGCCGTTAGACTCTTTTAAAAAGATAAAATAAAAGCATTTTCATCCAAATAAAAATATAATGCCCCTCAAAAACATATAATTAAAAGCATTGTGTTAGCATAAAGACTTGATCAGCAACATGTGGAGAAGAATAACTTTACACCATGATTCTCTTATAAATGATTGGAGTGATATGTGTATAGCATATGTCATTATTTATAGTCGGACTGTTCAACTATATATATAATATAGGAAAATAAAGGAAAAATTTGTATATAAAAGCAGAAAAATTAGCTGAGAAACTGAACTTAATATTTTTTATTTGTTTTTTAGACTTGCAACAAGATAAAATACCAAATGTGTATCCCCTTATGATTAGTCTGGAAACGAATTGACGGATTTGACAAAGTGGCACACCGCCATGTGCTCCTATTGTCCTTCCACATGCAATATTGGGCGTTTCATTCTCATTTTCATCGTATCTCTTTTTCTCTGCAGCAAAAGATGGTAGACACATGTTACTACAAGTCACATTTTATCATATAACTCAATAACTCAATGAAAAAGCTGACAGCATCTCTAAAAACCAAATTCAGACTTGAGATGAACTATTATATGTTGACTGTTTGGATCTATATGATTGCCTCCTCTTGATCTATGGATAAGGTAATTATAGTTAGTTTAATTAATAACTTTCTTTAGAATTATTCATAAGAGTTTAATTCGGTTAATATAGATATTGTATAATATATGTAGGAATCGGGAGTTCAAACTCTGAACACTCCACTTATTTATTAGAAGAGATGCATTTTTAGCCACTAAACTACTTAATAAAAAAATCTTTAAAATTAGTTTAGATGACGGCGTGATGATTTGCGAATTGAATCCTTTGCGACCGGCTTTATATGATGCAGCTGGCTGTAAATTGTTTGTTAGATTAAGTGAAATGTGCTTTATCTCTTTTAAATTAAGGATGAATAATCGACTGCACCTTAAAATCAGTCATTGAGAATTTGAGTTTGATAACTTGGTCGTACATGGTTCATTTGCATGCAATAAAAGAGCATATACATAATATGAAAAAAATTTATTAAAAAAATGCTCATACCCTCCTTTTATAAAAAAATAGTCATACCAAGTACTAACAATGACCTAGGAGCATTTGTTAGGATTAAAAAAAAAAGTTGTTTCTAACACTTGTCGAGATAATAAATAAATATTTTTTCATAATACACCATAAGTTAAACCATAGGTGCTTGAGTTTCTTTCTTTCTCATTCTCTTTTCTTTATTTTTCTTTTGGTTTTTTTTCTTCTTGTTTTTTCTCTTTGGGTTTGACTTTTGTCCCTGGTTTTGCTTCGCTTTTTTCTTTCAAGAAGATTTTGGTTTATGTTCACATTCTCTTTTTGTTTTTCATTCCGTTTATATGGTGTTGCACTTGGGTTACCATTTGCACCCCATTTGCTTTAAAAAAAACCATGTACAATTAAGATTTAATTAATAACATTTTTCATTTAAGAAGTATAATGCCTTGATCTCTAAATTTAGGCTTTCAACACATAATTGGACACCATTTGTAAAAAAAAAAAACATAATCGGACACCAGCATGCCTCTGATATATAAATTTAGGCTTTCAACACATAATTGGACACCTTTTGTAAAAAAAAAAACACATAATCGGACACCAGCATGCCTCTGATCTCTAATTTTATAGAAACTAAAGATGAAAATTAACATATTCATAAGATAAAAAAAATAGACAGAATTTTGTTCAACTCATTACATATAAAAAAACATGATTTAAAGGTTATTGAATGTTTTGTTAAAAAAAAAACATTAAACTAATATGCACACATAACAAAAATAAAATTGACGGTTGAAAGAATGGAGCTGAGGCGTAAACTTCCTTTTATAAAAGAAATATGCTTAGGTGGAAATTACGAATCGGTGAGTCAAGAGGTACTGTTTAGGTGCAAAATACGTGGGTGACTTTAAGATTTGATAACTTTGGTGTATTTTAGATTAGAGAAAGATAAATAAATTATTTTGATGAGAGAAAATTATTAATTATAAAAGAGATAGAAACAAAATTATCAATATCACCAAACACAAAATCACCTAAGTATAACCATGTTTTAATTGACATAGTGATTAAGATTTACCCAATTAAACTCTTGTTGATCAAGTCAAATCACACAAACTCACATTACCTTCACATATTCAACCTCTCTCTTTTTACACTAAGAAGAAATAAAAGAAAGAAACCGAGAATGAAGAGAGAAAAGAAGAGAGAAGAACTTGAAGAGAGGTAAAACAAGGGGAAATCTTCATCACTCTTCTCAATTCACAATTTTAGGTGGGTTTTGGGTGAAATTATGTTCTCCTATTTCCATAAAGTGATTAATGGAATAAGATGAACGAGTCAAGCTGTTTATGTTTTTTATTTTATTTTTTATTATATATAATTAAAGATTTAGAGTTGCAAATCTTATGAGCGTCGAAGACATTCCATATCGTTAAGAGTTGTATCTTTTTGGTCTCTAATTACTCTGTCGTGACTTTCAGTCGAGACATACCACCTCTAAAGTATCATTATGAATACTCCCTCCGGTCCAATTTATAAGAAAAATTTGACTTTTTAGATTCATCGAGTAATTGATGTATCTTGTCTAGAATATAGACTAAATACATCATTTTATGCAATAAATCAAAAAAGTCAAATGTTTCTTATATATAGGACTGGAGGGAGTACTATTATATCTCTATTCTAGATAAAATTTATATAAAAAAATTCCAACATTTAAATATTCAAATCTTTTTTCAATTCGAGTTAAAAAAAAATTCTTTATATTTGTTGCAATATTTTGGTTCTAAAGAGTTTAACGACAAAATTCAAAAATATTAGTGATGTTAAGCGGATAATTGTTGATGGCTTAATTTAACAAATGCATGAAATCATATCAAGTAATAAAGTAGTAAGTTGATCGTCTCCATAGAGATTGTCGTTCAATTCGATAATTAGCGGAATCTATTTGGTAAAGCAAATAAAAGAAGAGATTTGAAGTTTGCAGGATTTTGACTGTCCTGCCCAATGTGAGATTAGATTTTTGTGATTCATAAGTGTAACGGCGATTAGAGAATCCTTGAATCCCCCTTCGTCTTTGTTGAAAATTAAATCGAGTAATCATTAGTTTATAACTTGACTTATATTTGGATTTAAGAAAGCATAACATAACTCCGTGATGAATCAGTGAAAGTTTATTTTAATATCCCCACAATTCAACCATTTACAATTGTGAGGATCCCTTAAGATGAATGATAGCCATAAATTCATATTTAGATTCAACTAACGAGTTTCAATTAATAATGAATTTTTCAGAAGAAATCGAGTTCAAATCGTGACCGGAACACTTCTTGATTAGACTTTATATACCTTACGTTCAAATTATAGATTGCTAGGTCATTTTCTAGGAAGCCACATGTTAAGAGAAAAAATTTGAGTTAAAAAATGTTTACTCTCCTGTCACTTTTAGAGATGAGAACTTTCAAATGAAAGATGGAATCGAACCCTAAATGTTTATAAAAAGAACTATTCTACATCAAAATAAAAGAGAAGAAAATTTTGAGAATTGAAAGAAGATCAAACTCATAATCGCAATGCTTAATATATTTGATTAACCATCATCATTAACTTTATTCTTCAATCTACATAAATTTCAAAGGGAGATACATTGTCCATTTTACACATTAAGAGTATAACCAAGTTGTCTCCCTCCTGTAACCACATCCGGATTCCAATGAAAGCATTCTACAGCCCCTCCAGCTTTAAGCTTACATGGTCCTGATTCTTTAATTTGCCAATGACATTCGGGGTCACATTCATTCTCGTCTCGCTTCTGAACATAAATGTCAAATTGGTGATTTCCATTAATCCATGAAAAACTACAAAAATATAAGCTGTTCTTTATAAGGAAAGAAGGTACAAATCTAAAGATGTAGCTTTCTCCAACTTTTAGGGTTTGGAACCCAAAATCATAATTTTTATCTTTACAATCCACACCAAGCTGGAGATCGGTCAAGTTATTGGTAACGTAAACAGTTACTTTTTGACCGATCCTGGTTTTCGTATCATTGAATTGCAAAGCAACGATAATTGTTGGTAACATAGAAACTAATATCACAAATTTAGAGATTCTAACCATCTTGCTTGCTCAACAGATTATTATTGATACAATGTAGTGTTAGTCGGATGATATATATATATATTAAAAAAAAAATACTAATGAGTGCCAAAAAATAATGTTAATCAAGTCTAAAGAAATAATTTTTTTATGGAAATTGTTTTTATTACTTTGAAAGGAGATACAATTAACCTTTTTTTAGGGAAGATACAATTAACCTTTGAAATTACTAATGAGTGCCAAAAAATAATGTTAATCAAGTCTAAAGAAATAATTTTTTTATGGAAAGTTTTTTTTAAGAAATAATTTTTTATGGAAAGTGTTTTTTTTTTTGTTGAAGGATATGGAAAGTGTTTTTCTTACTTTGAAAAAGATTCAATTGACCTTTGAAAATAATTGCAGAATAAAGAATTTTTTTTATAAAAAATTTCGTGTGAAATAATATTTGTAGAATATATGATTTTTTTTTCCTGAAATGTTTGGTGAGTTTTCTTTTTTTGACCAAAGTTCTCTTGGTAAGAATTATAATGTTTAGAAAACAATAAAACTTAAAAGTTATCTTGAATGTATATTTTAAAATCTTGTTGTTTTGTATCCATAATTAACGGTGGTTTATTAGTAATTTTATTTTAGAGGACGTTGGTAATTTTATTTTGTTTTGTAATGTGTATTTGTTTCAAGTGTAATTAGACCATCTACGATAGACACTCTATTGTTCTTTCAAAGAAACAGGCACTCTATTGTAGCAGCACTAAAAAAATTGACCCCGTATATAGATGATTTTTTTTTTACCGGCACTCTTTCTCCTATAATTTGTAGGGTCATACATACATTAACTTTACAAAAATAATTATATTCCTTCAATTATTATATTATTTAAATATTAAAAATAAAATGAGCATTACATACCATAAACATTCGCACTCCTCCTTCAACCTGAACACCGTTTACCTAACAAAACCAGATTAAACTCCTTTAACCGCTGAACCTCTAACCCACCATTCTCATTTTTCAAACATATAGTTTCCTAAATTACCCAATATATTTTCCTAAAATCCTCACTTCCTCCATAAAAAAAAAATTAAAAATAGAATCGATAGAAGAAATGATATATTCAAAAGCCTTGAAGAAGAAAATAAAGTAAACCGAACTATTGGATATGACAGACTTCGGAAGAACAAACAACCACCCAAAGAAAGGTTTCTATTCTTCAAACCTGGCAAATTTTTGTTTTTATTAGAACAAGCAAGGGATGCCATAAGTTAAACTTATGGGAGTCGTCACCATTAGGGAGCCCAAGATAAAGGAAAGGTAAATGATCCATTTTACAATTCAACATTAAAGCGGCTTCTGTCAATCAAGAATCAACCATAGACACCAATCCACATACTCTTATGAAAATTAACCTTTAGACTCGATATCACCTCAAATAAAATAATATTGTAATAATCTTTAGACCCGATGGAATTCTGATAGAAAATGCATAAAATAATCTTTTAGTTCCCCACAAAAATCTTTGAGAAAACCAAAGTTAATTCCATCATGTCTAGACTCTTAAAACTATCACAGTTTCACCCCGTTTGTTTCACTTCCTCAAGACTAAATAGTTTAATTAATTCACCACAGTGCACCCTATTCAAATAATTAAAATTAAGATTTTCTACTCCTGATCGGTCATTGTTACATGTCTGAAAGTGAGTGGTGAAAGGATTGTAAACCTCACCCCCTAACACCATCCGCACCTTCCACTTGTAACCCATTAACATAAATCGAAATAATATAATAGCATTAGATCGCCACCTAGTAGACATAAACCCATTGAAAATTTTCAACAAAGTCATTCTATACGGCTGCCTTTGCTTACTAGTAATTATTTTAGACAAGGAAAAACATTTGCTGATAATGAATGTAATTCCTCCACTTCTTCCACGTCTAAATCATACCCCTCCCCTTTAGTATCGAGGGAAGAAATACGATGCTTTACGTTACTAATTCTACCCTCCATATTTTGAGTATGGTCATAATGCTAAATTTTTGGATTTCCTTTAATCGTTTTGAGATTTTCCTTTAGCAAATAACCTCCCTAACTAACCACCCGAAAAGAATGCCACCGATCTCGAACGAACTACTACTACTGATCACTCGAAAGATCTGCCCAACATTTCAATATACGTTGAGGGTGAGGGACACAATTTTCTTCATTTATTGTTAACGACACTGAAAATCGCAGCAACATTGAAATTGAAGCAAATACACCAAGTCACATGGTGCATATAAATTAGCAATAAAGAATTCATTACATGTTACAAAACATCCTTTAATTATCATACCATTTGCAAAACTCATAATTACCCACACCTCAATCTCTGATGCATCCCATAATGTCAAAATACCTCCAAAGGCACCCAATGATGGCCTATAAGAGGAACCAAACCCCTTCCAACCCCCAAATAACAGCACAAATATAATTATCTATAATTTTCAATTTCGTCTCTTGAATATACATAACCATATGTCTTTGTTGTTTAACCATCTTCAAAACATCTTTTCTCTTCTCCCAACTGCCTAACCCTTTGACATTATAAGTAATAATCTTCATTTATACTCCATTCACCCAACACAACTAATCTACCCATACTAACAACCATCCAAACCACCAAGTACCCTTCCATTCTCACCCTCAACATCCTTCAAAATAGTATAAACATATTAGCCTTGTCTCCCTTACATTTCGCCACGATTGACTTCCTGATTTCCACAACATCCTTCACCTTCCCCACCTTTTTATCATGGAGAGTCAACTAGTTTTTTCCAAAACCCAGCTTGTGAGGTGAGTGCCTTCTCTTTGTGAGGATATCATATATCATGTTGAAAATTGGGGCCTAACTCATCCTTACAAAACCAGCCTGTGAGGTGAGGATTGTCCCCACTTATAAACACATTCACAGGTCATCTCCTATCCGATGTGGGACTCTTAACACCCCCCCTCACGCTCAGGCCTAACTCATCCTTACAAAGCGTGGACATAAATGGTGAGAATTGCCCCCACTTATAAACACATTGACAGTTCATCTCCTATCCAATGTGCGACTCTTAACACACCCCCTCACGCTCATGACTGAACATCTCCCAAAATACTATAAGTATTTTAAGATGAAAAGACTAATTGCAAGTATACACTTTCCAAGTTATAGTATAAAAAGATATCGACCTCACACGGAAGCTTTCTAGTAGAAAATTTGTTTGCAAGAGAATAAAATAAATTCGTTGTCACAAGACCAACCACTACAAGTTGTACCCTTTGGTCGTTCCCCTATGAACTGTCCTTATCTTATCCTACCTACTCCAATCATATTCCTTTTACTCCTCGTACTACCAATCATTGGCGTCAACTCATAGAACTTAACCATTAAGCGATGATAAGAAGGGGTCCCATGGGTTCGTACTATTGTACGACTCGGCTGGTGATCCTCAGCGCTACATCTTCCTATATCCTCAGCGAAGCATCATAATCCACACTACAACTTCTCAAATATCGAGTACTATTCCTCACCATGTTCTATCAGATATCTAAAACAAACATTACTAGTTCAAAATGATTAAATAACACTAAAAACTATATAAAACTATAAAACCCTAAATATGCACTGATTAGATGCTTTTGGTCATGTATTCACTCAATTTCTCGTTCATTATGGGGGATAAGTGCAATGTGATAACCAACAATTTGCCGGTTATCAGTAACACTATTTTTTTGTGATTCAAAAGTGCATTTTATTGACTGTTTGCATACCCATTTCTTCAAATTTTGTGCAAGGGACCATGTCTGGTGGCTTTTCCTCAAACAATTTTAATATATGATAAATCTATTTTTTTTTTTCAGATGAAAAAGAGAAATGTACTAGTGGGTTTTTTAAGGAGAAAGAAAGAAAGAAATTTAACTGTCTCAACAAAGAAGATCAAAAGGTGGTTGTCCACTGTGATGAAGTTTTAAAGTAAGGAAGAAGAAGAAGTTTTGTCACTTTATGAGAGAGAAGAAAAAAGTCGAAAAAAGGAATGGAGGAGTGGATGGAATAGATAAGAGAGAAAATATAATTTGGTGGAATCCATGTGAATTTTAACCAATTAAAGAGAGTGTGTTGAAAAATGTGTGTTGCTAACATTTCTTTTAAAAAAAATAAATGCTGCAGTATGCACACTATCTTGAGCCACTTCGTGTGAGAGGCAAACTAGGTTAGTGAGTAATGTGTGTTGTTACAAGTATCTATTTTTTTTTAAATTTATATACATGTTTATATTTTTACTTATATCAATACGGATATCTATTTTTATTTATTTATACATATAACTATATTTTTACCTATGTATCAATACATGTATTTAATTATTTTTAACACGTGTCTATATTTTTATACAATACATGATATTCTAAATCAATTTTAAGTTTTAACTAATAATATATAACTAATTGCGTATTATCAAAAAAAAATATGTAACTAATTGCGTATTATAAATACACAAAAAGAAGAGCGCAATACGCTCACCCTACGTACACACAGGTATCCTCCTAATTTCAAGCATAAGAGACAAAATATCCACCTTTAAACCAGTTAGTTGCTTACAAGAAACATCAGAGTGCATAAAAAGGAACTTTTTTACATCGGAAGTAATGAGATTTTTTACTTTTGAGAAAGAAATAAAGATCAGACTCACAATTTGTCATGGTGAATATATGATGATTAGCTATAGAAAAATGTAGGTGAAAATTAATTGTAGCAAACGTATAATATATTATTTCATTATTTTTATTTTTTAATCAACATACTTTCCAAAGAGATAAATATATTGGTCTTATTACACATTAAGAGTATGACCAAGTTGCCTATCTTCTACAACATTAGGATTCCAAGGGAAGCATTCTGTACTCCCATCGTTAATCTTACAAGGTCCTGACTCCTTTATTTGCCAGTGACATTCATGTTCGCATTTAGTCTGATCTCGTTTTTGAACATAAATGTCAAAATGATGAAATTCATTATTAAATGAAAAACCACAAAAGTATAAGGATCTATATGCCATGTATGCAGGCCTAAAAGCGAAGGTGTAACTTTCTGCATAATGCAGTGATTGGAACCCAATATCATTATTTTTGTCTTTGCAATGGACACCGAGCTGAACATAGTTGGTCAAGTTGTTGGTAACATACACGGTTACTTTAGGAACGATGAAGAAGATACTTTCACCATCCTTAAAATGAAAAGCAAAGAGAATTGTTAGTAACATAGAAACAAATAACACAGTTTTGGAGATCGTAGCCATCTTGTTTGCTCAATAAATTAATTTATATCGTGGTATTAAAATTTATGATCAGTTTTATATATATACTCTAAAACCTGATGAATGAAGACACTTTTTTGTAAAGTCAACATGAGATCAAATGTTTTTTGGGTCAATGAGTAAATCCGGTAAACATCTTGACCAAAAAAAAATAAAAATCTGGTAAACATTAGCAAGTCAATGATTTTAATTTTCAAATCAAAAAAAGTAAATGATTTTGTTGAGAAAGTCAATGATTTTAATTATTAATGACTCAGCAAAAAGTGAGAAATCTTTCAAAAAGAGTGAGAAACATTAATTATATGGATTTGTATAAAACTATTTTACTTGTCCATGATTACTACCGGTGAAAAGACGCGTGCCCGTCTTTTCATTCTTTTTATTACGTTTATGCATGCAAATTATCTACGATATTTTATACAAATTTTGTATGTAAATTACTACAATTCTACAAACAACATTTTATATAAATTTTTTGATATAAATTCAAATTATAAATATAGGTATTTGTGATTTTCAAATGTTACAAATTCAACAAGTCATATTTATCTCCATTAAAGAAAAAACATATTTATCATTTTCAACGATAATGATAATATAACAAATATAATAAAAATTCATATATTTTTAATAATACCAATAATATAATATTATTATGGGAAAATTTGTTTAAAAGTATAATCGGAATAACAAAAATGCCGGTCCAAAATCTCCTAAAAATCTTCTATTCTCTTTATATTATATACAATATAGATGTTATACAATATTATATTCCTTGTAAAAGAAAATACAATATTATATTAAATAGGTTTCTATCGCAATAAATATTCCAATTTTTTTCGTTTTCTTCCCCCTATATATATTTTTTTTACGATTTTTAGTCTTTCAAAAGTTTTGAATCACAACTTTTAACCCTTGTTTTTAAGTCAACTAATGTGTATAATTTAAAAACTTTTGATTTTTTTTCGGAACATGTCTAGAATATTATTAGAATGTCTCCAAAATTAAAGAAGAATTTGTTAAACACAATATGAATTAAATATAATTTATTTTGTGTTTTTGGCGTTTAAAAAGTCATTTAATCCATGTTTTGTGAAAAAATTGAATTTTTCTTTGAGAAATATTCTTATAATGCTCTAAGCATTTGTACAAAAATTTGAATGTTACACATGATCTGACTTAAAAAATAGGAACCAAAAATGTTATTGGAAATTTTTTAGGGATTAAAAGTTGAAGAAATTTTTTAAGGTGATTAAAATAAAAAGTTTGAATATTTATACGAACCAAAAAATATATATATTTTATATTTAAAGAAGATACCGAAACATATCTAAACCTACACTATCGTCTTTCTAAATGTGTTTACACATAAAAACAAGCATTAAACAAGTTTTTGGTCCATATTATTATTTTAATGTTTAATTTTATTCTCTCTAAAAAATTTCAACAAGTTTTGATCCCCAAATATTTTTAGTCACTGTTTTTGAGTTGACTCATGTGTACCCTTCACTTTTTTGAATATATTTTTACAAAGATGTTTAGAAGATTTTATAGAGATGCTTAGAATATTAAAACAATCTCTTCCACAAAAATGTAGAATTGTTTTAAAGAAACGTGAATTAAATATAAATTTTTAAGCGCTAAAATTTTTTCTTAAAAAAAGTTGCTAAAAACATAAAAATTCATATTTAATTCATTCATTATTAAAAAAAATAAACTTTTGCAAGAGAGATTTTTTATAATATACTGAACATGAGTGCAATAAGTATTTGAAAATATTTGGTTGACCAAAACTTGATGGAATTTTTTAGTGGGATTAAAAACGAAGTTTGTTATATATTTATAAAAAGCAAAAACTTATTCAATCCTAAAAATAATTATCCCGTTATAGTCAAAACCAACAGATAGGCAATTGCAAAAATAAGTGAATTTCCCTCAGTTATTGGTAGGTTACATGAGCACCATTACAGCCGAACAAGAGTCGAGCAATTCTTTATCGACTCTACTGAAGAATATGAAGATTCTGGCGACATCAAGCTTAGTAAAAGCTCAATGGAACTGGATAACAAGGCATCCAACTTGTGCTCTATGTTTGTAGCGTCACTAATCAAAAGGAGTGATGAGCATGAAACTACGTTCAAAGGGAAGGTTGCACACATTGTACTTAGTCAATTGATCATGCAGCAAAGTGAAAAGTTGATAGCCGAACAAGAGGTGACACATACCCCCTCAATGAGGGAAAACTTGGTGTTGTCAGGACCTTGAGTTAGGAGGTTCAAACTTTTAATCTTTAATACACACACATACATTTTTTTTAATCAAAAGAGCAATGCAGGAAGCACTACTCAAAATATATAAATAAAAAAAAGTAGAAGTACACCACAAAAAAGGGGGACTAGGCTATGGACCTTTTCAAAAAGAAATAAATCTAAAGTTGGGCATTCCCAACCTATTCCTAATGTACTGCCTCCTGATGATGACAAGGATATCTATCTGTCGCGTCATTTTTTGGAGGTCAAGCTATTTTATTAGCATAGACTCACTATTTTATTTCACGACTGAACTTTTAATTTTTTCAAAAGAAAGTGGAAAGAGGTTCAAATACCACATTTTTAAAGATTAAGGGTTCGGGGGTTAGTTATATTTAGGGAAGGTGTTAGCACCCTAAATATCCATAGTATTCTACGGGAACCTCTTGATTTTATTTAACTTTTGTGCTATAACTTGCTAGCTTTTTTTGTTTAAAAGAAGGAATTAAAAGTGATAAAGAAAAAAGAGAGACCTATTTATCTACATTTTTTATTGATTTGGAAGGACTAGGTCCTTTGCCTACGTACCCGTGAGGGATCAAAACCTCGTAG
>Ga0315913_1006537_pt1 | contig 14086 bp, 12 predicted proteins | sample MpolsnodulesMG_FD_207736 | JGI IMG/M metagenome (GOLD analysis project Ga0315913, IMG submission 207736) | Medicago polymorpha root nodule microbial communities from Los Angeles, California, United States - small nodules | ecosystem: Host-associated > Plants > Roots > Nodule | place: USA... | reverse complement strand
CAGTTTCTATGAATTATTAATTTATGATTTTCTTGGGACCGAAAATTATAAAGGGATCTCCCGAAAAATTATTATCTTATTATTTTATCGAGTTTTTTAATTTTTTACATTGGCCCAAGTCGGGACCGGACAAATTTATTATTTTAGAGAGTTTATTAATTTACCGAGTATTAATTTAAAGAGTTTCTACTCTAATAGGGGATTAAATCTCAAGTATTACACCAAAAAGAAAATAAAAAAACACCAAAACACTCATTGAAAAATCAACAACAATCGATCTTCAAACACCACCAACAGAGATCAAAAAAGCAGCCGACGAAGGTAAGATGCTTCAAATGATCTGATTCGACCACCACTCAACATCCAATAAGTCGGAGGAGACATCAACGAGCCTAAAGAAGCCTGCATAAAAGAAAATAGCTTCCGATCTCGAATCAAAAGCGATCGGTCTGCCAGACTCCCGACGCAAATACATAAGGCACCCCTCAACTCAGAACCCACCTAACCATACACCTAAACCTGTCCAAACTCGGCCCACCAAAATCCCGATGCCAAAATTCAAAGACGGAGAAAAGGTGGAACAACAGCACAAATCGATCCAACTCGAACATAAACAAACCAAAACAAGCCACAAAATCAACCAGCTCTAGCCGTCACGAACACCTTATCAGCGCCACCCTCTGGACCACTATACCATCTTTCTTCGCGGAGGAGAAAAATCTCAAATCATCCATAGACTAGATCCACCACAACTGCAAGACCCTAGACCTAAAGGACGTCGCCGACAAAAAACCGACGACGCAGGGGAGGTTGGGAAAGCGCACAGAAGCTTGGACGACCAGAAAGAAGGAACATGAACCAAAGCGCCAGCACAAAGGTAACTCGACAACGGCGACTAGCCCCCCACCAACACCACCAACGATCCAGCCACAACAAACCACCAATAGTGCGAAAAGCAACTGCAACAGAAACAGTCTCATAGGTACAATGAGCAACTACTACCGTCAACACGGAGCATCTACGTACCTAACCCTTTCGAGCAACATCAAGCAAAATTCTTATTGAACTTGCATCCAACAAAAGCATGCACAGACGGACTGGACCAACGAACACCACCACCCAACAACAACTTCCCAAAAATAACCAGCAACAAAAAAGACAAAAAGTAAAACAAAACACAAAACACAAACAGTCACACAAACCGTCGGCGGAAAGAACGAACCCCACGACAACAAATCTTGAAACCATGGCAACGGAACAACAAGAACAGCAACCACGAAAACAGATCTGCAACACCTGATACAGCCAACGCCCCACCACCGAAGAAACTGCCAACCACCACCAAGAAGCGGACCAAAACCCGCACATCCTATCACCACCAAAAGCACCGGCGACCCTCCGATAAAGGCGCATCGGCAGTACGACATCGGAGATGGGAGGATACCGGTTGGAAGGAGTGCATCACCTCTTCCTCTCGATCCTACTTCCGATCTATCTCCTCCTCAATCCACTTTCGTCTACTAAGGCGCCGGTGACTCCGTCGTCGAGTCTAGTTCTCAACTCAAAACGACGTCGGAGAGAGGAAGAAGGATGGAACTCATCCTTCGAACCTAAGACGGTGACGGCGACAACGACGACCGAGAAGGACGAGGTGAACGCCGGAGGGGGAAGGGTGCGACGGTGGTGCAGAGAACAACTCTCAACGCACCACCGGCACTTAGATCTACATCACGGTGGTTTGATTTGGATTTAGGGAGGAGTAACGGTTCTGGTGAGTTTAGTGAGAAGTCAGAGGACAATATTTAGAGAGAGAAAGTTAAGGGGCTGTACAACCCACTAGTAGGTAACACATATTCTTGAAAGTGAATAGAATGTTAAAAGATATCCATGAAAGTGTCTTTTAGCAATCTACATTTCAATTTGTGATTATCGACTTTTTAGTTATAACTTACTAAAATACACCTTCATAAAATTAGTTTGTGTCATTTGGCAAATGTCTATAGGATAACTTGCTAAAATACACCTTCATAAATGGCGTCTTCTAGCAAAACTCACTGCTAAAACTCGAATTGAGTTTTTGGTAAGCGTATATCTATTTTCTTATGATTTTACAATATATTTCTTTTTAACTTTCATTTTTTTTTATTGAATGGAATTTATGTGACTGATGTCGTTTTAAGAATGAATCTAACATAAAATGAAATGTTTCATTTTTCATAGTAAGAAAATTCACATGAGCATAACTCGATTGATAAAGATATTACATTGTGAAAGAATATTACGTTGTGAAAGAGTCGAGGTTTAAATTTCAAAATTTTCATTTATTCATCTTAATGATGAATTTCTAATCACTATGAATTTGATAAAAAAAAAAAAAAAAGATGTAGAATTCACCAATAAAAGTGATAAATATATGCTTGTTATAAATATTGAAAACAAAATATTAGAGTGACTGTTGTTAACATTGTGCTTTAAATTCGATATATATTTTCTTATATTAATGGTTCACATATGAAATTGTGTCTAACATGGACAAGTAAAATAATCTTGCCTTATGTGCAAATATTTTTTTTTACTATTAAACATTTAATTGTATCATATCTCATTTAATTTAATAATGTAATTTATTATTTTAATGATGAAAACAAATTTGTGTATAATTGAAGATTTATCTCACTTTTACACCATATAATTAACCAAAGTTGGATGGATACATCCTTTAATAATTTTTTTAATATGGGTTGGATGGTAAAAAAAACCAAACTAAACAACAATGTCATCTTTTCTCTATAAAAAATGTCATCTTTTTAGCTTAGTTAGGAAAGATAAAAATAAGAAAAATAAAAAATTAATGGCTTTGATCGACCCACTATCGGTTTTATCCATGTAATTTTTGAAAAATATACTAGTAAAATTTAAATAAGTATTATCTAATTTTAAAATTAATAAAAGTTTATTTAAATATGTAAAACTTAATAAAAAATATATATATTTAGAATTTTTTTTAAAATTTTAAATGTTTATAAATTATTTTGTCAAAAAAAGAGAGTCTATAAATTATTAATCTGATAAAATGCACCATTACACTTGATAAAATGATAATTCTGATAAATTAATATACTACTTAAATAGCATAAAAATGAAATGATTGAATAAAGCAACAAAAAAGGAAATGGATCAAGTATACCCATCAGTCCGCAATGGTAGGGTTGGACTTAACAATGTCAAGGACAATAGCAAGTGGGTCGGTCCCATCTGACCATTTATGTAATTGAGTTGATCTGACCTGAGAAAGATTGACAAAACTATCTCATTTGACGACTCTAAAACTAGGGTCGACAATGTGACCATCTCATATCAGTGTGGATAGTCGTTAGATGAATATTTTGTGAATCTATCGTAGATAATATTATCAAATCTATCTTACAATAACGAACTTTGTTGTCATTCCACCAATTTGAAGTTATTTGTGTGTTTGCTCTTAATTCAATTTGATATATTCTTGTTCTAGTCGGTATTTTAAACTTCTCAAATAACCCAACAAAGAGTTAATGCATTGATGTGTATGTCAAAAGATTTAGAGTAGACTTATAGTGCATTATCAATGCTTCAAATTTTACTCTATTTCAATGTGTTTGAAGGATGTATTTAAATATTTAAAAATGTGGTTAAAGGATGTTATTTAAATATTTAAAAGTTGACCAACACCTTATAAGAATATATAATATATAGTTATTGAATTAACTCATAGAAAGAGATTTTTTTTGATAAAATACAAAATCTAATCTAGATCATATACTTATATACACGGCATAAAATTGTTGTCCGAATCTTGACAAAAGATTTTTATTTTATTTTTTACAAACAAAAGAAAATTGTTGTCCAAATAACATTTTTTCTTATAAATGTTAATAGAATATAAGCAACTTTAAAATTTCAATTCAATCCTTAAAAAAAAAAAATCAATTCAATGTTGATCATACATATACAATTTATCAATCCAAGGAGCTTGAATGTGACCACTTCTAGCAGTATATGACTGATTGACTCATGCAAGCATCGTGGACAGTTGACATCTTTTCTGCATCTGTAGTAATAATATTTCTGACGCAGAAGTAAAAGCTTTTTCTTCTCCATGGACTATATGCTCCATGCTTTGGAGTAAGATTTTTCCCATGTCTGAGTTATCTTAATAGAGAATTTCAAAAAAATAAAATAATAATCTTACCCGGTTAAAAATGATACGGTTACCTCTTTCAAAAAAAAAATGATACGGTTACCTGTACCTGTTTATTTAGAAATGGATTGACCAACTCTAGAATTATGTTTGTGACTATCACTACTTCTTAAGTTGTACAATGCCACAACAATACAATCATATAATTAAATGCATAATAATTTGCTGTAATCGTAGTTATTATTTGCAAATTATACTCCACACATTTGGAATTTTCTTTCACAAACCGTACATATAGTAGGTATATACAGAAAATATAAAGCGTGGATGAATTTGATCCAAATATTTGCTCTTGATTTGTACAACATATATAATTGATCAGTGCATCGTTTGGTAAGCATCAATACGTTGCACGAGTTATCTAAAACTAACCCCATTCACTTTTTCTGTCATTCTTTTTCTACTTTACTCTGTAAAAAAACAACAGAAAATTGACTACAAGCAAACCTCCACACGAGGTGCATCAGCACCGCACGCTCAGCACCATATATGTCTCATAGTTAGTGTGTTTGATGTGGGCACTTTAGTGATATAGAATCGGATAACATCAGTGATATTGGTCAGCCTCAATATTATAAGTGATTTTCTTTTTCTTCTCTCTTTTAGAAGGACTGTGACATTGTGATTGATCAATGTCATCAATATTACTCAATTCTATGTCACTCAAATGCTATTTGTTTGATGTACGTCATAATCAATTTACGAGGTATAGTTTTTAAAAAAAAGAAAATGCTAACAAGTTCATTTTGAAAAATTACGATAACTCATGGTGATTTTGATGTTTATGTTTGATTCTACTTTTGATGGGATTAGAAATAATTTTGAGATGTAAAATTGATCATGATATGTTTAGTTGTTATCTAGTTGTATTTATTATGTCATTGATTCTATTTGAAGCCGTGATTTATAACTTTTGATTTTCACATTTAAATTTATAGTTCAATTCAGTTCAGTATTCTATCCAAATAAAAATCATTTTGACCAAAGTCAATTCTTCAAAATGAGTTCTCCAAACATGTAATTCATCTAACCAATCTCTACCACGTGACCACACCCCTCTTAAAACCAACCACGTGCCAATACTCATCCCCTCACGTGACAGTTTAAACCCACTTCAATTTTTACCTCCTTACACTTGAACATAAATAAATACGACACAACCACCCTCTTCAATTCACTCCAAAACTCATAACACTTTCTCTCTCAACGCATTCAATTTCAATACAAAGTACACTCAACAACAACAAGAAAACTATTTCAATTTCTATGATATTTGTTCCATCATGTTAGAGAGTGGTAGTGGACGTGATTCTGGAATGAGTTTAGAAACATTAAACTCCAACACACAGCGAACTTCATTAAGCAGCGGCAGTGAAAGCATTTGCAGCACCAGCTTCAGCCGTCTCTCCTTCGACCTCCTCCCATCCTCCTCACCGGAATCTCTCTCAATCAAACCTCACCGCTCCTCCGACTTCGCCTACACCGCCATCCGCAAATCCGGCCTTACCTTCCGTGACTTCCATCTCCTGCGCCGTATAGGCGCCGGCGATATCGGCACCGTTTACCTCTGTCGCCTCCGTGACTCCTCCGCAAATGAACTCCTCTACGATGATAACACTTCCTTCTACGCCATGAAGGTTGTTGATAAAGACGCTGTTGCTCTTAAGAAAAAGTCTCATAGAGCGGAAATGGAGAGAAAGATTCTTAAGATGCTTGATCATCCTTTTCTTCCTAGTCTCTATGCTGAATTTGAAGCTTCTCATTTCTCTTGCATTGTTATGGAGTTTTGTTCTGGCGGAGATTTGCACTCTCTCCGTCACCGCCACCATCGCAACCGCTTCTCTCTTTCCTCAGCAAGGTATTTAATATAAATAAATGAAGTCAAATATTTTAAAAAACTAAATTAAATAGTAATATGACAGAGTAGGTTGTTGACTCATATTGTTACAGGTTTTATGCGGCTGAAGTACTGGTGGCATTGGAGTATCTGCACATGTTAGGAATAATCTACAGAGATCTAAAGCCGGAAAACGTGTTGGTCAGATCAGACGGTCACATCATGCTCTCGGATTTTGATCTCTCGCTAATTTCCCACGCAATCCCAGCCGTTGAATCATCACCAGACATTTCCCTTGATGATCCACCACAAGTTACCTGCACTCGCCCACGTTCCATTTCAACTCCCTTTGCCTGTCTTTCAAAGCAACTTTTCCGTTCTAAAAAGGTTCAATCATTTCAATCAAACCGGCTTTTTGTAGCTGAACCGGTGGAAGCACGGTCTTGTTCATTCGTTGGAACACACGAGTATGTTTCACCGGAAGTAGCTTCAGGAAATTCACATGGTAACGCTGTTGATTGGTGGTCGTTTGGAATATTCATCTACGAGATGGTGTACGGTAGAACACCGTTTGCGGGCCCTACAAACGAAGCAACGTTGTGGAACATTATTAAGAAACCTCTATGTTTTCCTACACCCACGCCTTCAAGTGCGCTTGAAATGCACGCGCGGGATCTAGTGTCACGTTTACTTAATAAAGACCCGAGCCTTAGACTCGGATCAAAACGAGGTGCGGCTGAAGTTAAGTCGCATCCCTTCTTTGTAGGACTTAATTTGGCGTTGATTCGGATGGTGACACCGCCGGAAGTTCCTGGATTAAGAAGGCAGAAAACGACGCCGTTAAGTAACGGTAGTAGAAGTTCCGGTAGACAGCAACCAGCGTCGTCTTTTGATTACTTTTGAGAATCTAACGTTGGCCGGTTTTTGCGCCACGTGTACGGTCGGTGCCTCTAGATGTTTTTTTAAGATAATAAAATGGCGGATGACGTATATAAATATGTGTATATTTATTCAAGCTGCCTTTTTCTTTTTGTACTTTTTTATTAATTAACTAAAATATTATTATAGATTTAGTTTTAGTATAGTTTATATTCACCTTCATCTGCATTATAATAAGGTTTTTGAAAGGCGAAAAGAAAGGATTTTATTTTATATAAGATCAATGTTTGAAGTAGGATTGTGTTATGGTGTTATGATTGTATATGAGTATGATGGCATCGATCGCAATAGGCGCCTTCAAAAGCTGAATTTGGGGCTGCTGTCTTTCCTATTATGGAATGGTTGAGTAGGGTGGAAGAGGACGGTGTAGAAATAAATAACTTGACATTACTAAATACGGAAGATTCCTAGCTTAATTTTTCATCATCGTGCTTTGAGATTCACACAGACACGGAGGGGAGGGAGGCACAAACACAACTAGGCTTGATTTCAGTTCCTATCTTTACCAGCTCACATAATGAATAAAAAAAACAGTAAATTATAAGTAATAAGTTTGTATCAATTTAATTTTTGTTTTAACTTTTTAAAAGTTAATTTATTATTTCTCACCATTTTCGAATACATTAATCAATGCTTAAGGATATTCTATAACATTACCTCTTAGATGATGATAGACACAATTTCATCCTAAAAACTAATTTAAAAGATGAAAAACATTCAAACATATTTTATACATCTAAGAACTTGGAAATATGAACAACATGAGACTCAAAACAAATTTTAAACAACTTTAACATTTAGAACATTCTCTACTATTTTTCTATTATAGTTTATATGTCATTTCCTCGTATTTTAAAGTCGGTAATGTTGTGATAACTTTTCAATGTCGCGGCATATCATAATTTTTTTTTCTTTCTGAGATGCATCTGAGGTTAATTCCTCGTATTTTAAAGACGGTAATGTTGTGATAACTTTTAAATGTCGCGGCATATCATAACTTTTTTCTTTCTTTCTATGCATATGAGGTTAAAACTGATGTATATAAAAGATCATGTTATAAAATAAACTAAAAGTACAAGATTAAAGAAAAAGATGATGATGAAAGCCTTTTGTATTATTCACAAGTGTGTCTTTACACTACAACACGAGTCCTATTTATAGGACACAAGATAGGTAAGTGAGTGATCAAGGTTATAGGATGGTTATAGGATGGTGGAAGACTAATGATAGACATCCACTAAAGTAATTTATTTATAACTAATCTTAATAAACTTGATATATATGTGGACACACTATTACCTTGAATTACTTTAATTTTTCTTATTTATGCCTAAACATATTTTATTAAGGGTTCATGTTCAATTAAGTATTTCCTTTTTAACAATTGAAAAGAATTTTGTTTACTTGTTAATAGTCAATAATGCCAGTGTTTGACAATGTGGAAAATAAAAATGGCATAGACAGAGTCATTTATTGGAAATTGAGCTGCTACCTGCTTTCGGCTTTTCAGGCCTAAAAACCTCTTCAACACACGATAGGGCTGTGCCTATGTGTGGTAGAGTAGTTAGCTAGCTAGAAATGAAGTGGTAAATATATCGATAATACTTGGATGACATTGTAGTTAGTGACATTATCAATCACAGTGTTACAAGTGTACAAAACAACAAAAAAATCTTGTGAAAGAAAAAGAAGAAAGTCACATGTAACATTATAGTTGGCCAATGTCACTAATTTCACCAACCACAATGTCGCACAAGTGGTACCCTAAATATACATATTCCATATTGTTAAATGTTAAATACTCCTCTTTATTCCACATACCATGTTCCTTCTTAGTTTAACATTATATCAAAGTTAGGCTCTGTGATATTATTATTAGGATAAATAAAAGGCACATTTCAAAAAGAAGAATTAAATAGAAGGCCAATGTTGGTTTCTGGTAGCATTATTTGCCAACAACTATGTTCACATCAACATTTCTTAATTATTTCTTTTTAACCTTGGATTATATGTGGGCACATTATTACCGATCAATTTCAATAAAATTTCAGCATTTTCACATTGTTGATGGTCTTATATTTGTAATTTGAAACTACAAGTTGGTGAATTAAGCATTGTTCATAATTGCTCAATATAATACAAGTAGGTTAACTAAGTATTTAAACTTCCTTTATAACACTTTACTAGCTCAATATTTATGCTAAATGAATCTTTATAAATGAAATTATTCATCACATGGTGATAGTATTTGGCCAAGATGTGCGATTCACGTAAAGAATTGCAAGACTTTAAGAGAATATGTTTTGACATGTCACAACATGCATTGTATATATATAAATAAACATATACCACTTTTTACAACTTGTCAATGATGCGTTTCTTAAAATATATAACAGCATGTTAACCCAAGAATCGATACCTACACCCCCAGCTCATTGAAATTCTACGTTTCTCTACTTTCAAATGCCATTTTCAACCTTTTAGTCTTTACAGATATGTGCATGGAACATTATACTCTTCATTTTAATGTCATTCTCATCTATAGAGCTGATTCAATTCTTTTCTTTTGTTTCCTTTTTTTCTTTGCCCATGCTTTAGAATGTCTCCAACTTTGTTTGATCTGCTTTTGTATCAGACAGGTCTCTTAACCAAACAAATAACTAATGCTTCTAGAAACTGTTCCGAGCTTCAGTAGGAATTAGGAATCCACTTTTGCATGCTTGGACATCATTTTACCACTCATTTACATTGAGTTATATTAAGCTAATTGATGATTAATATTTTTTATTCAACTCTAATTTGATAAACAAGTAATTCACAGCCTTATTTTTTGTTATAATTCACAGCCTTAATGTTCGATACATATTGATCCGAGGTGGACCAAGAACGGTGGTTAAAGTTGGTGAGAGCACGGCCGATGATGGTGATCGAGTTCATCGGCGGCGGTGGTGTTGTACATGTCAAATTAAACAAAAATATTGTACATTGTTGATTTTTTGTGAACAAGTGTAAGATTTATTTTAGTGTCCCTAATATTATTTCAAAATCTTAAAAGGTCAAATCAAAATAAACATCTCTGATTTGTTGTTTTATTTGTGAAACTATGAACGAGAAATTAGGCACGTATGCTAAAACTGTTTAAACACATTAAAAAAAAGTATACGGTACACATCAACACAGTCCAAGGTCTAAGGCATCAGAATAATTATTGAAATTGACCTTCAAAGAACATTTTTCTAGTCTTCGCATACTAATATAAAAAGGAAAAAGTGCATGAAGTTGCAAAATATGCACTTCTAAGTCCTTCTTTCAAAACAAAAGAAAGTCCTTATGTTAATATGAATTCGTTCATTGATTGTTTTCAATTCTCCCCCTTTGTTTCCACTTGCTTCCATCCCTGCCAAACAGATCATAGATCCCAAAAATATGCCAAACACATTTTGTTGAACCAATTTAAAAATATTTTTTGGTTTGAATGTCGACTAAGTAACTTTTGATAATTTTATATAATTTTTTTTATATAAATACGGTTGATGTGTTACATGTGTAACAATGGCTGGTGAGAAAAGGGAGGTAGCTGTGACTTTGGTAACTGGGCTTGAAGTTGAAATCGTTACAAGAAGCCCAAAATATTGTACATGGATACAAGTGTTTTGTGATGACTTTTGCTCGTCAAGTCTAATATTATAACGCTGTCTTTAGGATACTATTAATATTTATTTATGTAGTAAGTTTTTGTCTAGAATCCAAATAATTAAAAATATAATGATTTTTATTGGGATGTTATATAAACATCTATTTTTTAATTTAGTTTGGTTCTATTCTCATTTCAATGGGACAGCTACGTTGATCCTTTGTCGCCATTTAAATGAATTAGTTGACCTTAATTTCCACCGACATGAACCAAGCATGTCAACAAATTGCTCATACCTATTATGATTATATATGACGCAAACTATGTTAGGTTGGAAACAAAACTATATTAGTTGACTATTACAAGTATTGGAGCAAGCAAGGATAAGAATCGATATCATGCTCTTACTTGTCTAGTAACTGCCAACTAGAGTAAATAAAAAAAAAAATCCATTCTCTTCTTTTTTATTTGTCACTTTCATAGATTTTATTTATTTATCATTTTTAAATTTCAATGTTATATTGAGTATTTCTTTGTCTAACGTAACATCAATTATTATTTTGTTAATAATACTTTTAAATATTTATTGTTTAGAGATAAATATGTTAATAAATGGTTACATTAAAGGATTGCAATATGATGTGGATCCAATAAGGATTCACCATAAAAGGATCTCTGACCTTAGTGTAAATTTCTTGAATGAGATAGAAAATCTAAGAAAGTTAACCAAACTAGGAATAGAAAGAATACATAGAAAATGAAATTAATGAGAAATGAGAATAATGATCGCCACATTCAAGATGAACGATAAGATTGAATCGCGGATCCGCTACAAGAATAAGATGCTCTTGTTAAGGATCTAAAAATGATTCATCTAAGAACCTAGAAAAGCAATTATAAGTGCCCCTTCAATCAAAGATGGAAATATCAAATTGTGTATTAACCACCTAAAAAACGATAACAAGATTTATTTATTTTGAAGACAAAATTGTTATTTATACCAACACATTGGCCATCACCTAAGGCCCGATAAGCAACTAGAAAAACTAGAAAAATTAGGAGGTTTATACAACTCAAATAAAAGCAATCTAAATTTTAAAACTAAACAATTATTACAAACAAGATTCAGTAAAGAAAGGTAACATATCGGTCCTCATCACAATCTAAGAAGTCAAAGAGCCTAATGTTAAGCTTGTAGGGTTTTAGTCTTTTCTTGTTCTGTAAGAGCGTTGTTCAGAATTCTTTATTTATGACTTCTTGTTGCTTTGTAGTCTGTAATATATGTTTTGTTTTTTTTAGATGTGCACCGTTGTTAGATTAGACTAATCCTTAACTCAGGAGAAAACACTAAAAAAACCATAATATATTAGTCAATATGGTCCCTGATATTAGTTTTGAGCGTTAAATATCAAAAAAAAATTGAACTAGCCTTTGTTTTTTTTTTTAGACAAATAATAGGTGATGTGACATTAGATATCATTTTGACATGTTATTGGTTGATTTTTAAATCCCTAAATTCTCAAATTCTAAAACTACCTTCTTACTCTTCTTCAATTTAAAATCCCAAATCCTTATTCTTCTTACCTAAATCATCTTCTCTTCATTGCATTCAATTGATTTTGATGATGACTGGTGGTGGTGCAAACAGTTGTTGTTCTTGTGTTTGGGAGATTGTCCAAGTTCTGTGACTTAAATTTACTTTTCATTTTACATGCTTTTGCTCTGTGTCTGATGTATTGTTCTTTATTGTTTGTGTATGTGTTGAATGATAAAGAATGAAAACCGTCCACATGATTATATAGACTAGACAGTAAAACCATAGGTGTAATGGTTGAAGCTGCCAATATCAACAAAGCTTGAAACAATATTCTGGAAATGACATTATAAATTGTATTGAATTAAATTGAAATGTAAATAGTTGTGGTGCTTTACTTTAGTATTGAATAACAATGAAATGACCGATACTGAGATTCAACTGTACCTGTGCAATTTCAGACCGGTAAACGTAAAGTTTAGTATATCGCTTGCAATTTGTTAGTATGGTTTTACCATGATAAACATCTAAAAAAAACTAAGATACTATTTGAACCACCACCCATCATCAAAATTGATTGAATGCAATGAGAAGGTGGTTTGAGAATTTAGAAATTTAGGGCTTTAAAATCAATTGATAACATGTCAAAACAAGTCTCTATGTCACATCACCTCTTAATTGTCTACAAAAACATATCGGCTCAACTTGTTTGGATACCTAATGTAACTAACGTCAAGGTTTGGGGTAGAAATGAGTCAAGTCGAGTCGAATTTGTCTGAGCTCGACTCAACTCGATAAAAATTTGTTTGGTTTCAAACTCGACTCGAGTTCAAAACAAACTTTTTTTTAACTCAAGTTCGGTTCATTTAAAGTTCACGAACATATTGATTCGAATCGTTATAGGGGTGGCAAAAAAATCCGTACTAGAGGTATCTGCGGATAAAATCTGTCACGAACACGGGGCGGATAGCTAAACGGGTATCCGCGGGTAAAATAAATGGGTATTTAACTATCCGTTTCTTTATGGCCACAGACACGGATTTAACTATCCGTTTTGCAAATAAATGGGTGTTTTGACACGGATATAAGCAATAGTTCTCATTACACAAAAAAATATAAATTTTCAAGTTTGAGGGGCATTTTGCACATAAGTGCAAAACTTCAGGGGTATTTGCAGAACGTCATATTCACCAACAGAAAAATTTGACGGAGGGAGTAAATTGACTAACATTGTGCAATTTTAGGAAGTAATTGAAGTTTTGTTAATTTTAGGGGTAATTGACGAACCTCAAATAAACTTACCTTTCACTTTTCACCCCCAAACCGTAACCCTAGTTGAACAACGATGTCAATCTCTCTCAAAACCGCAGACGGCGTCGTTTTCGAAGCAACACCATCTCTCACCAAGAACATGAAAGCCATTCGAACCATCATTGACGACTCCGACGCCGACGTCTCCGTCATTCCTCTCCTCAACGTCTCCTCTTCCCACATCGACAAGATCATCGAGTACCAAACACTCTCCGACGACGGCAAGGTGAAGGAGTTTTCCGTCGAGAATCTCAACAACGATGATTTGAAGGACTTTCTTTTTTCTGTTCATTACTTGAATATGGAGAGTCTTTTTGAGCTTTTGACTGAGGCTGTTGCGGATCGGATCAAGAATAAGAGTGTTGGTTATGTGAGAAAGTATTTTGGTATTGGGAATGATCTTACGCCGGAGGAAGATGCGGCGATTCGTTTGAAGAATAATTGGACTTTTGATGGTGATGAAGTTGAACCTGAAGAGGAGTGAAAATCTTGAATTTCAATCTTTATTAAAGAAATTAGGCTTAAACCCTAACGTAATAGAATATGAAATTAGCTTTTTTTATTTTATTTTGGGATAAGATGTGATGGTTTGAA
>Ga0315913_1006535_pt1 | contig 14088 bp, 3 predicted proteins | sample MpolsnodulesMG_FD_207736 | JGI IMG/M metagenome (GOLD analysis project Ga0315913, IMG submission 207736) | Medicago polymorpha root nodule microbial communities from Los Angeles, California, United States - small nodules | ecosystem: Host-associated > Plants > Roots > Nodule | place: USA... | reverse complement strand
ATTAAGTTTTTAGTCCCTATAAATATTCACAGTTTTGTTTTTAGTCCCTACAAAATAAAATCACAATTTTTAGTCCCTGTTACATTTTCCTTAAGCATTTTAGGGACCAAAAATGTTGATGAAATTTTTTAACAGGGACTAAAAATGCTGATGGAAAAATTTTATAGGGACTAAAAAGTGTGATTTTATTTTGTAAGGACTAAAAACAAAATTCTAAATATTTATAGGGACCATTTACTTAATTAACCCAATATCTTATGTATTCCCACGGTTTTTATTCTCTATGGAGGGGATCAGAAATAATGCTGCCATGCATAGGTTCTACTTGACTTCAAAATAAAATTTAGATAACTTAAAAACAAACATCCCCCAAGATTTGGCAATGTTTCTAGTTTCATTCCATCTTTCTCATAATGCCCTATCTAGCAGGTAGGGCTGTTCACGGTGGTTTATAGGATAATTGAACTAAACTACAAAAACAGTTGGAGAAACCCGAACCAAACTTTAATCGCTTCACCTGAATCAAACCAAACTGGTTCAGTGCTCCGATTGACTATGGTTTCAATACCGAACCGAACTGGTTTTTTACTGATTCAAAATTTTGCATCTTGTTTAAAATCCAAACACTAAATGCAAATATATGGTGTTGTTAGACATTGATTTGCATTTCACTGGATCTTGTTGTAAACTCACTCCATTTTGCACTTATTATTACATGGCAGCATTGAATTGAACCTAAGTAGTCTTAGAATTTGGGTTGGGCCTAATCAACCTTACAAATTCGCCTTTTAAGGCGAGGTTTGCACTTGCTTATAAACCCATATGTTCAGGGGACTTATCTCATCCAATGTGGGACACAAACACTGAAACACACACCCCTCATGCCCAAAAGTGAACATCCGGAGTGTGACCCGATAGTGGTGATCTTATAGTAGATGGTCCACCGGGTCTTGGATAGGATCTGTGGGACTCTCACTTGTAAATCCATATTCAGGAGACTTATCTCATCCAACGTGGGACACAAACACGCGCCCCTCACGTCAAGACTGAATATCTGGAGCGGGACCTGAGTGGCCCGATAGCGGTGACCTTATAGCAGTTGGCCAAGCAGATCTTGTATAGGCTTTGATACTATCTTAGAATTTGGGTTTGGTCTAATTCAACCTTACAAAACCAGATTTTAAGGGGAGGTTTGCACTCACTTGTAAACCCATGTCCAAGCCTGATCTCATCCAATGCGGGACTCTTTAACATGTAGCCAGTAACACTGTCCCCTTAAGTGACTAGTGTCTGCTAACCATCACATAGTGATTGCATTATTGCATGAGCTTGTGAATTCAGAAAGGCAAAATCTTTAAATGTTATCGAAAAGGAAATTCAATGGAAAAGTGAATTTCCTTAAATCCATTCAAACAACATCACCAAGTGATGATAAATTAGGGGGGATATTATTGATAAAACAGGGGGATATGAATCATCGCATGTTTCTGATATTTCTCTTACCCATGAAGTTTTAGTTGAATTCGTTAGTTAAGAAAACAACTCTTACATTGTGGGTGCATGGAATAACAGGGAGGGGTCCACAATTTGTTTCAGTTCACCAAACTGTAGAAATTTGAAGTTCGGTTATTAAATTAACAGAATTAAAACGGTTCAGTTTTTTTAAGGATAATTTGGTTCAGTTTGGTTCTAAATAGTTATTTGAACAGACCTACCAACATGTCTTGAATAACGTGCGGCATTTATTTACAAGAGACCACATCCTCCGTTGCTACATTTTCTGCCAGCCGAAACGTGGTCTCTTGTGAAAATACCACATTTTCAATAGTCAAAGGTTTTGGTAAGGTTATAACTATTGCTGCATTATTCTAATTCCTACATTGAATTGGTTTATCTTAGTTCTTAGAGCTAACCGTTTTATTTATGCAACTTTGTGCAGACGGTGTTTTGCTTCTTCATGGTTGACATGATCGAAGCATTATGTTGGCTTTCGATCATAATGTTGCTGCTGGCTGCCTGCATGTATTTAATTACTGTGCATAATTTAGGCCTGTAAATTTTGAACGTACCGGATTGATCCATGAAGCATTTTTGTCATGAGTCAGGAATAGTTTTTATTCATTATTTTTGTAACATTATTTTTATTGAAAGACATATGGTAAGGGTATTGTAACAATACTACTGTGTGTGGTTATGTAGTGACAAATTGATTTTGAATTAATTGATTCCAGTTAAAAGTAAGCTAAAACTAAAATGATTTATATGTTTGAATACATGCATGTAAAGTGAGTTTGAGGCTAAAAGTCAATTCTAGAGGCATGAACTCCAAATTTTAATTTCACGTTAGAATCAATTTTGAAGATAAAATTAAATCTACCTGCGATCAACTAACAATCTTAAATCATGTCCCCGTGAGCTTAACTCAGTTGATAAGACAATGCATGATATATGCAAGGTCTGGGGTTCGAACCCGGACATCACCAAAAAACAATCTTAAATCATGTTTACATTTTCATTATCAATTTAGATCATTTATAAACGATGTTTATATTTTATTTAAATATAATAGATAATTAAATTTGCATGTCGGTTTTCTATATTTTCTGCATTAGTTTCGTCGATGTGTCTGTATTCATCTTATACCGTCTTGTCAAATCTTCATGCTTCATTGGTGATGAGTGTTATTGACACCCGAATTTTAGTGTTTTAAAATATTATTTATCAAGAAAATGACAAACGTAATATTTTTTGCTTAATTTTTAGCCTTTATTTATTTCTTTACTGTTATTATTTTATTTGTCTTTTTATTATTCTGTAAAATATATAAATTAAAAAGCATAAAAATTGATGGCTCATTCATTTACTACATTACTTTGGTCCATCACACATTTTTTTATTTACTTTCATTTACCACTACAAAATAGTCTAAGAACCAAATGAACAAAAGATTATTGGAGAAGTGTATAATATTTTGTAGCATGCAACCAAACATCTGAATCTTATCTACGCAAACAATATCGTCTTTGACCAGTTAAAAAAAAAAAAGAGCAAAAACGGTAGTTTTGACATCCTATGTCATTCTGTATCCATGTGGGACCCGTTTAAGACCTCAAATTGAGGGTCTCGGATGCTCTAACAATGTTGTTATTGTTTTTTTCCTTAATAGAACACTAATTTTCTCCAAGTATACAAGTAATCTAAAAGGTGATTCTTTCCATTTCTTTTATAGCTTTGTACTCTCTAGTCTCTGCAAATGTTGCTTGCTTTCTGCAAAAACCACAAAATTCAAAACTCGGTTTTGTCTATAATGATCACGGGGGATTACTAGTGGTGACATTGGGGCCTATAAATTGGAAGTTAAAATTAAACAAGAGGATGTGCTTGAAAAAGAGATAGTGAAAATAAGAAGAAAAAAATACATAACAGAAAATCATTTTTACTTCTTCATCTAAAACAATTTTCATTATTTAAAAAAAAAACCACTACTCACTAGTCACAACCATTTTTCTTCACCCACATTTCATTCCATTTCCGTATCACCGCCACCACGTTTGATTTTTGTTTATCTTGAATTTGAAACATCTTCTTTGCCCTTATTAAAGATAATCAAAGTTGAAGTCTCCATGCATTTGTCAATGTTTAAATCCAAGTGATTATATTTATCAAAAACATGATTTAGATAAAACTTATGTAAATCAATGTGTTTGATCATATAATCATTGAGGTTTAGAGAACTAGTGAAACATTGATCACAACTCACAGGTACGAGAGCTTTAGAATTTAGAGAAACATTGATCACAGGCATCGGATGCTTGATGTTCAAGTCAAGTAAATATAATTCTCCACTCAATATGGAAAAATGGTGAGAACTTACATACAAGATCTCAAAATAGACAATACCTCAGAATATGACTTAGGTCAGAACACTTTTTTTTGGGGGGTTTTGATAGAAATATTTAATTAAGATATTATTAAGTTAACAACTAATTTCACTGTCAAAAAAAGTTATCAATTAATTTTATAAAAGATGATAATATTGTTTTCAAATTTTTTTATTAGAATAATTTTTTATTTAGCCGAGTAATTATTTTCCTTTTTTGTTCTAGTTCATATTATTAGCAATTCACTTGGAGAGGCCACAAAAGAGACAGAGTCTTTGAAAGATTTGATGGAGCCATAAATAACAGAAGCTTAACAGGATTGGTCCACGACCTTACAAATTCTTGCAGCTTAGATTCTTCATGAATGATTTAATGAAACCATCACCAAAAACATGAATAAAGGGTGACATTGGAGTGATAATTTTCAAACTAAAACAAATGATCGAAAGTAAGATTCAAGTTATTCAAAGAGTTAACAATGCATGTCACAATCTGTTGACAACTATATGTACGTAGAAGTTTACTGGAATACCTAGAGAAATTTCTAGATAGATTAATAGAGAGGAATCCATATGTACTCAAAAACCTTGCATAGATTGGATTAAGAATGAGGTAAAATTATCTCCACCCTTACTACAATGTCAATATATAGCTCATCTCTATCCATAATTTTCTCTAATTGTTCATATGCATTCTTTTCCAGGTTGTCTAAAATAGGATTGTGGCCCTTGTTCTAAAGGATTTGAATACCTTGAATCTTTTTCATATTCCTTTATGGAGTATTAGTTTAAAAGTATACAAAAAGTAGATTTGTTCTACTTATTGTTCATGATAGTGGATAAGTTAGCGCTTCCGGCGCTACCTTCTATTCCAATTTTTTTATGCTTAAAATAGGTTTGGAGAAAGAGAACGTCTCTTTAAATTAACAATGATAATAAAAAAAGTGGAAGGAAAGTGAATATAAAAAAAAAGGTTTTGGTTGGTAGACTTTGGTTTGTTACAGGGGACCACTATAATCATTCTATTTTTCGCACTATTAATGAATTTAACTAATAAAATTTTAATAGATTTTGAATACCAGATGGGAGATAGTGTTGAGATGTTCTCTTCTCCTGTTGAAGTTAAAATGCTTTTTCCAACATCCCCGTGAGCTTAGCTCAGTTGGTAGGGATATTGCATATTATATGCAGGGGCCGGGGTTCGAACTCCGGACACTCCACTTCTCCACAATTAAATTGTGTGAGCTCTAACCACTACGCTACTTGACAAAAAAAAATGCTTTTTCCAACAAAAAAAAAAACCAAATTTAATTATCAAGAATTTAGTATGTCCAACCTTACCAAAATTTTATAAGAAACGTAGTAGGAATAAAATGGTAGCAAAAACACAATAAAACCAAAGGATATATGTTTGTATGTTTTGATAAAAACTTGCATCTAAATTTAAAACACATTAGATATAATTCTAGTTGTCAAGTGGCAACCGTAATTACTAAGAATATATGTTTGTATGCGTGGATAACACTTTGGTCGATGAGGAATTATAGATCATATATTGCAAATATAAATATCTTTAAAATCTTCATGATCATATTTAATGGGTTTTTAAATCTTCATTATAAATATATTTTTCGTAATTCCTATTGCTACTTGAGAAGACAACTAAAATTATATTTAATGGGTTTTAAATTTGGTTTATCAAAGCATACAAACATACATCCTTGGTTTTATTGCGGCATTGTTACCATTTTAGTCTTGGATATTTCTTCTAAGATCATGAGTGGTTGGACATATGAGGTTCTTTATAATTGAAAAGTAAGAAAAATGATGCAATGCAACTAATTAAATCTATATTATATATAAAGAAAACTACCTCTTTCAACTCTTCGTAATAAATTCTATAAAAATATACGAGAAAACAAGATACTCTTATGTGTTACTTCTGGAAGGGAGACAAAAAACCTATGAAATGAGGAACGATGGGCAGTTTAAAAATATACACCCACTATGAGGGGTTAAGATCCTCTCTATTTGATAAAATAAATTGAAGATACAATTTGGAGAGAGATAGACACAAAAAAAAAATATAGTGGGTCCTACCATCATTAATTACTTTATACTTTTTTCATATTTTTTTGTGTATTTATCTCTACAAATGGAAGAAATTGAGGGGAGCATAAATGGAGAGGATCTTCACTCCACAAATGGAAGAAATTGACAAGTTTAGGTTATAAAATCTAAAATGTCCCTCACCCTACAGAGTACGAAATTTAACATAGTTTTAGACCAATTTGGATTATATAATCTGAAAATTTTCGGGATGGTTTCAAATTATATAATCTGAATCAGTTCAAAGTGTGGACATTGACTTGTTCAACAAGACTGAGTCATTGAACACATTTTTTTATTGGTCAGCAACACTTAACCGGTCAGAGTCTCCAGTACCACAATTTTGACCATTCATTAATGGACCATTATACTATATGCACCCATTTTTCACAAACTGTCCCCTATAATTACTCATATGTCCTTCACAAATTCTCATTCCATCTCACATTATCTCCCTCTCTTTTATAAATTCTTCAATGTTAAGTGTCAGCCTTTATACAAGGTTTCTTTATTTTTATCTAGGGATAATATGGATGGTCAAAGGACAAAGTCCCACTTTGTAGTCTCCGTGAACTTAACTCAGTTGGTAAGGACATTGAATAATATATGCAGAGATTTGAGTTCAAAACCTGAACACCTCACTTATTCACCTTAAAAAGGTGAATTTCTAGTCACTAGATTACTTGACCAAAATATCTCACTTTGTAAATTTACACCCTTTAACTGGGTGTAAGTTTGCTCTGTCTGGATGTAAGGTTTCTTATTAGAGTTTCCTTCTCCCACCAGATTAGCTTTCATGTCCTTCTCTCCCTTCCTAGGATGCAAGAGGAAACAAACATGATCAATAACCTCTTTCCCCTTCCACTAAAGATTTAACTTTAGGTGTGTAGTAATTTCTTGTAATAAACATTACGTTAATGTAAATGTACTACAATAGTATTGGTCGATTAATAAAATGAGAATTCGTATCATGTTTGTTTCTTTACATTTATTTTAATTTTTGTCATTTTTTAATTATGTCATCTTAATAATATATGTCATTGATAATCTAAAATTATAGGCAAAACAAATTTTCAGATTATATAATTAAAGAAAATTATAAGTTCGAATTATATAATTCAAAAAACGTGTATTCCGAGATTAAAAACATAGGACACGTGAGAAGATTATATCATAAGAAAGGTAAAAGTTTTTAAAAAGAAAAATATATCAAGGACAAAACTATCAATTTCTCTAGCAAAAGGCAATTCTTGAATTTTTAATGATCGATATAGCTAACACCGATAATACCCCATAAACTTTCCTCAAAGTAACCTTGACGTGTATTTTATCCCCTTTAATTCCCAATCATACAGGACTAATCATTGCAATGCACCTGAGGAAAGGGGAGTATAAATCAGATTGAAAATAAGGCAAAAAAAGTATCCTCAACATCTAGAGTTCCAACGAGCTCTTTACAATCTTTCACACAGATACTTAAGGAAATTGGTAAAAGAACTAACAGCAAAAATAAATTCAGATTGACAACTGCATAACATCGTTTTGTAGAATCACCACTTCACACGCCTTTTTCAAGTCAGCAATTTCATATTCTTCAGCAGTGAATTAACTAAATTTAAATTTTCTTTCACAATACAAAGTGAATTAAGCAAGTTAGAATTCCTCTAATATTTATGTATGTTGTTTTTAACGAATATGTTGTTTCGAACTCAAATCCAGTTTTGAGCTAAACAAACTTGAGTTGAGTGGATTATACATATATAATTAAGAGTGTGAACATGAATACACAAAATAATTAACTAATGTAAGATTTGTTTTACCATACAAAGTCAATTAAGCAAGTTGGAAGTGTACAAGACTTCCTCTAACATTTATGTATGTTGTTTTTAAAAGAAAACTAATACTGCTTTAATTAACAATTTAACATTTGATTTAGAAAACAATTTAACAATTATAAAATAAAAAGAAACCAAATCCACAACTTTCAATAACAAGAGAAATACATCCCCTTTCAAAAAAATAAAAAATATGAGTCATATCCATGTTGAAACTTTAATAGCATATTGATATAGTTCAATAAGATTTCAAACGAATTGTCCCTTACATCGGATGGTTTGAAAAATAGAGAAGAATATTTTATCCCTAAAAGCGACAACATGAAAGAGAAAGACACTTTTAGTTTGGAGCAGTGATATTTGTATAAGGGTTTTTCTATCATGTGCAAATTTGCACATGTTAAGAAGTTTAAAATAGTAACTTTGACTTGGAACTTGTGTTTTTTATATTAAATATGTAACTTTTAATCAATAATTGTTGGTTTTCAATGAAAAGATACTACTTTTAGTTACCTTAACATGTGCAATATTGCACATGTCAGACAAACCCTTTGTATAATCATTTGTGACAACTTGTATACAACTTTCTACTTCTCTTTTCTTATTGGTCAAAAATAATAGAGAGAGAAAAAGGAAGAGAAAGAATAAGATGATAATGTGAGTATGAGAGAAAGTTGTAAAAATGTTGTAACAAAATAGTTGTCCAAGTATCATTTCTCCTTTTTGAGGCTATATTGCATCATTAAATATTTTTAGTGTAGTATTCTCATTTTTTGACATTTTTTATAAAGAAAAACTTTTGAATTATGCGAAAGATACACTGTCAAAAAATACAAAAGATTTCTCCATTTTTTCTATATTTCCCACCTTTCAAAGCTTCAACTTCCCCTACGAACTCACAAACAAGCATAAGAAAACGGTGTGTAAGGATGAATTTATACGGGAGGGCAAACTAGGGATTGTCTGTAGTTTGTCCCTCCATACCCTCGCGAAAACACAAGATACCCGTTAGAGGCATTTTTTCGGTTGTTGTTGTTTGCGCCCAGACACAAAGGTCTATAAAAATGTAGATGTAGTTTCAACACTTTGTGTGGAAAGATGTGAGTCTTGAAAACCAAAACCCCCAAAAGAGGGAACTCTTGAGAAAGGGTTGGTGCCTTTTGGGAAAGGATTACAAGTGAAATGTGACATTGAGACAAACTAGAGTTTACCAAAATAAGAGATCCTTAGAAAATCAAATGTTAAGGGTTGTGTTTTTTTTGGAGATAGATTTTAGGGTTTGGGTAGAGTGAGATTATATTGTTGAGTTTGCTATGTTATAATGAGTTTGGAGAGATTACTCTCATCGAGACGTAAGTCAAATTAGAGCCGAACAAATGTTAAGGGTTGTGTTCCTTTTGGAGATAGATTATAGGGTTTGGGTAGAGTGAAATTGTTGAGTTTGCTATGTGATAATGAGTTTGGAGAGATTACTCTCATCGAGACGTAGGTCAAAGTAGACGCGAAATGAGCTAACAGATTTTCAACTCAATGATTTGTAACAGTAGACATATATACATATTGTTTAGTACTTTACTAAAACCGTTATAGTATAATAAATTCAAATTATGTAAAAAAGTAAGGATATATGTACTTACACATGCGTTCAGGTCACAGAATTGAACTCTAATAACACATTGATCAGGCAGTGGAACATCAAGGTTCCAAACAAAACCATTGTCGCCAAGTATGATATCGTCCCGTTGTTCTACATGAGTGTAAAAAAGATTAAAATATTAAATAAAGTGGGAATTCATAAGTTATCAAAACTTGAAATATCTACGTATTACAATCATATTTTCTTCTAACTAACTAAATAAGTTTATAAAGAAAACATATAACTTAGATTACCTAATTTGGTAAGGACATTGGCATTCGGTGCAGCATTCCTGAGTATACAAAGGATGAAAGATACAAGTGGAGGATTATTGCTTGTTGATTCTTGTTCTTGTGCAAATAAATGTGATGCGATTAGGATGTGTTATTGAAAAAATATATATGAGAAAAGAAGATGCTCTTCCATGCTACCGCCGAACAGGAGACAAAAGACTCTCAATCATAATAGCCAATCTATATTGATTGAATTTGCTTTTTGTATCACGAGTTTGATATATATAAACATATAATACATTTGTTTATGTTAGTTTTAAAATAATAAAGTATATAGAATAGTTAGTCTGTTTAATGGAACGTTAAATGTGACTTAATTGTGAGATCTCATTGAACTAAATAACGTTATTTTTAAACTACTTGTAGTCCAAAGTTTTATTATAAAATGATATAGTATAGTAGTAAAGCATAGAAACTAGGGTTAAATATGTTTTTAGTCCTTACATTTTGCGCTCCTTTGAATTATAGTCCCTACATTTCATTAAATATTTTTAAAATCCTCACATTTTATCTCCGTTATCAAAATTAATCCCTACTGTTAATTCTCTAACGGAATGCTGATGTAGCAGTTAATGGGTCTCAATTATTAAAAGGTTAAATATGTTTTTGGTCCTTATATTTTTTTCTCTCATATTTATACTATATATCATATATAGTAGTTTTAAAAAGATGATTTTTCTTTTTGAGCTTAAGCTTGAGGCCTTATTGACCTTGCAATATACACTAGTCTGGCCTTGGAGTATACACAAGCCTTTTCGTCACAAACCAATTGCACTTAAACAATGAGGAGAAGGTACATTGTATTAGCCTATTTGACTATGCAGTGATAAAATTGATTTTAAATTAATTGATTGTCTAAAAATGATTTTAGCTGAAAATGTGTTTTTTTTAATTAAAAAACGGCAACCAATTATATATATGATGGAATGGAGACTTGATTTCCGATATCCTTATCACTTCACTTGATAATTCACACTATCTCAACCACCAAGTTATATTTATATGCACAAAAGGTAAACCAATTATATGACTTTAGAATTAATTTTGACTCCTAAAATCAATTTACATTTAGGAGAAGAGTGAAAAGTAGTGATTGAGTGTTACCGACACCAAATTTGACCTGAGTGATAATTTTTTATTTTCAAGAAAATGACTATAAAAATAGTATTCACCCAAAATGAATTTTTAGCCTTCATTCAAATTTCTATTATTTTTTTACAACCATTCATCTAGCCATAAGTTTGGCACATCACTAACATTTTTTATTTGCATTTACCATCACAAAACAATGGAAGGGAAACACATTTTTAGCATGCAATCAAACATTTTTCTCTTCTGACTTTCTCCCTTTTCCATTGGGAACACTTTTTTTTTTGTTAATAGGACTCTATTTTTCTCCAAGTATACAAGTAATCTAAAAGGTGAGTGTATTTCCATTCTCTTTTCATCACCGTTAGGTTTGTCTATGACTGTCCTTGATGATCATCAGTGGTGACATTGAAGCCTATAAATTGGAAGTTAAAAGTTAATCAAGAGGATGTGTCTGAAAAAGAGAGAGCGGAAGGAGAAAAAAAAAACAGTAATAGAGAGACTATTTTTTCTTCTTCATCACATCGGAGTAGTTTTCATTATCTACAAAATCCACTTACTCCTAAGCATTTTTTTTTTTTGCCCATATTATTCTTTCTCCTCAGATTTTATGTCACATGTTCTATCTCTTACGGTATTCATTAATAAATCTCTCATTCCCCATCATCTTATGTCCAAATACATTTACTTTTATTGAATGAAAAATTCATATTTGTGAAGCTTGAAATATGAAGCATCTTCCAAGTCATTATCAATGATAATCAAAGTTTTAAGTGTCCAATGCATTGTTAGTGTTTTCATTAAATCTACAACAACACGATTTAGAGAAAATTCTTGTAAATCATCTTGTTTGGTCATATAATCATGGAGGTTTAGAAATTTAGCGAATGATTAATCACAAGCATTAGAGGTTTGGAGTTTAGAGAAACATTGATCACAAGCATGGGATGCTTGATGTTCAAGTAAATAAATATAATTCTCCACTCAATAGATCAATATGGTAAAATTGGGATGAAGATCCTCTCCATTTCCTAAATAAATGGAGATTGTCAATTACTATAGTTTTGAAGTAAATATGTGATATTAATGTTTTCAATTCTTGAAATATGTGCATTTATATCATATATTTACTTCAAAACTATAGTAATTGACAATCTCCATGTGTGATTTTCTTAAAAAAGCAAAAAAAAATTGTGAGAGATTACACACCAGATCTCAAAATAGACAATACCTTGACATTTGGCTTAGGTTTTTTTTAACTTTGATAAAAATATTTCATAGTGGAGATATATTTAAGTTAACAATTAGTTCATAGAAGATAATAGTCTTGTTTACATTTTATTGTTTATTAAAATGAATTTTTATTTAGTCCAGTAGTTATTTTCCTTTTTGTTTGAGTTTATATCACTAGCAATTCATTTGGAGAGGTCCTAAGTGGAACAACGGAGACAAGGTTTTCAAAAGGCCGATAGAGTCATGTGTTTATAAACATAAATTGGGGAATTCTCTTTCAAGATGCTACTGTGTTGATTCTCTCCTTAGGATTCAATCGAAGCGTCACTCTATATGCGTGTATGCAAATAAGAAGCTTAATAACATTGAACCTAGGCCTTACAAATTACTTACGAACTATTTTAATGAGTGGAACAAGTCTATTTTGGTGATAATTTTAAGTTAAAACAAAGGATCAACAACAAGATTAAAGTTATTCAATGACTTGTTAACATCGGTTGCGACCTCTTTTTAAACAAACTGGAGAAAGAAGTTACATAAACAATTGTAGAAGGTTTCCATATAGGTCGGTAGTTGTATGGGTTTAGAAATCTTGCAAACATTGGACTATGGATGGGGTAAAATCATCTCCATCCTTAATTCAATATTTGTAAGATTTTTGCATCCATATAGCTTCCTCTCTATCTTGAACTTTCTCTGGCTGTTTTTGTAACTTCTCCTTCAAGTTGTATAAAGAGAGGATTGTGACAGTTGTTGATAAGTCTTTGAACACCTCCAAATTTTGTTCGTAATCATTTGTCTTAGTTTAAAAAATATTACCAAAAGTTCCTTAAGATTGTTCTTGCTATTGGATAAGTTAGCATTCCAACGCTGCCTCTTTTTGAGTTTTGTATGACTTCGTTGAATTTTCGGTGAAGAATCCAGGCTGCAAGGAATTTGTAAGGTGTAGGATCAAGGTTGTCATACAATTAAGCTGTATACTCGACTCGTATGTGTCTATGGAAAATTAAAATTCACGTTTAAAAAAGATCTAAGTGACACATAAATGACATTTATATTTATAACAGAATATCAATTAACATAAAAAATATATTTTCAAGCTCCATAACAAACTTTTAAACAAAAACAAAACCATATTAGCAATCAAAGTAGAGAAGTAAGTAGATAAAGTCCTAGTTCCTTCCTAATTGACTACTAATACCTAAATATCATAAAACATTTATGATAATGGCTTGAAATATCACCACTATCGTCTTCATCACCATGATCTTCAACAACATGCTGACCATAATCATGAAACTCAACCCTAAATAAAACACCTAATTCATCATTAAGAGTAACATGAATCAGATTATTTTAACCTCCACCCAATTCAACTTTGCCTCCACCACCACCACTCTGCACATCATTATTACCAACATCAATTTCCACAATGTTTCGATACACAACAAGAGAACGTCATCGATGAAGGAAGAAGAAAATATTGTCGACGAAGGTGAGTGTGATTTGAATTCTTCTATCTTCGATGTTAGTGGGAGTTTTGTTTCAGAGTTGAGATTGAGATCAAAAAAGATAAATAGGATTCTAGGTTTTTTTTTCCTTTCAATTTTTGTTTAGTTTGAGCCTTTTTTTTCAAAAATTTTGTTTTTTCAGAAGAAAAAAAACTCATAAACTCGCAAGTATGTAGGAGTTTACATGAGTCTACCGAGTTTGTGCGATTCCATTCGTTTTACCTTCTAGACTCGTAAACTCGTACAAGTGTACTTGCAAGTTTGACAACCATGTGTAAGATTGATAGTGTAAGTTTCTTATGAGTATACACACGTATAGGATGACGATTTGATTGTATCCTAAGAAAATATTATAAATAAAAATCATATTACCATATAATTCACATATTCGATAAAAAAAAAATACATAATTTGACCAAAAGAAAACATAATTCACGTATTTTAGGTAGTTATAATCACAGTCAAATGTTTATTATTCTCATGATTACAATTAATTGATTAT
>Ga0315913_1006534_pt1 | contig 14089 bp, 9 predicted proteins | sample MpolsnodulesMG_FD_207736 | JGI IMG/M metagenome (GOLD analysis project Ga0315913, IMG submission 207736) | Medicago polymorpha root nodule microbial communities from Los Angeles, California, United States - small nodules | ecosystem: Host-associated > Plants > Roots > Nodule | place: USA... | reverse complement strand
CACCAAGGGCAACCGCGCCGGCATTCACCTTCGCCGGAAGTGAGGTACTATGGGGGGGATAGGGTTCCAAGCAGGGTGCCACCATATGGGGGGGATAGGGGAGTATGGACCGACGTGAGACCTAGAAGAGAGAAAGCACGTGAACAGGTTGAAGACAGACGGGACAGGTTTCGGGAGGAGCAGCGGTATGGAGGTCAGAAGCTTCAAGGGCGGTCTAGGGTTAGGGCTTGGTACGGTTCGTCAAGGTGGGGAGATGATTCAGAGGATTCGGATGATTACGGTGCCAAAGTTCTGTCACATGTTGGTCGTGTTTCTTATCGGTCTGGAAACATCCATGACAACGTTGTACGCAAGAACAGATACCCGTCTAATAGGGCAAGGCGTTCGTTTTCCAGAACGCAGCAGCAACGCAGGCGTGACTCGGTTTCACGAGCAAGGGTTCCGGTGCACAGGCGCTTGTCTAAACAGCCAGAGAGAGAAGTCTTGTTGGGGCAGCAACACATACAGACAACAGGTGCGGCTCCAAAGAAGGGTTTACAACCATTCTCATCACAACAACAGCAGCAAGTTACAACAATAACTCATAACGGTACAAATCACAATAACTTTGTCTCTTTTTATTTCACAAATGTACCGGAAGACATCTCTTATAGGTCGTTAAGGCAAGGTTTTGAAGTTTGCGGTATTATAGAGGATATTTATTTGGCAAAAAAACGTAATGTAAACGGTGTTGTGTTTGGCTTTGTTCGTTATAGTAACGTGAAAGACTTAGATAAATTGCTTAAAGCTGTGAATAACATCTGGTTTGGTGATTGTAAGGTGGTAGCTAAGGTTTCCGTTTACGATCGTTAGGGTCATAAGCGGGGTGAGGGTAGGGAGAGGGGAGAGGGAGAAAAAATCAAAGAGGGAGAAAAAACAAAGACTGAGGAAGGAATTAATGTCGAGGGAGAAAAAAGAAACGTGGTGGGGTTAACTGTTGAGAGAAGAACTATGAAGGATGTCAGTGGTGGAGGTATTATTAAGGAGCAGGGTGGTGGTGCTGTTCATGGTGCCAAATCGGTTGTGCGGGAAAGGATTGTGGTGGTGGAGACGGAGAAGGAATTAGGTGGAAGTGGTAGCGGACCTGTTGTGGTTTCTAATCATGTGTTTGTACCCAAGTATTCATCATCTGTTAATAACTTGAGTTGGGCGACTAAAGGAGTAGTGGTGTCTGTTTTAAATGGAGAGCTAATACCCGTCCTACAACGGAGGATTTTTGATGCTGGTTTCGATAATTTAGTTATTATACTGTTGGGTGCAGATAAGGTGTTTTTACGTTCTCTTGATGATTCTGATGTGAGTATTCTTTTTTCGAAAGCACCGGATTTTTTTGACAATTTCTTTTCGAAACCGGTAAGGTGGAGTAAAGATTTGTTGGTTCGTTAAAGAGGTGCATGCGTACGTATATATGGGGTGCCGCTTCATGCGTGGAATTATGATTTCTTTAAGTTGTGTGTAATGGATTGTGGTCGCCTGTTAAGAATCGACGACATAACTTTGGAGAGAGGTCATTTTGATTATGCAAGAATTCTTTTGTCTACTACTTCCTTGGAAATTATTAATACTCAGGCTCAAATTATGGTGGACGGGGTGTTATTCGATCTCCAGATTATTGAGGAGTGGGGTTTTTCATTGGGTGAGGATGCTTGTTTGCTTGATGAAGAACAAGACTTAGATGAGGTTTCATCAGAAATACCGGAAGTACATGTCGAAGATATTGGTTGCGGTGATGTCGATGTTCTTGTGAATCACTTCTCGGATAAATTGAAAGAGGATGCGGGTTCTAAACAACGACGGTACCCTTCTCCTGTTGTTCTAGAGCCTATTACTACGACTCCGGTAAATTCTCTACGTTCGGCTACCTCCAAACCGCAAGGTATAGAGCCTTCGGTGCTGAGACCATTTTTTGATAATAATAATGTTACAATTGAGGCGCAATCTCAAGATGGTATTCATCCCCCCAAAGAGGATGCTAACGCCAAGGTTGGGGCCAAGTCTAGAAATCTTGTTACTATTGAAAGAAGAGTGGCGAAGAGAACTTCCTCTTGCCCACCAACAAGGGCGCGTTCAGAAGCGTTAGGTCCGTGGAGTTTGGAATGGGCCGATAGACACAAGCGTTTTGCATCCGAGGATAAAATGAGGTCAAGCCCGAAGCGCACTAAAAAGTCAACATCAAAAATGCCATCACGGGTTCTGAAGAAGAAAGGTAGTGGATATCTTCGTCATTGTGCACAAAATTTAAAACGCATTGCAAGACTTTCTCACAAAGATCAACAAGAGGTTCTCCGTGCACTGCGGAGGACTATGAAACAGCGAAGGAAGGTTTCTAATGTTTCTAAGGCTAAGGTAATGTCAAATGAATCTAATAGTGCATCTCTATCGTCTGTTAATAATGATTGGAAACATTGGTTAGCATTACATGGTGATGAGAAGACGGTTAATAAAGATGTCTGTGATATAGTGCACACTGTTGGTCTTAAGTTTCAAGGAGATAAAAATAATATGTTTGATGTGTTGTCTGGAACGGGAAGGAAAAATAATGGGGACGGTGGAAATAGGAAATAGGTCGGATTCATGGGTAGGAGGGAGGAAGGGGTGTTAGTGGTGTTGTTAGGTTGTGATGAAGATAATTTCTTGGAATGTCAGGGGGTTAGGGAGTTTTGAGAAAAGAAGAGAGGCGTGTCACTTGGTGAGGGAGAAAAATCCGTTTATCATTTGTGCTCAGGAAACTAAGTTGTCTGTGATTGACGTGAACTTGTGTAAATCAATTTGGGGAGGTGATCGTGTCGATTTTTCTTTCCAACCCTCTGTGGGGGCTTCAGGCGGTATAGTTACGATGTGGGATACCAGGGAGGTAGAAGTATGGTCATCTATGTCTTTTAAGCATGTTTTGGCGATTTCTAGGTGTTTTGTAAAAACAGGTGTGCTATTTACTGTGTTCAATGTTTATGCTCCCTGTGATTCTGTTCGTCAGCATGTGTTGTGATATAATTTATCAAGCCGTTTGCATATTTTATCTGATATGAACGTATGCCTGTGTGGTGACTTTAACGCTGTCCGGTGCATGGATGAGCGGCGTAGTGTGGGTGGCGTGGCTAGACAGGGTTGGAGCGCTACATACAATAATTTTGTAGAGAACAATTTTTTGGTGAATCTTCCTCTTAGGGGCCGCAACTTTACGTGGTTCCGAGGTGATGGGAATTCTATGAGTCGTATACACAGGTTTCTGCTATCTGATAGATGGTGTTTGACTTGGCCTAATTGTTTTCAGATGGCCTTGTCTCGAGGGGTGTCAGATCATTGCCCGTTGGAGCTTTCAGTTGATGTTGAGAATTGGGGCCCTAGACCTTTGCGGATGTTGAAATGTTGGGAGCTTCTTCCTGGTTATAAATCTTTTGTTTGTTGGCACTTGTTTCATGTGGATGGCTGGGGTGGTTTTGTGTTGAAAGAAAAACTAAAACTTATCAAATTGGCATTAAAAGAGTGGCATCAAAGTCACGCACAAAATTTACCAGCTAGAATTTTGGGTTTAAAGGACAAAATAGAAGTCTTGGATTTGAAAGGGGAGTTTGAGGTTTTATGTGAAGATAAGATTGAAGAGTTGCATGGGTTGATGGAAGAGTTGTTTTCTTTGGTCCGTATTAATTCTAGTATTTGTTGGCAACAATCAAGAACTCAATGGTTACGGGAAGGAGATGCAAACTCGAAGTTTTTCCATGGAGTTATGTCTAATAGGCGGCGTAGAAACGCAATACCTTTTTTTCTTGTGAACGGAGTTTTGGTGGAGGGGGTTGACAACGTTCGCAATGCAGTATACAGTCACTTTTCAACACATTTTCAGCGGCGGCTCATTCAACGGCCTAGTATGGATTCTTTAGCTTTTCGATCTTTATCCACCGGAGAGGGGGCGACTTTGACTAGACCTTTTTCGGTGGACGAGGTGAGGAGGGCGGTGTGGGATTGCGAGAATTATAAAAGTCCGGGTCCTGATGGGATTAACTTTGGTTTCATAAAGGAGTTTTGGGACATTATGAAGGAAGATGTCATGCGCTTTATAGTGGAGTTTCACCGAAACGGTAGGTTGGCCAGAGGTATTAACAGTACGTTTATGCTTTAATCCCTAAGGTTGATAATCCTCAATGCCTCCATGACTTTCGACCGATATCGTTGGTGGGTAGTTTGTTCAAAATTTTGGCTAAGGTGCTTGCTAATAGACTCTGTGGTGTGATTGGTTCTGTTATATCGGACACACAGTCAGCTTTCATAAAAGGCCGTCAAATTCTTGATGGCATTTTGGTGGCAAATGAGATAGTTGATGAGGCACGCAAGTCCAAGAAGGAATTGATCCTGTTTAAGGTTGATTTTGAAAAGGCATATGACTCTATAGATTTCGAGTATTTAGATGAGGTGATGAAAAAGATGGGTTTTCCAATTCTTTGGCGTAAATGGATTAACGAGTGTATCAGAACGGCTACTGCTTCTGTCTTGGTAAACGGGTCTCCTGCGGATGAGTTTTCCTTGGGGAGGGGGTTGAGGCAGGGCGATCCTCTATCGCCGTTCTTGTTTCTTTTGGCGGCTGAGGGTTTTCATGTGTTGATGGAATCTCTGAAGGTTAATGATCTATTTGTGGGTTATAAGGTGGGGCGTAGCGACATGACAGTTGTTTCTCATTTACAGTTTGCTGACGACACTTTAATTTTGGGTGTCAAATCTTGGACCAACATCTGTTCTATGAGAGCTATCCTTCTTCTTTTTGAAGCTTTATCGGGCTTAAAAGTAAATTTTTCGAAAAGCCATTTGGTGGGAGTGAATGTCGCATCGTCGTGGCTATCAGAGGCAGCATCAATGTTGAGTTGTAAAGTGGGTGCTATTCCGTTTGTGTACCTGGTGTTGCCTATTGGCGGTAACGCCTGGCGGATATCTTTTTGGAATCCTCTTATTAATCGTATCAGAACTAGACTGTCGGGTTGGAAATTGAAACATTTATCACTCGGGGGCCGTCTGGTTTTACTGAAATCTGTCTTGTCGTTGTTGCCTGTTTATGCCCTTTCTTTTTTTAAAGCTCCGTCAGGTATTGTATCCTCTATTGAATTTATTTTAAATTGTTTTTTTTTTTGGGGGAGTGATGACCACAGGAAAATATCTTGGGTGGATTGGAATACTGTCTGTAGTGGTAAGGAGGTTGGTGGTTTAAGGGTAAGGAGAATTAGGGAGTTTAATGTTGTGTTGTTAGGAAAATGGTGTTGGAGGTTGCTGGAGGATAATGATAGTATGTGGTTTAGGGTGCTGGCAGCGAGGTATGGTGTAGAGGAAGGTCGTTTGTTGGGAGGGGGGCGAGAGGCTTCCATGTGGTGGCGCGATATTGCCGTTATGCGTAGGGAGGAGTGGTTTGAAAACCACGTGAGTAGGTCGGTAGGGAATGGGGGAGAAAACCTCTTTCTGGTCCGATGTGTGGTGTGGTGATGAGGAGTTTAGGGTCAGGTTCAATAGACTTTATGATTTATCGTTGTTTAAGGGGGTGTCAGTGTCTGATATGTGTCATTTAGGTTGAGGGATGGACGGTGAGGCGTGGAGGTGGAGGCAGAGGTTGTTCATGTGGGAGGAGGGGCTGTTGGGGGATTTAATTTTATTCCTTCATAATGTGAATTTGCTGGTTGATAATGTTGATAGATGGCGTTGCGCACTAGAATCAACGCATACTTTCTCTGTTCGAAGTGCCTACAAATATCTGATTCTTCAACCTCCGTTAGTGTCTTCGGTGGATGCCTTGTCCCTATGGCATAAAGATGTGCCGCTGAAGGTGGTGCTCTTTGGGTGGTGCTTGCTCCGAGATAGATTACCCACAAAAGATAATTTGCTCCGGCATGGTGTTATTGATCAGGCTTCTAGGCAGTGTGTTCTGGATGTGGCACTTTGGAAACATCAAATCATTTATTCTTGCATTGCAATTTGTTTGGTTCTGTTTGGCAATTCATTTATAGGTGGCTAGGCTTGTCAATGGTTGCACCCTTTCAGGTGTCGGGTCATTTTAATCAGTTTAGCTGTTGCGGTGGAACCTCAAAGGGCCACCGATCTATTCTTCAGGTTATTTGGTTTGCGGCAAATTGGGAAATATTGAAGGAAAGAAACAATAGGCTTTTTAATGTCAAAGAATGCTCGGTTTATCAGGTGGTCGACAAGATTAAGTCGCTTACCTTTATGTGGTTGAAGGCGAAGCATATCTCTCTTCCCATCAATTACCATGGGTGGTTGCTTAGTCCCTTTACCATATTGGGCATAGGCTAAGTGTTTCTTTTCTATTTTTTTGTTCCCTTTGTACAGGCAATTTTTGTAAATATTGGCTTAACTCTGTTGTCCTTTCCTTAGTATGTATTGTGCTAGGAAGGATCCTTTTGTGGAGGTAATATAATTCATTTTAACTTCTTCAAAAAAAAAACAAATTTTTGGGTTTGTTCTTCCCTTTTTTCTTCTCATTTATCGATTAAAACTGCAGATCGATGCTTATCTACAAAAGTAATCCAAAGGACTGTGTTATTTATTTTTTTGGAAATAATTTATGTTGTAGCCTGTAGGTTGTGAACTTCAATTTATTGTGGCTATTAATGTATTTCATAAAATTTATGTTTGGATAAGCAACTTAATTATTATTTTAAAACTTGATATCTCCTCCAAAGATCGATTAATCCATGAAACCAATCTAACTGCTCATTAGTATAGGCACAATTGAAGAGGGCCACACTCTTAACTACCAATCCTTTGCCATTAGGCGACCCTTGGGGTTATAAACAACTTAATATTAAGTGAGTGTTTGGTTACACGGTGAAAAGAACAAAACGTGCTTCCGACCATCCTAAAGTGATTCTGGAGTGTTTGGTTCTCTCTCAACTAGATGATGTCATTGTATGTTTCCCTATTCAAACTCAATTCTAGGTGAAGCTGATATTCATAGCTTCTGAAAATCGATTCTCTTTACTACAAGTTTGCTTTTCATCAATTTCTCTTTTTTGCTCTTTGCTGCTTTTCACCCACCTCATAACTTCTATCCCATCAGAATTCATATCTCCTTTCAAAATTTGAATGCAAATTACGATTTACAAATCTAACAAATCAACTACCTCACAACTTCATTAAACTATAATCAATTTATTTCATCATAATTTCTTCACAGATCAAACAAAATAGTTCACCTGCCTCATAATTTCATTACTTACACGTAGTTCCTACAAAATTCTTTATATATGTTGGCTCATTTGTCACTCTTTTCATTCTCAAACACTGAGGAAAAGGAAAGAGGAAAATAGCTGCAGTGTTTGATACTCAAACATAAGTTCAAACACTCCTTTGATAACTATGCATTTGATGTGTTTGATAAAATACTTGAATAAAGAACTATTATTTTCCTTGTTTTCTTTGAGCTTAGTTATATTTGCTTCTTTGTTTTTTCTTGAAATGTTAATGATTTTGATGGAGTTTGAATACAGCTTCTCTATTTTTCCATCAAATGATAATGATATTGATGAAGTTTATATGCATTATTATTTGGTGGATTCCGGTTATCCAACGTCAATGGGGTATTTGGGGCTTTAATTGAGTACTTCATGTTTAATATATATTCCCTACATGTATTTTTATTTGAATATTGTGTGATTAACAATTATATTAATCTAATAATTTTATCGTCAATTAATAAAAAATAAATGAAGGATGAAAAAACTAAATAAATGTAAAATTGGATACACACACTCACAAGTTAAAACCCATTTTGGTCTTTTACACATCTAAAAGTCATTCTGACTCAAAAAATCCAAACAATATTTTTAATACAAATCACTTTTGTTTTGAAGGTAACCAAACATAAATCATTTTACATTCAACTCACTTTTAACCAAAATCAATTCTACCAAAATCAATTTTTTCCACCGCAGAACCAAACACACGCTAAGCTTATAACACAAACACTTATCATAATAAATGTTTATCGATAAGTTATTTCTCTAACGAAATACAAAATAAGTTAAAATATTTTTATATAAGTTTATAAGTTGCTTTTCATAGCTATCTTTGAGAGCTTGTGACAATAACCAAAAAATAATGTACAAACATTTCATAAGTATGTTTTATAAATTCTGTCAAACAGGTGTTTATATCAGTAGATCAATTCAAACAAGTCATTCTCGTGAACATATGATCAGTTGGTAGGAGCAAAACATAATATATGCAGAAATCGGACTCAAACCCTGAACAACCTACTAATTCATTTTGAAAAAGATAAATTTCTAACAATTAAACTTCTTGACAATAAGTCAATTCAAACAAACTTAAAAATGCCACAACTAAATAAGTATATATGTGATAGTTGACTTGTATATATTGGTGGAGAAGGTATAGTGTTAACTCTTCTTTCAAAAAAGAAAGAAGATATATTGTTAACTCTAGGAAACAAAAACTGATACTCCCTCCGGTCTCAAATATAAGAAAAGATTCTTCTTTTAGGTTCATTAAATAAATAATGTATTTGCTTTACAATGTAGACCAGATACATTAACTACTCAATGAACTTAAAAAAAATAATCTTTTCTTATATTTGAAACCGGAGGGAGTATATAGTTTAGTGTTTTAATAAAAAAAAAATCAATAAAAGAAATAGTCAATTTGTCTAAAACAGTCGTCATATTTGGGGAAAATTTTTCGAAAAAACAGCTATACTTTAAAATTTTAATGTAGTCTTAATTAATGTGTTTTTCTAGTTGTATCATTTAATTAATACTATAATCTTTAGCCAATGTAACAAGTCCTTTGGCTTGTTTGGGACTTGGCTACTTTTGATTGACACTATCCTTTTGTAATTATTTGGGAGCTCCTTCGCACGCCTTGTGCTTGGGCGAGCTCCCTCCTTGTTAATATATAAGTTCCATTTTTTATTGTCCAAAAAAAAAATATATATTTTATACATCACTTCAAAGATATTATTTTTCATTTTACATTTTTTTGGCTACTTTTTATCATTTTACATTTAAGATAATGTAACTATATAATTGAATAATAAAAATAATTTAGCAAAATAATTATTTTCTAAACTTTAATTGTTATATTTTTTCTATTTTGTGTAAAATTCAATGCAATATCTGTGAACTTAGCTTATTTAATAAAGATATTGCATAATATATGTAAGAATTATGTTGCATTCATTACTTACTTATCTAAGAGGTGAAATTTGACTCATTACTCATATAAAAAATGTCAAATGTGAGAATCATGGTAGAATGAATGAAGTATGTATGGTTGAATTAGTGAGACTTTCTTTTTTGGGTAACCGAGACTTTTTCACGGATTTATGTTAATAGGCTTTTTTTTTTAGGGATTTGAGGTTGTTGATGGACTTTAATCTGTTAAGAAAAACTGAATGAATAATGCTGCATACTCCCACCGATTTTAATTATAAGTAAATTTTGACTTTTAAATTCATTCAATTAATGATATATGTGGTTTATATTATAGATTACATATATCATTAATTGAATGAATCTAAAAGTCAAAATTTGCTTATAATTAAAAACGGAGGAAATATATAACATCGATAAAAAAAATACATTGATTTAAAGCTGAAAGTGTCCCTAAATTATATGACGTGTAAGCAAATTAATGGCTGATTTGATGTACTCCAACCATCTCACCTCCCTAATACTAACAAAATAATTAAGTTCCCGTCAGCATACCTGGGACATGTATTGTTATATGCAGGGGTCACGGTTCGAACTCCGAACACTCTACTTATTCACTTTAAAAAAGGTGAATTCTAGGCTTCTAGTCATTAGATTACTTGACAAAATAATTAAAATCATTGTAATATAGAAATATATAATTAAAATCAACGGTCGGTGAGCGTCCAAGCATTAATCAACTTTTTTTTTTAGGGAGCATTAATCAACTTTATCTCACCAAAAAGGAGTATAAATCATTAAACTGCTTTCAAAAAAAAGTTTCAACCAGTTTTTTTGTAAAAAAAAATGTTTCAACCAGTTTCAACAATAGTCATAAAATTGTACAAGTATTTTTTTTTTTATCGTTTTTCATATTTTTTTACATTTTATGACTATTTTAGGTACAATTTTAATAACATTGTATTTATGTGGTTTCATTTGTACCCAATAGCTCCCTCATGTAAGTTGAAAATTGCTTCTTAGAGCACCTCCAATGGTGATATTTGTAGAACTTAAATTGGATCCCACAACTTTACATTACATATTAATATTTTAATATATTAATTTAGTATTTTTCATTAATATTGATATGAATATATATAAAAATAAAATTAAACTTAATAGTTAAATAAATTTTTCAATTTAAAAAATGGTAAAATAAATTAATATATGCTGCATATTTACTGATCAGAATTGGTAACATATATTATTAAGTTCAAGTAAAAAAAGAAAAGAAAAGAAAACGAAATTGTGGTGTGGATATTAGTTTTTTAATCAAAGTAACTCATGAGCATTGTTACTTCAGCAGGTAAAGATTACTCCATGCTGGCGGACTCCAATGGTTATACTTGCAAAATAACCAACTTTTTTCAATTCCATGCTGGTGGACATCCATGAAATAACTCCGTTGGAGTTGCTCTTAGATAGTGCAACAGTTTTTGTTTCAAAGAACTTATCGGAAAAACTCACACACACTTGTTTTGATAGGTGAGATAGTTCGACTTTAAATCTACATCCCACAAATAAATATTTATACATTATTTTTTATCATTGAAGTTATATTTACACTACAATGTAGCTGGATTTTCCTTATTGTGATAATTTGTGTTTCCATTGACAATGACACTCACACCTGCTGTAATTTTTGCAAAATACTCTCTTCCTCCACAACAAGTGAGTCTTTTGTAAAGAAATATTGTCATAAAATAATTGACTCATTTTCCTTTGTATTCTACTTTGCATTTATATTAATGGTAAATGCACAAATACTTAAAAATAGCATTTAAAATCATTTTTCTTTGTCCTTCGCTAATACATTTTTTTTTTATTATGTGTGAAATGAACAAAATATTCACTTAAAATGGGACGGAGGGGTACCAACTATCAATTTGTTTAAAAAATATAGTGATTCTATTTTTATTTGTTTTGAGAAGATAGTGATTCTATTTGATCTTGTAAAAGATGTGCTACACTTGATTTAATTTTTTTTGGGTCACGTTAACTTATGTCCTAATGACACATATTAAGGAATCCAAAATAAACAACTTTATATTAAGAAATATGATAATTTAATTTTTAAAAGGTTGATTGCAGGACTTTTGATACGTATATTTTTATAATGAGTACCTTAACATGTGCGCTTGAGGGCACAAGTTAACGTTTGTTAATTTTTTAATAAAAGAAAAACTCAATAATATTTTGTATTCCAAGAAGAGTTTGAATTTGGAATGGGAAGTCACCAATCATTGACAGCGACAAATTAAATACAAAATCATATGGAAGAAAAAGGGTGGCTGAAGAAAAGCTTATTAAAAATAACAAAAAATTGAAGATCAGTGGCCTGCAACTCCTGCCTTCCGCAACTGTGCACCAACAAGAGTGAATGTTTGGGACCCACTTTCTCAATCACTCACTCTCCTCAGAATGAATCACATCAATTAATAAGCATAGGATCCACCGATTAATTCCACGTGGTGCACACTTTCTCTAAGAACCAGACACAGTGTCTAAGGTTCTTCTGTTTTTTTCTTCTGGTCTTTGTGTTAGCTTTGTTATCCACGGACCAGAGTGAGTGAGTATATACATATCCATTCATATTCTTTTGTTTTCTATAAATACCTGATGCGTGTTAGTTTTATTTGAGATGTGTCGAATACTAAATATACGCGTTAATTTTCAATCAAGATTTATGCATTAGATGATCACGTTGTTGGAGTCTAATCTATTTTTTTTTTGTCGGAGTCTAATGTATTTAACTAGACATAAGTTTCTCTGGTACATATCTTTTCATTTTAATTTATTCATTATTGAATTTTTGGTCCAAGGCCATATTCATCATCATATCAACAATAATTTTATAAAATAAATACTACTAATAAAGAATGTATAACGTTAAAAAACGTGGACAGGTGTCTTAAATCGGTTTGGAAATAATGGGCCCAATAACATTGGAAGAGTTGCACGTGGAGAAAAAAAGAGGTTTCTTTATCACAATCTGTTTCAGTTGTGGTTAGATTTGAAAAAATGAAATAAAAAATACTAAAACCCCTAGGCAAAGGTAAGAGAGTAGCCAATCCCAGTTGGCACCATAAAAATAAGGAAAATAATTGAATTGTGTTCTTTTGCTGTTGGTTGAATCATTGTGCCCAAGAGAAAACGGCATCATTATGCTCACAACGTATTCCCATTTTTATCCTTTTACATCTTACCCAAATTAGTAGTACTACTAAAATATTGATATGGATAAGCCAGCTTCATAAAAGGTTAAACTTTATGGCTTTTTTGGTAAAAGGTTAAAATTGGATATGAATCATCTACTCTCCCAAGACAATTATGTAGGATTTTGACCATTGATTTTAGTCAACCAGAAATAATCAATAATATAATTTGGTTGATGAATGATTCAGATTTTAAGCATGATAAAAAAACATAAAAGAAAGATCGAAGATGATCTAATTCAATTAAAACTTAGGCTCTACTCTTTTTTTTTTGCTCTTTAACCCGTGTCGTTTGAAAGAGACTTGTCCGGATGATAAAGAAATGCAATTTGACCTAACTCCGTTAATATTCATCATGACAAGTCTCTTTCAAATCAACCGTCTAAAAATTATTTACATTGATGTTGTACATGAATTAACTGGTGCAAATTATTAGAAGGTATTTGAGGTGTAGTCTAAATTAATTTTGTGGTAAAACTCATCTTATCTTCCAATTAAATTGGAATCTAGTTTGGTGTGAAGTATCTATCAACTTAGTTGACGAATTTAGTTTATTGGAATCTCTCTCGACTACATTATTCCTATGGCTCTGAACTCAAGACCTTACTTCCAAGTTCAGTTTCATCCGGATAAATATAATGTCAGGTTTAAAAACTCATCTATTAATACATCATCGTTATGAACAACGTAAAAATGAGAAGTCTTTGATACCACGAGTCAAAGAGAAACCTATCGTATCGTAATAAATAAGTTTGATTGTTTAATAATATGATCTAATCCAAATTAATTAACTAATAGTATTCACTAAGTGTCAGTTTCACCTGTAATCTCCGCGTGAGCTCCGCGTTTTTGGAAAGTAAAAATCATAGCAATATACCATATACTATGTACTCGAATCAGATGTAATCACGTGGTAGTAGTACTAGATAAGAAATGTAAACATTGTGTTAAAATTACATATTGATACCCCCAAATTGCTCATCACATTCTCACTCACATAATTTAACAATCACTTAAGACCTTACTATAACTAACCGCCCCAAAAAAAATATACGAAAAACTTTTGATGCAACTAACCCAAATCTTCTTAACTTTTCATCAAATGTTTGACCGCCACTACATCACCTAGCACACGAGCCAATTCAGATGAGACCAACCATAGCTTTTATTTTATTATTATTAATGTTATAAAAAAAGGAAAAGAAAAGAAAACGTATCAAAATTTGGCATAAATAGAGTGGTTGATTGAAGATGCCCCTCTACTTCTACTACTACTAATTCTCTTCTCTACCTTATCACAAGAAACGAATGATTCACATTCTCTAAACACTCAACACAATACATTAATATAATACACTCTTCTTTCTCTATTTCTTCAATCATCACTAATAAAAACCAAAACAAAATAGTACGTTCTTTTTTTATATATGGCTTCAGATGAGACCATGATCACAATTCAAGATGAAGACTTTGAAGAAGAAGATGATTATATTAATGATGGGTTTGATCATCATCATAATCAAAATCACCATAACTTGTCAAGGCTTTCAGTTTGTACAAACAGCACTATATGTGATGATGTTGATAATCTAGCTTCCATGTGCATGTCAAACTTGTCTATTGAAAGTTTTG
>Ga0315913_1006533_pt1 | contig 14090 bp, 7 predicted proteins | sample MpolsnodulesMG_FD_207736 | JGI IMG/M metagenome (GOLD analysis project Ga0315913, IMG submission 207736) | Medicago polymorpha root nodule microbial communities from Los Angeles, California, United States - small nodules | ecosystem: Host-associated > Plants > Roots > Nodule | place: USA... | reverse complement strand
GTTATGTTTCTCCTGACAAAACTATTCAAACTTCAAATTGTTCAAACATGGTCTGAGGTTTTGTCAAAAAAAAAAAAAAAAAACGGTCCGAGGTTATCATTGAAATCAAAAGAATTATCGTTTACTGAACACTAAATCTAATAGTTCAAATATATCAGCTTATCTAACTAAACTCCAAAAAATATTATAAATTTTAAAACATGTTTCGATAACACAAAATGTGGTTGGTCTTTCACATGAAAATACAAATACTAGTTCACACATTTCAATCAAAAAAATAAATAAAATAAGGGAAATGTTAATTTGTGCCTTTAGGGAATAACTTAAGGAACTAAATGTAGAAATTTTTTCTTAAAAATTGTGCATTCAAGGCTTTGAAAATTTCAAAAGTTATCATTAAAATATAAAATTTATTTGTTAATTCTATTCTTAAAAGTTGTGCATTCAATGCTTCGAAACATCCAAGAGTTAGGTCTAGTTTACATAGGCAACCATCTGGGAGTTTTAATTCAAGTTCCACTAACGTCTTTAAAAGGAGTGTAAATATAAATTCATTTGCATGTTCTCTTGTACCATAAAATTTTCTCTAATTTAGATTAAAGCATTGCAATGTCTTCTTTACTTTGACTAGAATATAATCTCTTCACCATAATTCAAGGCTTAATAGCAGTTTTGACCCCCTAAGTATTAGAAAGTTGTGATTTTGGCCCCCTAACAAAATAAAATAAAATACAATTCAGCCCCTAAGTACCGCCCCTTTTGCAGTTTTGGCCCTCCAGACCAATTTTGACCAAGTCAATGATGACGTGGCCGCCACGTGTGTAATTATTATTATTATTTTATTTTTTAATATTTTTATTATTATTTTAATTAAAGAAATATAAATAAATAAAAAATAAATAATCACACACATGGCGGCCACGTCAACATTGACTTGGTCAAAATTGGACTGAGGGACCAAAACTTCAAAAGGGGCAGTACTTAGGGGGCTAAATTGTATTTTATTTTGTTAGGGAGCTAAAATCGCAACTTTCTGATACTTAGGGGGCTAAAACTGCTATTAAGTCTTTTTTATTTACCAAAAGATATAGTTCATACATAAAACGTCTTTTAGAATATACCTAGATATCATGACGAATTTTTCTGCATGCTCACACGATCACAACATTAATATGAATATATTATTAAAACTAAACGCATCTTTATTATAGATTTGTTTTGAATATTAGTGGATGTCCATGTCCTTAATCTTCCACCTTCCTATAACCCCCATTAGTAAATGTATGGTTAGTGGTCCTTAATTGGTTTGATCATTCACTTGTTCATTTGTGTCTTATAAATAGGACCTATACTGTAATGTAAAGTGGGTTAGGATCCTCTCCGTTTGATAAAATAAATGGAAGTACACACTTGTGAAGTAATACAATACACTCTTATGTTCTCTCTTTATTTCTTTCTCTCTATTCTTATATACTTTATAATATCTTACAATGCTAAAGATCAATTTCATAACACATTATCAGCACGATACTCTGATCAACTGAGAAAGCAAGAATAATCTCAAAACCATCGTTGGTGTGTTTGGACTTTGGAGCTGTGACAGCAGCTTTTGTTATGGGAGTAGCTGTTAGCGTAATTTATAAATCTCAGAAAAATGTAATGGTAAGTTATAAATCTCAGCTTTTATTCCTTGCTTCCTTGATTCTGTTTTTAAGCTCACAAATGTATGTGTCCTTTCTTTTAGTAACTTACTGTAACAAAGCGGTAGTATGTATGCACATGTAGATCGTAGATGTTCAATGCCCTGTAGTGGTACTGTATTGGATGTCTTCTTTCATGTCACATACTTTTTGATTGGCAGAATTTATGTTTTCGAGTGGAAACTCAATTTTTGGTGCTTTTTAGTATGATTTTCTCTTTTGTCAAAATGGGTTGTAGTGCATCAATTTATAGAATTTAACCCAATACAGAGTTTGAACATGTTTTTCCTTTTTGATAAAAAATGTCTCTTCTATATATTATAACTTATAGGCTAGTGTTGGTTGAGTGAGATGAGTGTGAGAAAGGACAAATTAAGTTCCAAACTTAATCAAGTGATTTTTGGCATCTATTTGGTGTAAAGCAAATTAAGCCATGGAATTTCAGATATTGTAGATATAGATATGTTGAGGGATTGGTAAGCTCTGTTCCGGTAATCTCCTCTTTTCTTTCTTGGATTTTCATAATATGATAGTGCTCACATGACTCAAATTTGTAAAGACCAATTAAAGTCGCTTCAAAGAAGAAAAAAATAAAAAAAGTGAATTAATATTCATAATCCCAGAAGGATTGTGTAAAGAATGAGTTGATCTTGATCATCATGTGTAATATAAGTTCATGAAGAACTATTTTTACTAATATTAAAGCATTTCTAAAGGATCACCCAAACTAAGAATTTTATCATTGTTTATGAAAATTTGAGATATGATTCTAGAAGAACTAATAATTTAACATCAAACATTCATGAAAGATGAAATATAATTGTGATGTTTTTATCATTGTCGATAGAGGTTTGTGGTTGAGTTCTTGAAGAACTATATCTTTATTCACATGACATCTATTTGATCCAAGTTATACCAAAAGAAATTAAAGAAAAATTATTAAGATCTATTTTATCTTTAAAAGAATTAATTTTATGTTAAGGAGGATCGCTCAAATAAAGAAGTCTCTTGATAATTATTTATGAAGATTTGGAATATAGCTCCTGAAGAACTAAAATTTAATATTAAATCATCCTTGAAGGATTGCAAAATTGTGATTTTAGTTGCTTATTGTTCATAGAGGTTTGTGGAGTTTTTTTTACCACAATTCAAATATATAAGATCTATTTGATCTTAGTATAAGTTGAACACAATAAAATTTGAATATGCTTCTAAAGTAGCAAAATCGAGAAAATAATATAAGAATTGACACAGAAATTATCATTTATATGATACATACGAAGATGGTAAAAGTTTATTATGACTTATGATAATTATGATTTTTCCTACTAATGAGTTCTCAAAAGGCATATAAATTAAGAGGTATTGTTATCTATGTCATCACTTTGCACATTCAACACTTATAAATTGTGTTCCATATAATTTCTTTTCTAATAAAATAGTAAATATTATAATTGTGAATTTGCCAATATTTTTCATTTTAATAGATTAAGATTTAAGAACAATATTGTGTTTAATTGAAAATCTTTTTTAGTTGTCAAAATAAATATAAAATGAAATTTGATATTATTGCTACTTTTGAAACAATTAAGATTTACAAACTACGTTGTTCTCATACAGGAATATTCATCTTTTGTTGTTCGTCATGAACAGTGAAGAGACCAGGAACAGTGAAACGCTCTTGCGATTGTCATCAACAGTAACCCGGTGAAGGGTTGTTCGTCGTTGAAGGCTATGGCTATCTCCGACCAGCATCACACCTCCTCCTAATCACCGGTTAGCTATTTCTAGTTGCTTAACAGTTGAGTTTTGCTTCATAACGGTTGTTCTCGATCTGGGTCTCTTTTGGGTCGGCGTCGTCGTTTCAGTTCTGGTCTTTAATCGTTCTGTTTTGATTCACGCTGAGTGATTATGATTGTTTGAAGTGTTATGTTTTTGTGGTTTATATTGATGTCATTTTCATTGTTGGTTATTCAATTAAGGATTTATCTCTCTAGTTTATCTAGTTTAATTGCAACGTAGGAGATTTCAGTTGTTGTAGTTGCGAATTGTTCTTCTATTGCAGTTTACTGTTGTCGCTGCTTTGGTCTACAAGGTTATATTAGATGTTTGCAATGGCAGTACCTTTCGTGTGTCCTTGGGCTTGCTTGGCCTCAGATTTGCGGAAGCCTACTACGGTTGCTACTCCGACGGTTTCTACTCGCAGCTTTGCACAAGCGCTTCTCAACAAAGTTGATGTTCCTTTGTCACATCTCCCAAAACCTTGCTTCAAAGGAAGCTCTCTTTCAATCAAAACTTCATAAAATGTTTATCAGTCTGGTTTTGCTAATTGCGACAACTATCTTCATGGTAGATTGGTGTTATCTCGTGGTGATAAACCCTTACCATCTAAAGAGTTGCGCGAGAAACTCTTGCAGTTATGGAAACTCATCGATCAGTGGAAGATGATTCCCATAGGTCGAGGCTTTTTGGAATTTCCCTTCTCTTGTGTGGAAGATTTGAGATGTGTCTGGTCAAACGGTACTTGGAACTTGAAACCGGGATTGTTACGTCTTTCTCGTCGGTCTTCGGATTTTCATTCTTCTACTCAAAAACAAACCCATAGTTAGGTATGGCTGCGTTTTCATTATCCCCCTCTAGAGTATTGGCAACCTATAATTTTGTTTGAGATTGCTGAGGCTATTGGTACTCCTATAACAATTGATGAGAACACTAGAAACCATGCATTTGGTCATTATGCATGGGTGCTAGTTGATGTTGATTTGGCTGGCTTTCTTCCCGACACTTTGTTGGTTGTAAGAGAAAAGTTTTCTTTTGACATTGAGATTGAGTATGAACGACCTCCATACTTTTGTTTCACTTGAAATTCTATTGGCCATTTTTCTGATCATTGTAAAATGCATATTGTCAATAAAGTTGTTGTTGAAAAGGTTACCACCAAATTTGACCCTACCAAAAAATTCAAACATAATTTTGTTGCTAAAATGGATAGCAAACCAATGACGTTTGAAGATCCCTTATTAATGAGATAATAAGGTCCAGAGAGGAAACATCTAGTGTGTTTATGGGGGATGTTATTCTTGAGAAAGAGCTACTTTCTACCACTTCTGTTGAAACTATTCATGTACATACAGTACAAGTAGAAGATGATCTTACCACTGATATGGCTGTGAAACAAAGAGAGGATCAACAATCTAACAAATATCCTGATTTACACATTGTCGGTCCATGGAGTGACACTCTCACTAATTTGGACTACAATCAAGATTCCCCATCTTGGTGTGGTTCACTTCCTTCTACTGTGACTATTGCTGATGAGATTTTAAATTCAAACGTTGCTTGATGGGGTAAATCCATTAGTGCACGGTTTACCGATGTAGTAATAAAGAGTATCGTTCTGACAGGGAGTTGTTGAATTCAATTAACCTTTAACAATGATTAGAAGAGAGTTCAAGTTGAAAAGTTGAGATTTTTAACGGGTTAAAATAATAATAATAATAAAAGCGCCTTGAGATTATTAGTTCATCATGGTGACAAATCCTTCACAAACTAAACCTTAAACCTAGAACCTTATGTTAGACCTATTTTCCAAAGACAAGTTTCTCTTTAGCCTATCACATCTCATTTCGGTCTCAGTGAGTGTGTTTCTCTAGCAACCACGCCTATTTTCATGGTTGATTGCTATTGAAATCCTTGAAGCTCGAAACTTTATTGTCTCAAGGTTTGCTAGACTATTTTCATGTTTTGCAATCCTTGTCTAATTTCACTTGTTCCAACATTAAAAATTCATCTTTCGATCCTTCGCTTGATATTTGTGATGAATCAATAACAACTATTAAACTTCATCTTTCGATCATTCGATTAATACTTGTTATTGATTATAAGAACAGTGAAATAGATTAGAAAATAGATTTACATAAAATTAGGGTTCGAGGCTTGGTTTGATAGAGATTTGGTCATCAGACTCATCCAACAATCCCAAGACAAGAAGAGTCTACTCACTCATGTTCATTGTAGATATAGAAGAGAAGAAGAAGAAGAAGAACATAAAATAAAATAATAAAAAGGAGAACTTTTATTCAAAGAAACAATTTTCACTTATAATTTCAGAGAACAAAAGATGATTCAATATGTTTGCTAGCTGCTCTATTTATAGTCTACAACTACTTAAGCCCCAAGAAATACATCAATAGAATGTTCCATAAGAAACCATAGACTTTAGGTCAGAAATAAACTAAATAGGCAGCTTGTACAAGAAGCAAAAGCAGCAAAAGGCTGTCTGGAATGGTGGCACGACCTTGCCACTGGAGGCACGGGCCGTGCCAACCTCTTTGGTTGGTGGTCTTCATATTTTTGTACCAAATCTTCGTATTTTCAACCCGAATCAGCTCCAAATCACTTTTCTTTTGCTCCAAGACGAAATCTTTCAAATATATGTTTCTGAAATAAAATAACTTGCAATTGAAGTAAAATAGTTCTAAAAAGGAAAAAAAACATATAAAATCTAAATAAAATAGACTCAAATAATATATTAAAAACACTAATTATTGACTCATGACTTAGAGATCTTGCAACAACATCTTTGGAAAGGAAATGATTTTAGAAATACAGGGCCTCAGGTTTACACTGATGAGGAGGAGAGAGAGGCGACAATCAGATATTTAAAGAACCATTCTGCTGCCATGGAAGAGCCCTTCACTGAGGTGGTGTTTAGGGCCACGAAAAAGAAGAAGCAGAAGGGTTTTCAGCTTCATAATACTCGATCCAAAAGGCAAGTTACCAGATTGATTCTTGGTCATTCTTTGGGTTCTTCTCGTTTCTTTTTCTTTTCCTTTTTGTTTGTTTTGCTTTTTTGTCTTGTTATTTTCTAGGTTTGTCTTTAGTCTTGCGTTTGTTTTATCTTGTATCGTTTGAGAAGGTTTTGGTCTAGCCCCCCTTCTCTTGTGTTCTTGTTTCCTTTTATTTATTTATATATATAGGGTGTTGCAGTTGGTTCACCTTCTGCACCCCATTTATCTAAAAAAGAAATACATTGTTTTGAAATGAGGTTCTTGTAGGTTGACAGAATAACAATAAATTAGATTTGTATTATTCATTCATTCTAAAAAGTATGCATAAACTATTTTGAGGTTTCGAGCAAGTATTGCTCCTAGAACTTTGATTCACTAAGAGCACAATAATTTTATGTATATTTTGTTGATATTGTTTGTAAATGAAAGATTTCTTATGCGAAAGACTATAAAAATTTTCTAGATGGGTGATACAAATAAACTGATTTTATTATTACATTTGACAGTATAAAAATTATTGAAGGCTCCAGAAGAGTCAATATATGGAGGAATAAAATCACACAATGAGAATGCATTATATTCCTCTAGGTCACGTAGACATTTATAACGTTTTTGAAGAAAGAAATAAAATTTTAAATATCTCTATATTACGAGATATATTCTGGAGAAAATAAGTATAGTGAAAAAAAATTTATCTCTGATTTATACTACACTTATATTAGTGCAATGGAAGCACATATTATTGTAAATCTGAAGTTTACATATTATTAGTGCAATAAAAGCACATATTATTGTAAACCAGAAGTTTATAAATTGTTGGCAAGACCGGTTGGGTTATCCCGGATCTATTATGATGCAGAAACTAATTTGTGAGATTATTTGGTCAACATTTTGACTAAGAGTTTATTTTCTGAACTTTTCAGAAAGCATTTGATAAGTATTATTCGTTAGTTGAAATTAACATTGAACAGCTAATAACATATGCTCATAAAAATGGACTTGAATATACATTCTTTAGACGTTAAAAGTTAATTGTATGATTGATACTTATGAGATCATACCTTATAAACTCTAGTTTGGTTATGAGACCATATCTTATAAACTCTTTTGGGAATCAATAATCTTGTATGTTGAGATATTGATTTGCATCAAGCCAACACATTACTATATAAGTTCTCCCCTTAATCTATCATTGGTTTTAGGTTAACAACTTAATATTTTTGGATGTGTTGTGTATATCACAATTGCTCCAATATAATGCACTAAGATAAATCTTGAAAGAATATTGGAAAAATATATTTGATATGAATCTCTATCTATCATTAATTATGTTGAGCCAACTTATTTATAGCCCAATAGGATGATTATCAATTGATGGATTAGTTTTCCCAATATTAAGGGGAGATAATAAGCAGCTGAAAATGTGAACCTGAAGTTCAAATAAATTATTTGAACGGAAATATTATTGTCTCATCTTGATCCTCAAGATATAACTCATTTGCTAAGTTAAATAAATCAAATATCAGCTGCTAATGCTCCAAATGAAATAGATGTTCTTGTCGGATAATCTAATATATGCAAATGAGTCTCAACCGTGCCTGAAGCATGGTAGATCAATCGGTTCCAAATATAAAAAGCCTCGAATAAAAAAATGAGCTTAAAGGAATGATAGGCCAAACGAGGATATAGAAACTCTAAAAGAGTTTTCTGACATAATTGATTTTTCAGTTCTAAAAGAACTAATCAAGTACCTGAAACTTATGAAATATTAATAAATTATGTCATGAATGAAAGATCTCACTAAAATGAGATAGAACCGAAGTAAAGTCAACGTCGACGTGTTTTTGGATATAATATAGCGCTATATGTGATAAGTAATAATGAGGATCATAAATTCAAGTCTATTAAAGATTATAGAAAAAGAAAATATCTGCAGATAGAAAGAGACAATTCCAGTAAAATCAAACTCGCTTTGTAAAGCTGAATTTTTTGGACCTGTAGTCTGCACACTCGAAGATGTGAAGTTAATTAGATATGTATGATTTTTCGCGCGAAAAGAGAATTAATGGTAAAATACATATATATATAGAGTTTGATATGTTCACCTGAAGTGAATTCAAGAACTTTTTCATACTTGATTAAGTTCAGTAGCACATGAAAGGCTCAAATTATATGAAAGATGTGCTACAATATATTTGTACGGATCACTTGATAGTGATGATTATATTAAACTCCCTGATGGATTTCATTTGTGTAATACATACTATCAAAATTATTGAAAAGATGACATCATTTGTCCATTTTGAGGATTTGGAAATGAATTCTTTATAATCGATTTTATGATAATGGTATAAAAATAATATTAGAAATCCTGAAGAGATTCCAAAATTTGTTATTATATAAATGTTGATATGGACAAATCTAATTGATTATGTACTAGAATGATTGTAATATCATGTCCTCAAGAAAATTATGAACAACTTGAATTGGTCAATTGAGGACACTAATGTATTTTGCTTATGATATATATCGTGGTATTTTAGTTTTGTCAATACAGATATTGCAGCAAAGTCAAGCATACAATTTGTACCTTAGAGAAAGAACAATATCACTCAATTGTTTGAAAATGCTAACACCACATCAAAGAAGTGGAGAATGCTCTTTATTAAAAATTATGATTTTATACATATAAGAAACTTGCGGTTTTCTAATTTTAAAAGGAAATTCTTTCAACAACTCAATATGAAGATATCTCAAGAGCCACAAATTTGGAGAAGAGTATGAAGATAGATCATATCTTTCTACAGAGTCATCGCCAAGTAAAGATTTTGAGTAATCAGTATAAAAGATTATTTAAACTTATTCGTTGTCTTTACAAGGGGGAGACAAAAATGTGTTATGCACTCTTTTTTCCTTAACCATGGTTTTATCCCACTGAGTTTTCCTGGTAAGGTTTTTAATGAGGCAGATTATGACACAAAAGGATGTTGTACTCTTTTTCTTTCACTAGAATTTTTTTCCCATTGGGTTTTTCTCTAGTAAGGTTTTAATGAGGCATATCCTCGATGAACATTCAAGGGAGAGTGTTATGAATACTAGTGGATGTCCATGTCCTTAATCTTCCACCTTCTTATAACCCCATTAGTAAATGTATGGTTAGTGGTCCTTAATTGGTTTGATCATTCACTTGTTCATTTGTGTCCTATAAATAAGACCTATATTGTAAGGTAAAGTACACACTTGTGAAGTAATACAATAACTCTTATGTTCTCTCTTTGTTTGTTTCTCTCTATTCTTATATACTTTATAATATCTTGTAATGCTAAGGACCAATTTCATAACAAGATTAAATTAAAGTGAGTTTGATATCAATAATTCCGTGATTAATCTTTAAAGATTTTTAAGAACAAAAAATGTTGAGTAAGTTATAGTAAACTTAAGAACAAAAATATGCAGTTTGTTGCCTGTTTACTTTTCATTTATGTGTAACTTTCTATATATATATATATACCATTTATAAAAAGAAATGAAATTTTTTGCATATTTGTTTCATTTCATAAAGAATAACTGTGAAATTCACACAAGATGAGCCGTAAATATAACTTTGAGAGACGAGGTTCAAATTCCTCAAGACATTCTCCAACTTATTAAAGATCCATATAGTAACTTGTAGGAAGGAAATAAATTTTTTATTAGTTATAATCACATATACAATAACTCTTTCTCTGTTCAATAACAAAGAGATCCTACAATTAAAATAAAAACGAAAATAGGTAAAAGTTGGTTTTACCATTTTTTTGACAAGTGTAGATTAATTTTTTCTCCTTTGTGTGGATTTTAACCCGACCTCTAACTTCTTCTTTCTTGGATCAATTCAGTTGAATAACGAGAAGAATCCAAATCAAAAATAAGAAATATAGCACTCTAAAGTTGCCAGTATGAACTATTATTTCGTTGAGTCCTTATTAATTACTTTCATAAATATGTACTAATATATAATGTGTACACGTATGATCCATTTAAATTTTTTTTTTAGTTTATTACTATTATGGATGATCATAGAGAAGGGATACTTAAACTCAACTAACAAAAATGTCAAAATTGTTAAACCAAACGCCGTGATCGGAGTTCAAATTTCGAAGTCTCCACTTATTTATGAGAATTTTTAACGGCTATTGACATTCTATGTATGTATCTATACTATATATAAAGAAAACAACTCATTTAAGCTCTTTTGTGCTGATTTTTTTTTCTTCCAAAAATGTCCTTAATATTCAATTCAAATAACGCATGTAAAAAATAGATAAGAATAAATTTAAATATTAAAAAAATGTAAAAAACACCGTATGAATATATATATGTCTTTTTTTTTTCATTTATCATTTAAAAAGTGTAACAAACTATTTGTAAAAAAAAGTGTAACAAACTAGATTAATATATTTATACTTACTTTTTCATTATCCCAATTATACCCTTAAACAACTTTTTATATAATAAAGATCGTTGTTGGTGTCATTTAAAAAAATAATTTACATTATATTTTTTTGTTATATTGTTGGTGTATGTCATTAAAATAAATAATCATGGTTAGTTTCGTTTGTTATAATTTGAAAACAACAAACATTTATATTTTTATTTTTAATAAAATTCAAAATTTTATAAAAAAAAAAACCGTACATAATAACGCAATTAAAAGAGCGAAAAGACGGATACGTGAGTGTCCATTTTTGTTAGTTAAAATAAAAAAGAAAATGAATACGTACAACAATAGAGTTGGGAAACGTACAATAATAGAGTTAAACTTGAGAAAATTTGGACATCAAAATCAAGCCAAATGCTATAAGATTCCGTAAAACAATCGAGTCGGCTTTATTGGTTTTGCCATCAATGTACTATCGTATGGATGGTTAAATTAAAAAAAAACAATTGCACATGACAATTTTTATTTTATTTTAAAGGATAGATGACGGTTTAAAATAAGGGTCTTGTTAATGAATATTTTTGGGATAGTTTTTAAACATTCCAAAAGGAAAAATTATTTTATATAAAGTTAAATATTTAATTTCCAATACATTGATTACAAAAATTTTTAAAAAAGTTATCATTTAAAGGTTTTAAAGAGTGCTTAAGACACTCATTAACATTTTCCTTAAAATAATTCTCACAAATCTGTTTAAGTTCGAGGTTATCTATCTAATAACTAAAATCCAAAGAAAGATGGTGAAATTTAAAATAAAATAATTCCACATGATTGTTTTTAGTAAAAAAAACAAAGTAAATTTAACATACATTTCTTTTGTAAAAAAAAAAAAGAGAGCATACATTTCCAAAATAACAAAATACGGGTATATATAGAACGTAAAATTCTTTCTTCAAAAGAATATGTAACGTAAAATTCTATAAAGTATGAATACGTATGAAAAAAAAGAGTAACACTGCATTAATGGAATTGACAGTAAAATTCTTTAAATTCACTTTAGCTAAAATTCTATAAATTCACTAAATTCATATAAAAGTAAAATTCTATAAAGTATGAATATGTATGAAGAGAAAAAAAGAGTAACACTGCATTAATGGAATACGTATGAAAGTAAAATTCTATAAATTCACTTTCAGATTTTTTTTTTAAAAAAAAAAAATCACTTTAGCTAAATTAATGGAATTGACAAAAGGGTATAATAGGAAGCACACAAAAATATTACAGCTCCCTTCCATTTCTTCTTAGTTTTGGAGAGACCACATGTTTTGATAACAAAAAATATGGTCAGTCATTCACATGACAATACAAATACTAATTCACGCATTTCATTAAAAAATAAAAAATACTGGTTCACATAGAGTATACTCCGAAGTCTTCAAGAGTTTGGTCTAATTAACATAGACATTGATGTCGAAGTTTTAAATTCAAGTTCCACTAACGCTTTCGAGGAGTGTAAAACTAAATTCATACTCCCTATGTTTTTAAATATACGTAAAATTGACTTTTTAGGTTCATTTAATGAATGATGTATGTGGTTCATATTATAGATCACATACATCATTGATTAAATAAACCTAAAAGTTAATTTTATTTATATTTAAAAACGGAGGGAGTATGCAAATGTTCTTTGTATCATATTTTTTTTCTTCTCTAACTTACAATAAAGCATCATAATGTTTTCTTTACTTTTTGACTAGTGATAGTTCATACATAAAACATCTTTTAGAATAGTCCTCATGAGTTTAACTCAATTTACATGAACATTGCATAATATATAAAAGAGTATGAGTTCAAACCTAGGACATATTACTTATTCACTTTTAAAAGGTGAGTTTCTAATAACTAGACTATTTGAAAGAAAGAAAAACATTTTTTAGAGTATATCTAGATATTATGATGGATTTTTGTGCATGCTCGACACACAATTACAACATTATTAATACCAATATGCTATCAAAACTAAACGTATTTTTATTTCTTTCACAAAAGAAAAAGTATTTTTATTATAGATTTAAATAAAGTCAGTTTGATATAAAAATTTGGTGTAATTAAAATAAAACGTATTTGGTACAATTAAAATCGAGCCAGATTTATTGGTTTTACCACCAATGTACTACCCTACGGATGGCTAAATTAAAAAAATATAATTGCACATGACAATTTAACTCTTTGGTAGGAAACATGACCCTTTAAAATAATCCTGACAAAACTGTTTAAGTCCGAGGTCATCTATCTAATAAATAAAATCCAAAGAAAGATGGTGAAAATTAAAATAAAATAATTCCACATGATTGTTTAATGTTTCTTTAGGGAACCTGTTTAAAATAATGGAAATGTTAATCATCAGATTTTTTTTTGGACAAAGTCATAAGAACATTGTTAAGAAGTTTTTAATATTTTTTTTATCCTGAATATGAAGAATTCATTGCCATAAAACTTAGAAGTTAATTTTTTATTTTTTTGGTCCGGTAGCCTTTTTTTTTTGAGGGATTTGGTCTAGTAATCTACTACACAATTAAATATGGAGAAGTGAGGTGTTCGGGGTTCGAACCACCGCCCTGTATAAATTATGCAATGTCCCTGCCAACTGAGCTAAACTTGCGGTGACAAAACTATTTTCTACCTAATAAGATAACAATTATTTTCATATTATGTTTCTCATGACAAAACTATTCAAACTTTAAATTGTTCAAACATGGTCCGATGTTATCTAACTAAATTCTGAAGAATATTTAAATTTTAAAACATGTTTCGATAACACAGTGTGGTCAGTCATTTACATGACAATACAAATATAAGTTCACACATTAAGCATCTTTCAGATTATACCATGATATTGTATATGACGATTTTTTCTCCATGTGTGAAACATCAATACATTTTTTTTTAAACAAGCCAAAATAAAATCAATTAATAACAAAGGCAAATCATCCCGCACAAGGAGTGACACATCACACCATTAATATGAATTTGTTATTAAAACTAATCGTATGTTTAATATAGATTAAAATAAAGTGAGTTTGATATATCAATAACTAGGTGATTAGTCTTTTAAAGATTTTAAGAACAAAAAACAGTTGAGTAAATTAGAGTATCTTTAAGAACAAAAATATGTAGCTT
>Ga0315913_1006532_pt1 | contig 14094 bp, 6 predicted proteins | sample MpolsnodulesMG_FD_207736 | JGI IMG/M metagenome (GOLD analysis project Ga0315913, IMG submission 207736) | Medicago polymorpha root nodule microbial communities from Los Angeles, California, United States - small nodules | ecosystem: Host-associated > Plants > Roots > Nodule | place: USA... | reverse complement strand
GCTTACTTGCTCTTTTAGTCCCTTAATTATTTTTTTAGTATCGGTTTGGTCCTGTAATTAATAAAAAGTCCGTTTGAGTTCTTTAATTTAATTTTTGTTACACTTTTTGGTCCCTTCCGTTATGGGGTTAACCCCCAATGTCTTAGATGGACTAACCTTATAGATTGTCCACCGTAAACCTCGATAATTTTTTAATCTTAACCGTGTAATCTAATTTTTAAAACATAAACCATTGGATTTTGATGGTCTATTGTAAGTAATAGTACACTGTCACCACCTACATTTTTTCTTCCTTTCTTCATCTTCCTTTTTCACAGTTCTTCATCTTCCTTCCTCTTTCTCTTCTTCATCTTCATACATTCATCCAAAACTAAAAAAAAAATCCAAAAAAACCTAGAAAAACCCAAAAATAATTTGTATCAAATCCAAAAGTTTATCCATAATATGCAAAATCCAAATAAATAACAACAAACCCAACTTCTAAAAAAAAATTCTAGATCATATGAAGTCTTAAAACAAAGAATCAATCAAACACACATCAACAAAACAAAATGCAACAGGATTCGCGACGGGATCAAGAAATTGTTTTTTCTTTTATGTTTACGCTTCTTGCGATCGGATTGAGATGATGGATCAGATTTGGAGCGGTGGAGGAGAGAGTCTTCAACGTGGGGCTGAAATACGGCGGAGAACCTCGAATGCCATGACCAAATGGAAGAGAAATGGGTTGTTGTTGTTGTTGTTCAGAGATGAGAAAATAAGAAGGTGAATTAATTTATGGGTTTATGTTGTTGTTCGAAATTGCAAATTCGAATGAAGGAGGGAGTACGGGTTTATGGTGGTGGCTGTGTTTTTCTAGCGTGGCAATGTTGTTGTCTGCGTTTTAGTTTTGTTTTTCTGGTTGTAATTGTGATTGTTGATGTACCTATGTGGCTCCCCTGTAAGTGTGTTATGTTAGCGGTGTGGGAGCCTTTTACTGCTATATCAGTTCCCTGTATGCTCTATGTGTTGGGGTTCTTTTTTTCTTTCTCTCTTGGCATCTTCTCTCTTTTCTCAAGGGATTGGTTGCCTTAATACTATTGGCTTTTCAAAACAAAAAAAAAAAACTATCTGGGTTGAAATTAGTCACTTTGATAGTGTTGACAATGTTTATTGTTACCTAATTGCAGATTTGGAGTTTTGACAGTGATAAGAAATTTGGTGATTTTGTTGTTTGTTGTTGTTTAGGGGGTAATGAATCTTGGTGATTAGATTAGGTGGTGTTGTTGATGGTGGTGGAGGTGTAGTGATGAGATGATGATGATGGTGGTGGTGATAATGTTGTTGTTGATGAATTTCTAAATTTTTTGAGTTATTCTTTGAATGTTCATTTGTGGTCTTCATATTTTCTTTGAAATTTCATGTTGTGTTTTTTTTTCTTCAGATTTTCGAGAAAGCAGATGAAGGATTGTATGGAGAAGATGAAGAAACTAAATAAATTTTCAACTAATGCCAAAACTACACATGCACCACAGTTAACGTATTTTATCAACCCTAACGGAAATCTAACGGAAGAGACAAAAAGTGTAACATAAATTAAATTAGAAGACTCAAACAGACTTTTTTTTATTAATTATGAGACCAAATCGATACCCAAAAAATAATTAAGGGACTAAAAGAGCAATTAAGTCAAAAAATGAAAAATGGGTTTAAACGATGGAATTTTGGATTTTGCGGGATGGAGTCTCGTAAGAAGTTCCTTCAACAGGAGTCTTGATCCTTAATTTTTTTTCCTGATTTTCTAGGAAAGTTTCAGAGCAATCTGATCAAGTAGCCAAAAACTGATTTTTCGACTAGGAACAACTAACAATGACCTAAAACAGCTAACAATGAGAGTTTGCAAGATTAATATGGTCTTTAAACTGGTTATCCATGTTACAAACAGACTCAGAATTTGTGTTGATACAATTTGGATTATATAATACGAACTGTTTTTCCACTGAAAAAGGTGTTTAGGGGGTGTTCGAATTCTATAATCGGAAAAAAGCAAGGAACATGCTCTATTTTTTTTTTTGTTGAGGTTCTCGGATTATAAAATCCGATTTGGTGAAAAACTTATTTTTTCACCCCATAACAAAGGAAAAACTCGGTTCGGATTTTAAAATTCGAAAATCTCAAAGGCATTTTGGCAAAAAAAAATAAAAATAGGACGCGCGAGAAATGAGTAGGGTGGAAAAAGTAATAGTCTAGAACCATTGTGTTCTTCCAAATAGTAGTCTTGCAATTTGATGAGCCTTGGGCCACATCCCGTTGGTAATTGAGAAATTGAATTTCTTTTTCGAACCCATGTACTTCTGGCGTGCCTTCTAACTTGATAATTTTGTTCTCATTTAAATTTTATAATCTGTAGTGTATTTGACGTTTTTGGATTATAAAATCTGAATTGTATTTACCTAATTTTGTTCTCAATTTATTAAAAGAACATAATTTAAAATTGACAACAAAATATAATAATTGAATAAGATTTTATAATACATTTACATTGAGATAACACTATGTAGTACAAAATATTTTGCAACTAAAACTAAATTTGTAGTACAAGAATTTCAGAACACATGATGGAAAAGGAGAAGGTGGAAACTGATTTGAACAAACTGAGATTCAAACTGACATGAAATATAAATTGATATGAGACAATCCCATATTGACCATTCAAACTAACCCACAAGTTGGCCCTTCGTATGAAAGACCAGTAGTAAAACTATGACATCATAACTTCCCCAAACGAAAAGTAAGAAAGAAAAGGAAATAAGATGAGTTTTTGAATGAATAATATGGAAGAAATGAAGAGTATCTACATGCAAAGGGCCACATACATTGTATCTACGATCAATCCAAAATGTGTAATACAATCAATAAATTGTTTAACACATGACACATTGACCTGAAATTAGCAGACATTCCAAATCTTGTCGACGATCGAAATTCTAGACTGTTTTAGATTATAGGAACTATTTACTTAATTATCCCTAATTATATAATCCAAAATCATGACCTATACTGGTCCATATTATATAACCTGAAACATGCCCAGACAATGTTAAAAATTGTGATTTGGAATGTTTGACACGTTTTGAAATATATAATCCGAATAAGCTAGTCAAATGCAGGATTTTTCTGTGTTCATATTGCATCAACAATTTTTATTGTTCACAAAGCACATAACCGTCAATACATCGACGTGTATGGTTCATATGCAAACAACATCACAGACATATGAACAGTTATCCAATAGATATGAACACTAAGCTAGCTGTAGTTTACTACACGGGAAGAAACCTAATCTGTTAGGGTCAACATCTCTCGCTTGATCCATGATGTTGTTTGTGTTTAATTATATTAATTTACGTTGTTGTATTTCGTTGTTGAATCATCCTCTTGAAATTATGTTGTTGAAATCGTTTTTATTTAATTTATGTTGTTGTAGAATTTCATGACAAATTTTCTATTTTATGTGTTCTGAATCAGATTCATAATACGAAACATACAAAAACGTCCAAAGCACAAAATTTAAACAATCTGGGCAAGTTTCAAAATTTATAATCCGAACCAGTATTAGACATGCATTTAGATTAAATAATCCAAAATATTATAGAATTTGGACGATGACGTTACAACCAATGTTTGAACGGTTTGTGGTGTGTCTAATACATTTTTGGGAGGTTTTGTTAATTTTTCATATTTTCTTTAACTATAGTTACAATCTAAGATGGTGTTGTGACTATAAATAGCCTTGCATTTTTTCTATATTTTTATTGCAATTCTCCTCTTTTGTCCTTCTTCTTTTTTTTTTTTAATTTTTTTTTTACCTTTTCATTGGAGACGGTTATAATATTATGGTCAGCATTGACAGTTCATACCATCTTCAAAACTGCTGTATAGTTCTTGTGGGGATTGTAATATATGGTCAACAAAGACCTTTGTACAATCCATCTTGCTCAACAAAACCAATCATCCTCCAGGATTTGGAATCCTATATTACACATTGTGAATCAAAGAATTCAATAGTGTAATTAGAATGATTACATAACTGGATAACTGAAATCAAATTTAGGGAAAAATTTGGCAAAAACAAAACATTTACAGGCTAAGACTGTGAAAGATTAATGGTGCCCATAAATTATGCAGTGACACAATTGCCATTAGGTAGTCTAACCCCTGTAGGCTTGATCCTATCATAAGTTGATTAAGTTCTAAACTAGTTAAGGGAAGAACAAATATTGCCATTAGCTAGCTAGAATTAGAATACAGGTCAATAACCAAGTACAACAGGGGTCCAGTCTGGCAACATTTAGAGCGGATCATTGTTGAGGTATAGTAAACCTATATTTTACGCATTGAGATTACATAGTCTGAAATATGTCAACATAAAGACTACAAGTGTTGTTAAAAACTGGTATGACGAGGGATTGACACATTTAACATTATATAACCGGAACTATTAATATTTTTTTTTTTCGGATCATATTTTCGAATGTTTTGAAATAAGAATTGGAGGAACCAGGGTAATTTACATGTGTTTTATGAGTTTTTAAGAGATTCAGATTATATAATCCGTATAAAAATGCTTCGGATTATGTAATTTGAACCGTGTAAAATGAGAAATTTGAAAAGCAAACCCAGTGGATAAGAGGTTAGGAAAAGAAATTCTAAAAAATAAACCTGTCTAAAAGTAGTTTTTAAGGACATAAGCAATCCTATTCAGTTTGATTTATAGATAATGTACACCCCAAATTGAGCTTACATGCTATGGTTTCATTTCATTGATTCCTAATAGATGCAACTCCATTAGATCTAGATTCAATTGCACTTGGACCTAACGGTCCTACAACCTTAGCACCAATGCATGTGGTTTTTCTGAGGTCTGTTGAGGGACCATTATGGTCTAATAAATAGATGTAATTGTACTTTCTCATTCAACATAAAATTCATCTGCATGCGGATCTTTTCAGGTTCAAGAGGCCAAGGTATTTGTAAATGCATAGTGGATAGTATAATAGGTAAATACAAAACTTAGCATAATTGTCCAAACATTCTTGTGATCATACTGTTTGTGTACTTTTGACATATCTTCACAACTAACTGCAGTCATGTAATTTTCAAAGTGAATAATTTCGATCAACTTTTTTACATCATTCAATGAAAAATTTCAGTTGTATTAATTTGCAAAGAATAAGCTAAAAGAAAATCAGTAGCGAAAATAATATTTTCGGCACATGTTTGGTGAAGTGGCAACGTCTCAATATATTACTACTTTTGTGTTGGATCAGTGTTTAGTGTCAACACATGTAGGGGTGTGAGTGTGTGCAGAGTAAACCCTACACCTTGTCCATGTCATGACAGATTTCAATTATTTATACACACATGGACTTGTCCCAACCACATTTCATTTCATGTCATCTCTTTTTTCCTTACTAAATTTGTTGACCAAATCCAACTTAGCATATTCAAAGTTTTTTTTTTCTTTCTCTTAAATACACTTTTGGCCCCCTATATTTACTATTGTAGCAATTTTGACACCCTAACAAAAAAAAATGCAATTTTAACCCTCTAATTTTGCCACGTTTAAGGAAATATGCTCTTTTGGCCCCTTATCTTTACAAAAAAGTTGCGATTTTGGCCCCTTTTATGGGACACGTGGCGGCTTCTCAGCATAGTTGCGAAAATTAGGAGGTCAAAATTGCATTTTTTTTGTTAAGGGATCAAAATCGCAACGACGACAAAAATAAGGGGCCAAAAGTGCATTTAAGCCTTTTTTTTTAATAAAGTTGAAACAATAAATGACTGAACATGAAATGAAATGTTATTTTTATAATAATATCCTAAAATTAATGATATGGTGAGACCTACATTACTTCTTGTTGAATTGGGGTAATTTATCCTAATAACATGTATGATTCAATTCTAAAACGAAGTAGATGGAAATTACATGTTAAATGATAGAGATGAAGAAGTTTAACGTTTTTGAGATAAATATATTAACTAATTGTAAGAAAACCAAAATTATGAGGCTTACATTACCTTTTGATGAATTGAGGGTAATTTACCCTCAATGAAAAGTAAGATCCGATTATAAAACAACATAGATGAAAATCACATGTTGAACGAAGCAGATGAAAAGTTCGATGTTCTGTACATAAAAATGATATTTGATAGTAACAAAAAAATAAAATATTTATTTGATAGGAGTAAATTACCTCCAATTTATTAAGGAATTTATTAAGGGATAATGTAAAAAAAAAACGGTTTGATATGAGAGCATTGATTAATATCCCAAACCGACACATCCACACCACACCAGTATCTGGCAACCTATAATTGCTGTGTGGATGGAAATGATTTTAATATATATTGCTGAAAATCTTATGAAAAAAAGCTGAAAAAAAATAAATACAGATTAGAGACATTGGTTCAATGAGCCAGCCTTAGCTGTGGTTCTTGCCTGAACGAACCTCCCCACACACACACAATCCTCACCCACCACTTCTAATAATTAATTTTCCCACCATATAAACGATCCTAAGTTTGGCTTTATATACATATATACTTCTGATATATAGTTTTAAGATTTAAAAGCCTAAAGAAATTTTGGAGCATACCAAATATGGATCATAGGTCTACCTTCTCAACATGCTTCTTTCTCTTTCTCTTCCTTGTTCTCCCTCACTTTTCTAGAGGTTTGTATAACATAACATCACATGCTTTCTCTCTTTTATACTATATGCTTCAAATTTATGATATATATTTTTTTGATAAAGTTTAAACTTATAATATTAGGGAGTCATAATAGAGTAAGTTTTATAATTTTGTATTTTGTTGGTGCTACTAATTAATTCTAGTTTAATTAATTAATTACTTAATTGTATATTGCAGGGGAATCAGAAGCAATATTGCCTTCAGAGGTATATGAGATCGATTATAAAGGTCCTGAGACACACTCATCGGTTCCTCCTCCTCATCATAAGTTTCATTCAATTCCAAGAAAGAACTTAGTCAGAACAGAGAAAGCTTTGGGTAAAATAGGTGATAGTAGTGCTAATTTGGCAACAAATAAGGCAAGTATACTTGTCTTTTTTTTTCTTAAATGTTACTGGGCAATAATTTTGTTCGAGGCATGATCAAACACTAAATATATACACCTCTCACAGTTCAGATCAAACATTTGTTTGGTCGTTATGTTGTGAGAGACCGGTCTCTTCTGTAGTATATTTGTCTTTTTTTTTCCTTCCATGTTAATAGGCGGTAATTTTGTTCGAGGCATAAGTGCATTGGTTGTACACTAAATTACTCATGCCTCAAACACCAAATTACCTACGGGACAAGGAACTAAGGAATAGAATATATGGTATTTTTGACACTTCTAGATAGATTCCAAGACGAACTTACCATTTTAAATTTCATAACATGTCAGATTTGCACATTTAATATACAATATGCAAATTCCAAGACAAACTTACCATTTTAAATTTCATAACATGTCAAATTTGCTCATGATAGAAAAACCCTTTAGTTATTACTCCCTCCATCGCTCAATAAACGACCTATTTGACAATATACATTATTGACTTAACATACTTTGACTGTATTTTTCTACTAATTCACAAAGATAAATAATATCGTGTAAAATGTTGTTGGATTCGTCTCGATGAATATTTTTAAAATATTAAATTTTCATAATTTTTTTTTAGTAGAGAATTAAAGATATCAAAGATAAAACATATGCATTTCTGTAAAAAAAAAAAAAAGACAAAATATATGCATTGGTACGTGTGTCGGAGTCAACTAAGTCATCTAATATGGGACGGAGGGAGTACTATAGTAGTATTATATAGATCAAAATTTAATCGGGTTCTCAAGTAACCATTGACCGGGGTTTCATCACTTGTGGGATTAGGGGTCGGAGCTTTTACGGTAGGACAAACAACCCTAAAAGTTGCGTCAAGTAAAGTGATCAAACATGAGAAAGCGTGTTCTGACGATTAACATGCTTTTATACCATTTGCATTTGACTTCCTAGCACCAGAGGCCATTGACCTTCTACATAGAGTACAAATGGTCATGCACAACAATGTCATGTCTTCTAGGTCCATAAATATTGTGTTTACAAGAATTGGTTTTGCCATCCAAAAAGGCCTGGCTGCGCAGCTTGTTACCTACTTGACTTTTATTCATGTGTAATTAATCTTTGATATAAAAAGAATTCAATAAATTAAAGTTATATTATTGTAGTATTATATATTGATGTAAATTTAATTCTCTACTGCAGGTTAAGAAAGTTCATGGATGAGAGGAAGCTTCTAAAGTTAAATGGACTACTACTTGGTGCTCTTACAAAGATATAATTCCTTTGGAGAGATAGTATAATGAATAGAGAGTTGGGATATTGTTTCATGGTTTGCCTATAACTGTTTTTTGATTGTATGGTTTACCTATAAATGATTACTTCGAAGAAGAATCTGCATATATTAATGCTTAAAAAAATTAGATTGAATCACTTGGTTGACCTTTTGGTACGTAAATTGAGTATACATTCACAAATTTATCTTTCATGATGTTAAAGACTGATTGGCCTATTGCAACTAATTAACTAACTAACACACTAATTGTTATAGAGAGAAAGGCTGATGAATGAAAATGTTTCAGGAGATTAGTACTCCAACAATTGTCACCGACAATAATAACAGAACTTGAATTACTCTAACAACACACCTCCTTAATTCAAAGTTTCTAAGATACAATATTCAACATTCTTCTCATCTCCTTAAATCTGTGAATCTTCAAAGACTTTGTTACAATACAACTTTTACTCCATTTAGAGAATCTCAAGTGCACCAAAAATGAGTTTATATTCAGTTGTTCCTGACCAGCCTTCACTCCATAAAAGGCCTTACTGAGCTTCCACACCTTCTTTTATTTCTTTTAGAAATCGTGGTTGGACCTAACACAACCTCACAAAACCGACTTGTGAGGTGAGGATTGCCCCCACTTCCCGATAGCGGAAACCTGATAGCAGGTGGCCCAATGGATCTTGGAGAGACTCTGATACCATCTTAGAAATCGTGGTTGGACCTAATACAACCCCACAAAACCGGCTTGTGAGGTGAGGATTGCCCCCACTTATAAACACATTGTCAGGCCATGTCCTGTCCGATGTGGGACACTTAACAATTTCACCTCAAATGAAAATGGCTAGGTTACATAGACCTCTTCATTTTTTTTTTGAATAGGCAAATATTATTAAACGCCATCCCGCAAGACGCAAGGTATGGACGAAACAAGATACAAATGGTGCTGCATATACACGGTACACCATAACCACCTAAAAACACCCCTGAATATAAACCCACCAAAACACATCACCACCTAAAACAAACTCAAAAAAAACAAGCACCGTAAACACGGTATCCACCAATAAAAAAAAAAAAAAAGACCTCTTCAAGTGATGCATTCAAGAAAGTGGATTTGACATGAAGTTGGAATAGCTTCCAACCATTTCAGTTTGTAAGTGATACTACCAATCTCACTGTCTCAAGCTTTGCCACTAATGCAGAAACCTCTTAGCAGTTCAAATTAACTAGCCCTTTGCAGATAGCCTTTTGCCACTAGTTTTGGTTTCTACTTAGCCATTGATCCATTTAATCTAAATTTCACCTTAAACACTCATTTAACAACAATTGGATGCTTCTTAGCTGACAGCTCAACCAACTCCCACCTTGATTGCTTTCAATTACTTTCAGCTCTTCAAGGCATCTTCAAAACTAATAGGTTCTATGTCAGCTAATAAAGCCAAGTGAGCTACGTCACATTCTGCAGTAATCATGCTGTCAGAATCATATGATAAACTTCAAGTCTTGGTGATAAGTTTCTTACTATTTTTTGTCTCAAATTCACTTGTTGTTAAGCACCGGTTTCACTCCCTTACATTTTAGCACAATGCTCGTCCTCTAGTATCATAGATATAGAGGACTTGAGCACTTCAACAAATATCATAGCCTCCCTCACTCTTATCATGATCAAGTTTCTTCCTCCTCTCAAAGGAATCTGTCTAAAACATAAGGATCCAAATACTTTCATGTGATTCACAGAAGGTAAAATTTTACGTTTCATCATACTTATTGTCATATTGTGAACTGTCCTATTTTTCATCTCAGCACTTCCATTATACTAATTTTTGGATGTCTGCCTCTTCAGAAAACTTTTCAAACTCCTCTCCTCCAAATTTAGTTCTGAGTATTTTAATTTTCCTTTAAGTTTCCTTCAGAGGCCACTAACTTGAACCTTCTAAAGATTGAGAATACCTTACCATTTTTTATTGGTGAGATAAATCCATAACATTCTACAGAATTCAACTATAAAAGATTAAAGTATTTATTTCCACTTAGTGATGGTACCTCAAGTGGTCCACATACATTATAGCGAACAACTCTTAACACTCCCTTGGCCCTCATAGGAACTAATGGTATTCCTATTAATTTTACTCATCAAACAACTTTCATACACTTTTGGAATTTAAACTGAAGACAATCACTATACCTCTTGAAACTTGGGCGACAAAATCTAATTGCAAATTCCGAGATTCATCTTGTATCACTTATGCAGAGAAGCATGTGCTTCACCAACATGAATCTGAACCTCAAGAGGTAAAGGTCACAGATCAAATAGAAGATGAGTCATAGAATTTTAAAAAAGGTTTCACTATGTGCTTTACTATTTGATTTGAGTCATAGAAGAATTTAGAGTCAAAAGGTCACATGCTAAGCAAGGGGTCTTCAAAATTCTTCTATGACTCAAATCAAATAGTGAAACCTTTTTCCAAAGTTGTCTCATACTCAATAGATTTATTTTCATGTTTAGAACAGACAATTTGATCAGATCACAAAATACTTCCCATCCTTCCTTTCAATCATTATATTTCCAACTCCTTAGGCAAGCATTGTTCAATTGTTGTGCAGACAAAAATTTGTTTGTCTTACTATCATCATAGTTAACCAACCATTCCTTAATTCATAGATTCTATTTTCTGCACTAAACAACAATCTCTCGATCACGCGCTTAAGTTTGGTTTGAATTTATTTTTGAACAAATTATGGTATGTTCCAAATTAAGGATCGTTTAGATTGGAACTTGCACATTATTAATTAATTTTCTTTAACCAAATGAATTCAATGCATTTCATTAATAATCAAAATTTCAATACAAAGTGGAACATGATAAAATAAACACGACAAATTAACTATGGATAGGGCTTCCTTTGTAAGGAAATGAGTCACATTATTCGCTTGACGTCTAACACAACTTACACTAAAATTGAAAAAGAAGAAAAAATGTTGATGCATTCACCAAACATTATTCAATTTTTGTTGACATATACTTATATATTTATATTACATCAAATAGTATATTGCAAGTCAATCAACATGCATGATACAACTTGATAATACACTCACAAACTTCAAATGTGAATTATTTTCTATTGCCTTTGTCAGTTGATCAAGTAACATATCTGAGTGAACAACTAATAAAAGTTTAAGCCCGATGGTATTATTAATTATTCTATGCAATTCAAATACACATAATAATACTGTAGAGATATAATCATATAGCTAATTGGCATTAACGTAACGACAATCCTTTCTAATTTCACCTTGATCTCCGGTAAGAGGATTATTCTCCGATAACAATTGAACAGCCCTTGAGAATTGTTCATTGAAGTATCCATTATCAGCTGCCATTTTTTTTACATAAGGTGATGTTCTTGGATCAGTGGCTAATTCTTCATCCACAGTGAGTAGACCCTTATGTTGCAAAATGTTTTTGTAGTAGTTGTTGTCAATTATCATTGGTGTTTTTCTATCATTTCTTGCATATAGAACAGCATTTGGATCTGGATTTGGTGTTGGGCATCTAAGTTTTAGATAGGCAGCATATGTGGGGTCTAGCTTTGGGTCCACTGTGGGGTATAGTCTGTGGACCAAATTCATGCAATGTACTCTTCCTACTGAGTGTCCTCCTGGTTCAATCAAAGTGACCAATTAATTATGTTTATGTTTGACTTTTGAAGTAAATTTTAGAATGTTTTGACCAAAAAAAAGTAAATGTTAGAATGTACAGTAGTAATACCTAAAAGAGCAACAGTGGCTTCAACGTCAACACCAATAGCTTGAAAACGAGAGAGCACTAATGAGATTGAATCATTATGATTTGGAATGAATTCTTCTACCATTGTTACATGGCTTTCTTTGCCATCCCTTCGTCCAGTCTTCATTTCAAATTTTGGACCTCCCAACTATACAAATGCACCAACATATATAAAAATCTTTTAACTTTTAAGTCTCAATTTTTATGTGAGATTTCTAATGTGCGACTCTTAACATACCATGGCAATTCCATCTCTAGCGGAAAGAGCAACAATGTCGGCACATGATACTGTCAAGGGACATTCTTTCTCAACAGCAGCTTTGATGATTTTTACATACTTGAAGTTTCGCATCCCGGAACTTCTCTCTGATGTCTGCTCCGATACTACATCGCCTACCGACTCTAAAAGCAGGGATGCATCACATGACTGCATGAAAACTCACATATTATAACAATATTAATTGCTTCTTTAATCTGAAAATAATAACTCTGCTGCAATATATACCCACCTTCACTATGCAATCATGGAAGAGATTTCTAACCCACGAAACCGCCGTGTTTCCATGCTCGTTATACAGTTCAACGACTTTTTGCTTGATGATCTCTTCTGCTTTTGGACAGCTCTTGGAGTAGAAGTTCATTTGTAGCTGGCTTTTCCCTATGCAAAAAAATACATGGCATTATTAATTTGAGAGGAGATTAATGGTGCAATCTCAACAAAAATAAAATTAAAATGGTTAGAAATTAATAACTATTTGGAGTGAAACAGATGAAAGTTGCATGCATGTTTTTCACTTGATAATGCATACTAATATATATATAGGTCTTAAATATTGGTCACAAGCTCACCAAAAATAAATAAATATTGCTCACAGAAAAATGAGGAAACAAAGTTAAGTATATGCATGTACCCAAATAAAAATGTAGGAGAAGCAATAGAAAGAGGAAACAAAAATTAGAACGAGGCTTGGTGGCCATATCTTGCAAGTTTAAATGTCTCTTCTCTCTTGTGAGTTATGGAAGATGGAATTTGGAAGCTTTAAATAGATAAGTTTTGGAGAGCATTACTCAATTAATTAGCTTAATTAATTAATGTGATAGCAAGAGTAGAACAAAAGCTACTCTCCACCACTACGCAACTTTCTCTGACTCTCATGCTCTTGGGCCTACATAGAAGTTACACATGCAGCTAGCAATTAGCCAGTGTTTATATTATGGATTAATTTTGGTTATGGATAGAACATGTTACCGTATCGCATTAACTATTAACTAGTGTGAAGTAAATTACGATGGTAATGTTTGATTAAGATATAATTAGAAGTAAATTATGACGGTAATGTTTGATTAAGATATAATTAAATTGATAGGTGAGTTTGTACCAAAAGAAATTGATAGGTGAGTTAGGAAAATGCAGAAGAAAATTTAATTACGCAAATATTAGTATTAATGATTTTTGTATCTCCTACCTATAAACAATTTTTTTTTAATTAGACAAAAAAAAAAAGCAAACAAATATCCAGCTGCCAATAAATTTTGTCTCACGACGAGCCTAAATGATCCAAGTAGTAATGATACACCTTGAGACATCTACCGGAATTCAAAATAAATAATGATCTATTTTATGTGTTATTCAATGTGTGTGTGTATATATATATTACATTATTTGGCAAAAGATCTGTCAAAAAAAAATTATTTGGCAAAAGATCTTATCCAGAATTTTTTGCTCCGAAAAAAAAGTTCAAGAAGTTATAAGCATGATTAAAAATTGCATCTGTCTTGGACTTTTGGGGATCGGTTGGTGATGGCTAAATCCTAAAATGAATAATTTAATAATAATCTGCCGAGGGAAATAATGCACAAATAAATAATTTAATGAACAACTGGACCAAAAAAATAAAATAAATATATATAATCAGA
>Ga0315913_1006531_pt1 | contig 14095 bp, 8 predicted proteins | sample MpolsnodulesMG_FD_207736 | JGI IMG/M metagenome (GOLD analysis project Ga0315913, IMG submission 207736) | Medicago polymorpha root nodule microbial communities from Los Angeles, California, United States - small nodules | ecosystem: Host-associated > Plants > Roots > Nodule | place: USA... | reverse complement strand
GTAGTATATCAATATAAATGGATGGAAATAAACACACAATGATACATTAAGAACACCAAACCATCTAAGGTTTAGATATAACAATATAAGAGAAATATATCAAATGCAGTGTTCTTACACTTATATACTCCTTAGGCATGGTGTGCCAGTAACTTATACATAATAAAGTAAACTCAGAAGAAATAACAAGTCAAATAAGAAGAACACTATCTTTTGTGCAGTATTGGTGGGTGTCTCGTTAGGGTTGTCTAGCTTCATAAGTACATCCCATTAACAGGGGAATAACAAGAGTCATTTGGATTTCAACATTGAATCATAATCACCCCACGGTAGGCTCAACAAACCCCATGGGACCTAAACAATTCAATGAAATTAAGACATTGACTTACATGTCTAATAACCTATATGTGATGCATTTCTCACAAAATAAAATAAAAACAAATATCGTCCTTTAATTATCAACATCTTAAGCCTGAAGGAAGTATTTCAATTAGGGAATCCTTGGTAACAAGATCCAAATATATCTCACTTTGAGCTAAGTCACGATATAACCTTGAAAAGACCTCTATATGTGTGTTTGGTAATATTGCCTTTGAATGAACGTTTATAATTGCTTCAACTTTAACAAAAGTTACAATCACACGACGACTGAAATGTGGCAAACTCCTTGACCAATCCAACTGGCTTTAGGAGATATAAATGTGTCCCTTGGAATTGAATGTGGTTGTAAGTATGAGTATCTTATCTAAGCTTGTCCTACTTGCATGGAAGTTGTAAGTTAGTTAAGTCTGAAATTGGGAAGAGCAACAATTTAAGCACCATCTCCAAAAAGTATGTTTAGCTTCTGAAATTGTTGTAAATTTTAACTTCTTCCTATTTTTTTGGTGGAGGAGAAGCAACAGTTGAAGTTCGAGGTTGTGATGATGGAGCATCATATGATGTTTTCGGCTATGTTTTAAGTTATTTTCTTTCATATGAAGACAAATAAGAGGTCATATAGAGGAGTTGTCCTTGGTTTGAGGAACATTTGATGTTGTTTTTATTTGATTCACTGTAATTCACTTTCATCCCCAATCATGCAGTTCCGTAGGTGTTTTAAGTCTTTTTGTTGATAAATCTTGTAATTCGGCAAACCAAGACACGACATGAATGAACAAGGGATATTAAGAATGCATATCAAAGGTTCTTATAATTTTTTTGAAGACAATGCAATTTGGGGGAAATTCATCTCAATTTCGAAGGCATTTCAAGACCAAAAAACGCCCGAAAAGGGACAAAAATTGCAAAATTTGTGTGTTGGCTATGCAGTTTTAGCTTGTTTTCCAAGTTGGATCGGAGGAAAAGGTTCAACTCTAATCTCTTAATCACCAAGTAATGAAGACTATAAATAAAGACCCTTGCACACACTTTTATTCATTAAGAATGTTGGAGGTACAAGGCAAGGGTCAAACATTAGAGCTTCAAGGAAGAGAGTTTTCACTTCCTCTTGTTCTCTCCAGGTTATGATTTTTTTATTGTTTTGTAATGATGTATGTCACCATGTGTAACTAAACATCTCTTGATTAATGTTCTACTACGAACCTCTACTTATTTGTTGGATTCAATTAATAAAGTTTCTATTCAGTTTATGATTCATTTTTCCTGCTTTAATTTGTATATGATCCGAACATTTCTAATACTTTTCAACTAGTGGTTGACCTAGACCATATGTTAAGGTATAAGACTGACTTAGTAAATTGGTTAATTTCTAATTAAATTCTATAATTGAATAAGAGTAAGATTGTCAGGATTATGATCCATCATTACGGGAAGTCAAAAGTATAGCCCTTGTCTACCCGCACATACTAAAACTTCCCAATGTTAACCGGGGTCAAATCAAAACGTTCATTTATCAAGGCTAGGTCCTAACTAATAGTAAACCAATTAATTCCAATAAAGAAGGTATATAGGATTCAATGAAACTCTAATCCTTGTTAATCATTTGAATCAATTAAACTTAATCTCGCATTGTGCAAGACAATTCAAAGCATGTAACACATAAAATCTTTTAATTGCTTTTCTAATCAAATAAATTTTGTTAATCGTTTTGTTGAACGACAATCCCTTTGGCGAGGATAATTTACTACTTTATTACTTTTTTTAATTTGGTACACTTTCCAATTCGTTCTCACTCTCTCAAGATTTTGTCCATATTCTTTCTATTAAAAATGTATGTTACCTTAACCATAATATCTCCATTTGTTGATTTTTTAATTCATTTAATCATATAGTAAGTTATTTTAATACCCAAATTGGGTTCCCACGCATAACACGGAGTTTATGTATCTAATAATTTGGGATTGTATGTAAGTTTCTAAAAACATTTTACCAAACTTATTTGTGTTGACCTTTTTATGTTAGAGTTATCCATAATTTAACTTGCTAATATTGTTTTCGCACTCCGAAGCTACAAAAAAATTGTGCAAGATTGGAAAAGAGGCACCTTTACATTGCTGAATAAAAGATACTTAAGGAAAGGATGAGCTTTCTTGTCTTATGACCTAACATTTGGATGTAAGATGAACAAAAATTTCATTTTACATCGATAGCTTTTAGAGTTAGATAGAAAAATAAAAATGTGTAGGGGTGAGCCAAATCCTACAAGTCAAGAATAGTATAAAATACTAATTAAATAGGTATTTTTTTGTTTATAACCATGAATGATCATAATATAGATTTTGAGGATGATTGTGTTGTTAGACTTTTTGTTTGTGTGCTTAAGATTGCAGGAACATGATATTGGACATATGTGTAATATAGTTAGAGAGAAATTATAAGTGTAATAACATTATGACAATCAAAGAACCTGAAAGACTTAGACATAATAGAGAAATACTTTTTACCTTAACTAGATCATGCATTTGCACCAACCATCAATGCACTTAAATGCAATTTCACGAGGACATGAAAATAGTCTATAACACTCGTAGTCATTAGCACATTGTCCTGTAGTGTAAAATAAAATAAATACATATAATTAAAAATGGTAGAATGATTATGTATAAGATAAAGAAACGAAAATATGAGAATGAGTTTACTATCTCTATGTCCGTCTTCGTTCCTTTTTATACCGTCGACTACAACAAGAAAAAGAGAAACAAAAAAGATCACAACATAAACAAACTTGTAAATTTCAGCCATTTTTCTAACCTTTGCGTGTAACCTCTATAGAATTAGTTAATCACTTTATATAGTAAAAAAGATCGTGCGATGCTTACGTCAATAAAATATTTTATCATAATTTTATTATTGCAAGAAATTCTTCATTAAAATTAGGTTAATTATTAAACTTATCTAAAGTGGAATGATGTATTATGTTTGTCTCTTTAGTTCATAGAAAGAATATATCTCACATAAAAATATTACTTGTAATTAGAGATCATTCTTGTTTAACAACCTTTCATTATTTTTTTATTGGGTCAATAGTGTTTTTCACCCCTGTAATATAGGTCATTTCCGATTTTTGCCCTTATAAAATTTTCGGTTTGGTTTGTATCCTTGTAAAACTTTTTTTTCCAGAAAACACCCCTCCCCCATATGACTGTGCATATTTGCTGACGTGGTACACTGTGTGGCATGCTGACTATGCATATATGCTTATGTGGCGTGCTGACTGTAGCATTTGTGCCTATTTTTTTAAAAAAAATATAAAATAAATTCATTTATATTCATTTAAAAAAATTGAAAATAAAAATTCATTTATATTTATTTACGGAATTTGTTTTCCAAATTTTATATTTTTTGATATAAACGAAAATTTTAAAAATTAGAAAAATATTCAGATTTTTTTCCAAAAAATTAAGACGATTTTTTTCTCATAATTTAAAAATATCAGAGAAAACTTTTTTTTTCGAAATATTAAAAATTAGATAAAATAAGAAATATATTCAGATTTTTTTTTTCAAAAAATTTATAAAATCGAATTTTTTCTTTCTTTCTAGAATTCAGAAAAAACATTCAGTTTTTTTTTTTAAATTTAGAAAATATTCATATTTTTTTCTCGAAAATATTAAAATATAAAATTCATTTTTTTTATTTAGAAAATTTTAAATTTAGAATTTTTTTCTTAAATCAGAAAAAACATTCAGTTATTTTCGAAATTAAAGAAATTTGAATCTTTTTTGTAATTAAGAAGATTATTAAAAATTCTGGAATTTAATTGTCAAAATAAAAAAAATCTAAATTTAAAAAAAAAGGTCGGGTTTTTTTCGAAAAAACTGTTTTTTAAAAGATTTTCTACCAATAAAGAATTCTAGAAAAAATTCTTTTAAAATAAAAAAAATTAAAATTTATATCATATTTTGTTAGAATTGAAAAATTAAAAATATTTTTCCTGAATTTTTTTAAAATAAAAAATGAATTTTTTCTAATTTTTACGATATTTTTTATTTTCAAAAATTAATTTTCAGATTTTTAAAATTTTTTATTCTTAAATTAATATAAATGAATATATATTGAAAAATAAAAAATTAACTTTTTAATTTCCAAAATTTTGTAAAAAAATGATTTTTTTTCTAAAATTTTAATTTCAGATTTTCCACAAAAGAAATTTTTGTAGAAAAAATTTAAAACTATTTTTTTATGACTTTTTTTAAATTTCGAATTTGTGTTTTCTAAATTTAATTATTTTTATTTTGAAAATTAAACTCCAGAATCTTTAAAAAACAAATTAATTTTAAAAAAATTTCTGAATATTTTTCTGATTTTTTATTTTTGAAAATTAATTTTCAGATATTTTAAAAAATAAAATATGATGTGGAAAATTACAAATAAATAAAAATAATAATAAAAAAGCCAATTCAGCGCTACATATGCACATTTGGTGAGTTGGATGGAGGAGGGGTGTTTTCCGGAAGAAAAAAAAAAGTTTTACAAGGATGCAAATCAAACCGAAAATTTTATAGGGGCGAAAACCTGAAATGGCCTATATTACACGAGTGAAAAGCACTATTAACCCTTTTTTATTTCTTATCTATCCTTTCATGATTGACCAAGAAAAACCATGATTATATTACATTTTCAATGAGTATAACTACATTCGCATATCTTGAACAAACGACGATATCACCATCCTTTCTTCCATCACAAGGAGAATTAACCCTGATATCACCCGACGAAACGACTTTCTTGCCTCTAGATCTCCCAACGGACAGCCTCCTGCTCGTGGACTTCATCATTAGTGGCCTCTCCCGAAATAGCAAAAAAGCTCAGATTCGAACTCCGTAGCACTGTTTTTGGGGCCAAGGCCATCCAAATGTAGCAGAATTTTCTAGTTAAGGACACCAATCTATTGCTGAATATTATCAAAAGACTCCGTAAAGAACTACAAAAAAGGCGCATCCATCTCCATTATAAAAGCGGCAGTTTGCTCGGATAGATCCCTCAACTTAACCTTGTGGTTCATCTGGAGGGCTTCCGATTAGATAGTACATTTCTCCTCGGATGTCGTAAAGGTAGTTAGGAATGAATGCATCTTCTCAATTGGTTTGCTTGATCTAGACTCTTTTTGTAGATCAACTCCAATAATGTGCGCTCGGTCGCCTCTTTCGACTTCTTCATACGCTCTTTCGATGTATCCCATGAAGTGGAGGTGTTTTTCAATGGCTCTTCTAAGGCATCCTTATCCCTATTGCTTTCCAATAGTTTTTGTTTCAAATTAGCATTCGCCTCCTCGAAAATTTGAGTTTTTTACTCATTGATACCTCGCACCTCGGTCGGAGTGAAACAAAGAGCATGATCACGATCTTAAGAAAATAACGAAGCTCCTCTAGCTAAAAGGACACTGGAGTAATGATGTCCCTCATCTTATTAGCATACCATGGAGTATGAGAAAATGCTTCATAAAGGAAGTGTGGCAGAGAAACTCTTGAGACATTTGGAAGAAAAAGCCTATGGGATTTGATGGACAATTTGGCAAGTGCAACAAATTGCACAAGTATTAAAGCATTAAGTAAAAATCATATCCACATGGTTTCTTATTTCTACTAGAAAATTAAACTAAACTTAATTATAAACAATAATTTTAGGGGATTTTAAAAGTTGGGTTGAAATTGAAAATTAAATAAAATAAAACTTGATTTAGAATGATGAAAGGCTATTAGGTTTTCCTCAATCCCCTTATGTACTTATTTGGTAATACTAGTTCGTAATTCAATAGAAATTTAAGGTTTATGTTCACATTGTTTAACAAAGTAGACCAAGACCTATTACAATTCGAGATCTTGTTCATATAATATAGAAACCTAATGTCCTAGGTGATACTAATGTTATCAAAGGAATTATAGAATGTTAAACTAAACCACACTAATTAATTTTCCAATGTTTGGGCCAATTACCTTAGTTAAAAATGTATCTAGTCCAGGTTACAAAACCTAGTGTTACCAGTGAGCTATAAGCTAGAATCGATTCAAAGTTTATCAAAACTTGAAAAACATTAAGAACAAGATATATTGAATAAACACTCCACACTAGCATAGTGAGACTAGAAGTCACTACGACTCAGTTCGAGTTCAAACCTATTATGTTCCAGATGTTGTAGACTATTGGCCAGTTTTCAAGGGAAATCACAGATGATCCTCATCTTCACCTTAAGAAGTTCACTGAAGTAGCTGAAAATTTCAAGATTTCAGGAATAGAATATGATGGTTTCAAGCTGTGGTTGTTTCCATACTCTTTAATAGGGATAGATAAAGCTTGTTTAAACTCTCTTGACCAAACTCTTACATCGCATGGAGAGAAGTTTGTAGTCAAATATTTTCCTCTTGTCCTTAATGCCAAAAAGAGGAATGACATAACCTCTTTTATGCAAACCAATGAAGAAACACTCTTTGAAGCATGGGGAAGGTACAAAGATATGTTGAGAATGTGTCCTTGTAATGGGATATGCAAGCACAAGGCAACATTATAGCTCCCTCACTAGCAGAAAAGAAAACACTATGTCTTTTCAATGTATCTGAAGCTACAACTTTCACTACTCAAATTGCTAGTTGATACACTATGTTAAGAAGCTGGCATCCAAAGATGCAGCGAATGAGGAAGAAGATACAACGCTAGAGCCTAAGGAAGAAGATACAACACCTGCACAATAGATAATGTTGTCCATTGTGTTTATTATGGGGGAGCGTATGAATATGAAGAAGGTCTTGGGAACCCTTTAGCAGTCAACTATGTTGGGAGCTGATGAGTCAATAAATTAGTGTTTTTAATATATTATTTGAGTCTGTTTTATTTAGATTTGATTTCGTTTTATTTAATATTATTTCCTTTTTAGAATTATTTTACTTCAATTACAAATTATTATATTTCAGGAACAAATATTCTAAAGATTAAGTCTTGGAGCAAAAGAAAGGGGTTTGGAGCTGATTCGGGATGAAAATACAAAGATTAGGTACAAAAATACGACGTCCCCCAAGTCAGAAGCTTGGCACGGCCCGTGCCACAAGCCACACGGCCGTGCCACCTCCCAGAACACATTTTGCTGCTTTTCTGCTTCCCAGACAAGCTACCTATTAGTTTACTTCTGACCTAAAAGCCCGTAGTTTCTTGGGGAACATTCTAGTGTTATATTTCTTAGGGCTTAAGTCATTGTAAACTATAAATAGAGTAGCTAGCTATCACAACAAATCATCTTTTGTTCTTGGAATTCAATAGTGACAATTGTCTTTCTTAATAAAATTTCTTCTTTTACTTTCTTGTTATTTATTTTATGTTCTTCTTCTCTTCTATGTCTACGATGATCATGAGTGAGTAGATTCTTCTTGTCTTGGGATTGTTGGATAAGTCTAATGACGTAATCCTAATCAAACCAAGCCATAAACCCTAATTTTATATAAATCTACTTTCTAATCTAATTCACCGTTTTTATAATGAATTAACAAATACATAACTCATAAAGTGACAGCCGAGGGTTAGTATTTGCTAATTCATCATCTCAAATATCAATTCATAAAGCAACAGCCGAGCTTTGATGTTAGAACAAGTGGATTTAGACAAGGTTACGAAACATGAGAATAGTGTAGCAAACCTTGAGACATATAAAGTTTCGTTCTTCAAGGATTCTAATAGCAATCAACCATGAGAATAGGCGTGGCTGCTAGAGGAACCACTCACTGCACTACGAAAGAAGCTTTGATAGGGTAAAGAGAAACTTGTCTTTAGAAAGTAGGTTGAATATAAAGTTATGGTTTAGAGTTTGTTTGTGAGGGATTTGTTATTATGATGAACCAAAAATCTCAAGGCGCTTTTAATTATTATTATTCTTTTCAACCTTTAAAAACCCAATCTTTACAACTAAACTTTCTTCTAATCATCTCCTAAAAGTTAATTAAATTGAACAACTCCCTATTGGAACGATACTCTCTTTTTACTACTTCGGTAGAACCGTACACTTGCGGTTTTACTCATCAAGTTTTTGGCGGCGCTGCCAGGGTGTTAACTAATTTGATTAACTTTTTCTTAGTGATTAGAATTTTTTCTTTTTCTTTTTCTTATACTACTTCTTTCTCTCTTTTTACCATTAACTCCTTGGGTTCTTGCTCTTTTATGCGAAGGTCTAAAAGTCTTGGTGAATTTGTTCCCGAGATCGAAAGATTTCTACATAAAAGAAAGAGAGTAGCATGAAATAATATCGCTATGGCTGAACGCACTCTCAAAGAGTATACAACACCTTCTACGGAAGAGCCACAGGCTGTTATTGTGTACCCAACGGTTGAGGGTAACAACTTTGAGATTAAGCCTGCACTACTTAACTTGGTGCAGCAAAATCAGTTTTCTGGATCACCCACTGAGGATCTGAATCTGCATATCTCAACCTTTTTAAGACTCAGCGGAACCGTGAAAACGAACTAAGAGGCCGTAAGGCTACATCTCTTTCCTTTCTCCTTAAGGGATAGAGCTAGTGTTTGGTTCCATTCATTGGAATTTGGTTCCATTACCTCATGGGATCAAATGAGGCAAGCATTCCTTGCCCAATTCTTTCCCCCCTCTAAAACTGCTAAATTAAGGGACCAAATCACACGGTTCAATCAAAAAGATAGGGAATCTCTTTATGATGCGTGAGAGCGTTTCAAAGAAATGCTTAGACTTTGTCCCCACCATGGTTTAGAAAAGTGGCTTATAGTCCACACTTTTTATAATGGCTTATCATATACCACTAAAATGACTGTTGATGCAGCTGTAGGTGGAGCTTTGATGAACAAGAACTATACAGAGGCAGACGCTTTAATTGAGGACATGGCTTAGAATCACTACTAGTGGACCAATGAGAGACATCACTGCTTCTTCACCCTCTAAAAAGAGGCAGGTATACACGAAGTCTCTAAATTTGATCATCTTGCTGCTAAAGTTGATGCACTAACCCTAAAGTTTGAAAAAATGAATGTTAGTGCTGTCTCCTGTATCTCCTCCTTGTGAAATCTGTGGTATATCTGGTCATATCGGTGTTGATTGCCAGCTGGGTAGTGCTATTAATGGTGTTGAGAAAATGAACTATGCTCAATACAACCAAGGAATGAGGCAGAACCAAAACTTTTATAAAAACCCTCAAAATTCCTTCGGACAAGTAACACCACCTGGCTATGTAAACAACCAGAGAGTCGCTCAGAAATCAAGTTTGGAAATTTTAATGGAAAACTATGTCATGAATCAATCTAAACAGCTCTAAGACCTCAAAAACCAAACCGGATTTCTGAATGATTCTCTCTCCAAACTCAATACTAAGGTAGACTCCATTGCCACTCACACTAAAATGCTTGAGACCCAAATCTCCCAAGTGGCCCAACAAGTGGCCGCTTCTTCTCAAACACCGGGAGTCTTTCCTGGTCAAACCAAAGCCAACCCCAAAGCCCATGTTAACGCTATTTCTTTTGGGGGTAGTAAGCTAGAAGAAACCATTGCTAAGGCTAAGGACATTAAGGGAGGGAGTGTTAAGCTTTTACGTGAGAATGCAACAATCCTTAAGAAACCGCCTCCTAAGCTTAGAGACCCGGGTAGTTTTGCCATCCCTTGTGTGATTAGGAGTGAGACCATTGATAAAGCCTTGTGCGACTTAGGAGCTAGTGTCAGCTTGTTGCCTTTGTCCTTCTTTAAGAGGATTGGAATAGGAGAGTTGAAACCTTCCGAGATGACCTTGAAGTTAGCTGACCGTTCTATAATCTAAATTGTTGGATTTGTCGACGATATCCCCATTAAGATAGAAGGGATATACATCCCGGCTGATTTTGTTGTTGTGGACATTCCGGAAGACCATGATGTCCCTATAATTCTAGGGAGACCTTTCCTCGCTATTGCGGAAGCTATTGCCGATGTCAAGAATGGTAGGATTGTTTTTCAAGTGAGTGATGAGATGGTAGGATTTGAGTTGGAGAATGTTATGAAAGGTGCTGCTCTTTATTCTTGTTGCATGATTAACGATCATGATGTGAAAGAACGCTTCCTAGCGTCATCTACACAATATGATCTCTTTTATTCTTTTTAAGGACGCTTTTTAACCGTCAAGCTAATGACTCTAAACGAGCACTTAGTGGGAGGCAACCCACACATTTAATCGCTTTTTGTCTGTTTTTTGTTGTTTTAAGTTGTTTTATTGTCCGAGCAAGATTCAAGAAAACGGAGAAAAAAATATTTTGAGCCCAAAATGCCAATAAGCTGGCACGGCCCGTGCCTGGCCATGCCTTGCAAACCCCAAAACACCAGAACCTTAGCACGGCCCGTGCTTGTAGTGGCACGACCATGCCTGTAGTGGCACGGCCCTGCCCGACCCCTAACACTCATATACCACAAAATTTTTCATCTTTTTCCTTCATTCTTCAACACAAACTTCTCTCATCCCTCAAACCACTCTCTAAAACCTCCATAACCAAAAACCTTCAAACATTCATATCTCCCTCAAATCTCCACCAAATCACAAAATTTCTTAACCCAATCAACTCCAAACATCATCCCAAACATAATTCACCAATCAAAAACAACTTCCATCCATCAAAACCAAACATCATCCAAATTCCTATACCCCATTAACCTAACCCAAACACCACAAATTCTTCACCAACCTACACCATTAAACTTATAAACTTTACTTAAACTCCAACCCCATAACTAAACCAACCTTTTCCACCCAAAACCTTCACAAAACGTAACCTTCACCACAACCCCCACCAAGTCAAACAAGGTCAAACAAGGTCAAGGCAAACATGGCTTCTAGGAGAATTGGAAAGGAGACGGCAAGCTCTTCCGGAGGACCTCCTTCAAAAAGACAAGCAACCCCGAGGAACCACGACATTGAATTTAACACTCCGGAACAACATAGTAGGTATAAATCTTGTCTCTCTAAACCTTTGCACCCTTGTAGGTATCCGGAGTCTTATTCTATGAACAAACTAGGGATTAGAGATAATGCATATAGGTTGCTGAGTAATTTAGGATGGGTTGAAATGCTAAGACCTATGAAGGGGTTCGAAAACTTCACTTACGAATTCTTAAGCTCTATTGCTTTCAAGAAGGATAGGTTGAACTTTGACAACCCCGATCATAGAGTCTCCTTTCGGCTTATGAAAATTGATTATGAGATGTCACTTGAAAACTTTTGCTTAGAGATGGGTTTCGCAAATGCGGGGTTCATCCATGACTCTTGGAATCATGATCTAAAGCCGGAAGCCTATGACCCTTCTACCTTTTGGAAACGTATTACCGGTCTAACACAATACAGTTCACGTTCCAATAAGGCTAGTAACATTCACAACCCGGTGCTTAGGTACCTTCAAAGGGTAATGTCTTGTACAATTTGGGGTAGGAAAGAGGTAAGAACCACTAGGATGGATGAACTCTTTATGCTTTGGGCAATGCTTAGTAACAACCCCGTGAATACTTGTTATTACTTGCTTGATTATCTTGCTTCTATAGGTGCAAAGTCTGACAGTAGAGCTGAGATAGTAGTAGGTGGTATCATTACGTTCATTGCTAAGAAGTTCGGAGTGGGTGAGGACTACTGGATAAATCCGATTGAGGGCAACAATAGGCTTAACATAGAGACCGTTATTTCTATGAATTTTATTAAGCCTCATCCTCCTGCTAACATAACATATGAGCTTAAGCTCAATGTGCCATTGTTATTTATCCTTCCTAACCCATCCCGGACTGACACCGGGGTGGCAGCAAATTTGTTGTATGTTGGTGTTGACCCACAGGTACATGAGGAGCATAATCTTGGTGAGGAGGAATGTGCAAACTTGCACCAACATGAGGAGCACCATGACCATGAAGCCGGTGAGCATTATAATGATGAAAGATAGGCATGGATGCAAACTGAGATTCAGAGGATAAACACCGAACAATAAAGGCAAGGTGTTGAAATAACCGGGCTAAGAAACGATGTCCTACGGGGCAATCGAATCAATGAAGAAAATAACCAAATGCTCCGGAACATGATGCAACACCTCCACCTCCAAGGTCCTCCTTATGGACCTCAATAAAATTGTCCAAGGTCCTCCTTATGGACCTCAATAAAATTGTGAGCTTCCTCTTCCTCTCTTCCTCCTCCTCCTCCTCCTCCTCCTCCTCCTCCTCCTCCTCCTCCTCCTCTTTTTCTTTTTCTCTTTTAATTTTCTGAATTTTTAAATCATTAAGGACAATGCTTCTCCCAAGTGTGGGGGGGCCTAATAAAGTGTCTCGAGTCGTAGTGTTGCCAAACTCCCTTGAACTTTAATTCTTTTGTTATGTTTTATTGCGAAAGACATGATTAAGCAGCTTGTTTTTATCATAAATTATGACATAAATTTTTGTTGTCTTCTCTAAAATGGTTGTCTCTTGTACATGAAAGTGATTTCTTGTGTTTTAAGTGTTCTTGCTATACCCACATCTTGTTTTATTGTGAAAAAAATTCTCCAATGAGAAAAGCACAAGTTGCATCCCTTGAGCAAGTGTAAGAATAGGTATTTTAAGGAGCACATTCTAATTTTAGTGGTACATTAACCCTTAAAAGTCTTTAGAGTAAAAGTAGTATAAGTTTGTGTGGGGAATAAAAAGATAAATTAATGTGGGGCGAAAGCAAAAATATTTATAAAAGCGACATCACTGAATCTAGGGGGAAAGGATACCCCCTCGCTGACTTCCTACAAGGAGGTGCTGTTTCTCTAATAACCAAGTAGCTTCCAAAAATCCTTCTAAAAGAGGGAAAGAATCAAATGCATAATTAAGAGACATTGTCGACTCTAGGGAGAAAGGATACCCCCTCGCTGACTTCCTACGTGAAGATGGTGTCTTTTAACTTATAATTTTGCAGCACTACTTAGGGTGATCATTGAATGTAGGAGGAAATGATACTCCCTCGCTGCAAGCCCCCAAGACATTTAAATTGTCAAAATATATCTGATTAATTCCCATCTCTCTTATATGAAATGAAGAAAGCCTTATATATCTTATACAGGAGCAAGAAAAGGGTTGGACTACATACACACACTCACTTGAGACTTGATGTTGGGTTGAATAAAGAATATAAAAATTGCTTGAATTTGTGATTAGTATACGCTTGAAATTAAGCCTTTCAGGAGACATAAGTTTTTAATTGAATTGTCAAAAATTAGTCTTGTTTTATGCCTTTCGCTTGAGGACAAGCAAAGATTCAAGCGTGGGGGAGTTTGATGAGTCAATAAATTAGTGTTTTTAATATATTATTTGAGTTTGTTTTATTTAGATTTGATTTCGTTTTATTTAATATTATTTCCTTTTTAGAATTATTTTACTTCAATTGCAAATTATTATATTTCAAGAACAAATATTCTAAAGATTAAGTCTTGGAGCAAAAGAAAGGGGTTTGAAGCTGATTCGGGATAAAAATACAAAGATTCGGTACAAAAATACGACGTCCCCCAAGTCAGAAGCTTGGCACGGCCCGTGCCACCAGCCACACGGCCGTGCCACCTCCCAGAACACCTTTTGCTGCTTTTCTGCTTCCCGGACAAGCTACCTATTAGTTTACTTCTGACCTAAAAGCCCGTGGTTTCTTGTGGAACATTCTAGTGTTATATTTTTTAGGGCTAAAGTCATTGTAAACTATAAATAG
>Ga0315913_1006525_pt1 | contig 14104 bp, 8 predicted proteins | sample MpolsnodulesMG_FD_207736 | JGI IMG/M metagenome (GOLD analysis project Ga0315913, IMG submission 207736) | Medicago polymorpha root nodule microbial communities from Los Angeles, California, United States - small nodules | ecosystem: Host-associated > Plants > Roots > Nodule | place: USA... | reverse complement strand
TGGACACACCTACGTTAAAACTGTTGGCAAATTTTGATGATTAATTGATTTTGGTTTAGCTGAAGTTGTGACTTATGTTGATCCATTTTCTGGTTTTCCGTTTTTGTCACCAACCAACCATTAATATGCGACTCTTCCTAAATGGAAATGCAACTGCTCAGTCTAGGAGATTTCTTGGACAAGATAAATTTTAAACCATAGGTCATTGAGAAGTTGAATTTTGCAAGTACTGAGAAGGTTATGTGAACTGTGACACCCAGGAACAAAGCTGCAATAGTTAGGAAAGACCAACAAAGGCATCACCTGTCATGAAAGTGCTAATGTGGCTGTTACAATTATAATCCTACCCTTATTTGTTCCCTTGTTTTCGCTTTATATATTGATTAGTATTGTACTCGGCACTTGTTTGGATCCGCGGTGCATCTTTAGAATGTCAGGTCCCGAGGCTCGGTTGTATGGAAGGAAGCTACACTTTCTAGCTTTTGAAAGATGTGATGCACGGTGGCGGCAACCAAACTCGGCTCCCAAGCATGCTCTTGATTTCTTTGGCGAGAGCTTGACCATACATAAAATCTAATAAAATTGTTTATTTGCACAACATAGTAATAAAAATATTAGCTGATTGAATGATTGCTTTGTTTTTTATATTTGATGAGAATGAACGTTTTATAATGTAGAAAATGCCACGAAAGAAAACAGACAAGTGATTTCTTTTTTATTGTTGAGGAAGTGACATCATTCAAATTGACTCAATTATTTTTTAATCTTTGTTTCCTTTCTCCGAAGCCAAAACATAATACAGCTGGAGAAAGAAAACCGTAGTACTATAGAGTGCAAGCCTGCAACTGCAAGGCAACAGCCAACTGCAAAACAATTTAACTTACCTAATGATTGTTGTTATGTCCTCTGTATGCAACTACATACATTAATTTCTTTAGTCAGATATGCAATGGACCACAAACTTGATTTCAATATAAGTCGAGTAATAGATGGTAAAACTAGATTTAACATTGTTGTATTCTCAAAATTGAATTCGAATTCAAAACATTTAATTAACCGAAAAGAAAACCCTTAGCATCTTGCTGTTGGGTCATAAATGATTCTTTCATTAAATAATTTTTTTTGACAATTATTAAATGATATTTTTGCTATAAAAAAATTAGAATATTGGCGTGGTAAGTTAATTAGGTGGCGTAGGAGGGTAAAGAATTCCTCTCAAAACCAAAGAGACCCTACAACTAAACAATCCTCGTCAACAAATAAACAAGTTAAATTAAACACGAGACATGCAAAAACAAACACAAACAACAACAAATTCCTAACTTTGTCAGGGTCTTGTTGGATTCTGGCTGGTCATAAAAAACAATTTTCCACAACACAAAGAAAAAAAAAATTCCTAACTGATTCAAATCCATTTCAAAATCATCTATAATCACGGAGGAAAATTAATTCCAATCATTAATTTCCAAAATGTGTTAAAAATCTGAAATCTTTGTTCAAAAGGGTACCAAAAAAAATAATATCATCATGAGTGGAGGGAGGAACCCACATGGTGGCACCACCGTTGAGGTTAAGGTTCATCCTCGCCGTGGGTCTCCGTCGTCGTCGAATCCTCCCGTCACTCGTGATCGTGATTTCAGGCTCTTTAAGCAATGGGTTCCATGGCTTATTCCAACTTTTGTGTTTGCCAACGTTGTTATTTTCATTGTTACAATGTATGTTAATGATTGTCCTGAGAATGCATTTCATGGCACTTGTGTTGCTCCTTTTCTTGGAAGATTCTCCTTTCAACCACTTAAAGAAAACCCTCTCTTTGGTCCTTCTTCCTTTACGTGAGTTTTCTTTTTCTCTTTATCTTTTCATCTTATCATACAATTACAATTACAATTACAATGTTTTATTTATTTATTTATTTAATTACAATGTAGTTACATTCAATTATTCTATTTTCTCAAATTATTATCTCTGTTGATGTTATTAAGAGTCTCGTCTAAAGCTTGAGAATGAGTTTATTAGGGTGGATGGTCGTCATTTTGCAAGCCAGTTTTGTGAATGAGTTAGGCATAATCGAAATTTTAAGATGATATCAGAGTTTATCCAAGATCCGTTGAGTCCCTGCTATCTGGCCACACAGGTCACACTTTAGATGTCTAAGATTGGGCGTAAGGGGGTGTTAAGAGTCTCACATTGAATGAGATATGACATGAACATGTGTTTATAAATGGGGGGTTGGGTAGTTAAATTTATTTGAGCTAAGGGATAAGAAGTTGGAGGTTCTGAGTTCAAACTCGGACGAAGGAGTAAATATTAATATAACAACTAATTGCTAACATTTGTCATTTAGAAACAAAAACACGTGTTTGTAAATGGGCAGTCCTCGCTTTGCAAGTCGGTTTTGTAAGGATGCATATGTTCAATATAAAAAACCTAACAGATGTGTGAGTGTTGTGTTTGTCTTGTGTCTGTGTCTCTATCGGTGATTCATATATTACATTCTCTATGGCTATGAAATTTCAGAAATGACTAAAAGTTGAGAATTTTCAACTCAAATTCAGTCCAAATTATGTTTTTGCAATAGCTAATGGACAGTACTAATCTTAATTTTAGGTAGATATATCTCTAGGAGATGTTTTTTATGTGCTGACGAAAACTATTTATTACTTGCATTTTCAGATTACAGAAGATGGGTGCTCTAGAAGTAGATAAAGTGGTTCATGAACACGAAGGTTGGCGCCTTGTCTCTTGTATATGGTTGCATGGTGGGGCTATCCATGTACTTGCCAACATGTTGAGTCTTCTTTTTATTGGAATTCGGCTTGAACAAGAATTTGGATTTGGTATGGTTCTGGTAATTATCCTTGCATTGTTCAAGTATGTAATTATATTTCTTCTGACCAACAGTGTTCCATTATCTGTATTAGTATCATTGTTTTTACATAAATGTTCTGGAAGAAAAGAAACTCAGCTGAGTTTATTTAGCAATGAAATCAATAAAAAAGCTTTGTTGTCGATTGTAATTTCTACCTTTCACAGTTAGAATTGGATTTCTCTATGTGATATCTGGTTTTGGAGGGAGTTTGCTGTCTTCGTTATTCATACAAACGGGCATCTCAGTTGGTGCATCTGGTGCATTGTTTGGCTTACTCGGAGGGATGCTCTCAGAGCTCTTCATTAATTGGACGATATATGCCAATAAGGTGAATGAACTAAAAAAATGTGTTCAATTCAATAGTGCTTCCTGATAAATAATTTATTGTCTTTGCGGTCTGCGCCTAAACCATTCTATTTTTCCATTTTGTCTCATGATGTTTTGCAGATGGCTGCATTGTTGACTCTTATAGTCATTGTTGTAATAAATTTAGCTGTTGGAGTCCTTCCACATGTTGACAATTTCGCTCATCTAGGAGGATTTGGTTCTGGCTTTTTTCTTGGATTTGTCGTTTTGATTCGTCCTCAATTTAAATGGATAAGCCAACAACAATCTAAATCTGGATCTCATGCATTTTCTGTTAAACACAATAAGTACTTACCTTATCAATATGTGTTGTGGGTTTTGTCTTTCCTATTACTCATTGCAGGGTAAGTTCGTTTTAGTTTTCTTTTCTTTTTTGTATATTACCTTTAATATTCTTAGGGATATAGATTTGCATTGATATTGATGAGACGATGTTTACATAAGAGAGGGTATTTACATAGGATTAGGACTTGGATACTCTTTTCACAAATACTTTGTTTGTAGAGATTGAATTTATGTCATTGCTTGTAAAGTAGTATTTAATCTAAAGTTGGATAATTTTGACAGATTCATTACTGGGATGGTTCTACTCTTTCGAGGTGTTAACTTGAATGAACGTTGCTCGTGGTGTCATTATTTAAGTTGTGTTCCTACCTCAAAATGGAGTTGTCAGGAACAAAGCATTTATTGTGAGGTGAGTGCTCATTTCTTGTGTATCTTCTATCAATTCTATTTTCTAGTTCATTGTTTCTGATTCAAACATTTTAGAAGATTGTTACACAATGTTTTTTCTTTTATCTAAATTGGTTTTGATACAATATTCTATGCAGACAACGGAATTCGGAAATCAACTTAACATCACATGCATGAGCAATGGTAGAAGTGACATTTATCCTCTGTCAAATACTAGCTCTTCTGATAGACAACAACTTTGTTCACAACTTTGCCACGGATAGATAGATACACATGCAAAATTTCTTGAAGGGATGTTATTCAACAACTTGTGTATATGATTCATTCTTGGTAGTGCAGAGAAATTTGTTGTTCTCAGTTGGCAATGATGATTGTTATGCCAGCCATCATAAGTTTATTATTATTATTATTATATTATTATTATCAATGCTATTTCTATCTTAGCATGAAATATTTTGCTATTATCAAAAGAGAGCAAAGGAATGGAAGATGTATTTGGTTAAAGAAGCAAAATAATTCTCAAAAAATGTAAATGCTGTCGAATATTATTAGGGATATGTTAAGGTGAATTGCTTCCAAACTTTAAGGCAGTGAAGGTGTAATAAGGGGAAAGCTATTCTCCCTCTACACTTATAAAAAAGTCACATATTTTTTAGAATGGCAAAAATTGTGCTTTTTCTAGAAGTATATACTTCTTAAGTGCCTCTAAGGGTGGAAAAAGAAGTTTATGTAAGTAGGGGTGTATAACTTATCTGCTGGTGTTGGATGTAGCTTGGCCCCAAATGAATGGGGAAAAACCATTTGGAAAGCCCAACTCATATGGCTTTGCATGTTCTTTTGAGCAAGAATTCTACTCTTCTCCCATCATGTTTTGATCATTCCCAACCAAACTTCCGATGGTTGAACAACATACATTAATTCAACCAAAGTGGGAGTCAACCACAGTAGCCATATTAATTATTATTATTATATTCTTGGCTTTCTACTTTGCCTTAGCTATCTATCTATCTATTAAATTGTTTTTCAGTGGAGTAGGCAGCTTTCTGTTATATAATAATACGAGAATGAAATTTTGATTAAATTTAAAAATGAAGAAGAATAGTATATGCGGTTGAGATTGAAAGACGAATTGATAAGCAACACCATATGACAAAAAGCAACACAACTCATCCTGATTAGGCTTTTTACTCTTGTGACATATGCAAGTATTTGAAAAGCAACACAACTGATAGAAAAAGAAAGCAATGTGAGTAAACTCACGTAGAGACACTTTGGTCATTTCAGTTGTGAATGAGCGTTTTTTTGTTGGGAGAAGAGCATAATTCTTTGAGCAGTATTAGCCTATTGTGTTTTTTCCTTTTGTGATTTGGTAATCCTCTTCTCAATTTCTTCTAAAATTTATACTGAAATTGCATTATTTATTGACTTGGCACCAAACTCTCATATCCGGTGTGAAGTTTTTGCTTAAAATTAAACGTAAAAAGTGTGAGCTTGTACGTGTGAAACCCCTAATTAGCTTTCAAACTTTTTTGGTGATTTAAGCTTTTAATTTTTTTAAAAAAATTATGTCAAATATGAGAGACTGGTATCATGCCAATGAATGATATGATCTTAGCATTTATTTAGGAGAAAACTTGAAGGCAAACTACCAAATAGAGGGGAAAACATAATAGGCCAAAATCACTCTATAAAGATGAGGGCTAAAATCGTACGATCATAATACTTTGATGTCTTTTTTTTTTTAGAGAAGAGAGATAATAATACTTTGATGTCAACAATCCAATTAAGCCTAACCACAATGTCTATATATCAAAAGAACATTTAAAAAATTCCAAAATACAATTTTTATGGATATAATTTAGTGTATGTTTGAATGAGCGGTGAATAAGGACGTGGCTACCTTATAGATAGGCATGAATGTAGTTAGGATGCTTTGGGGTCAATTGACTCCACTCTAGCTTTATATTTCTACCATTAATGAGAATTATTAACATGTTAACCCCATTTTATTTCTCATGTTTGCCCCATTATATTTTATTATATTTATTAAACCAACAAAAAAGTGGACCAGTTTGTACTGTATTATACTATTATATCACCGTGTGTAGAAACCGAGAGTGAGAAACAAAGAGCCATTCGCTTTTATTTAAAACAAATATGAAATGTTCTAAAGAAGATACTCACTCCGTCCCATTTTAACTGAGTCATTTGCAAAAAAATATTGTCCCAAAAAAATTGACCTATTTCACTTTTTAATACAATATTAATTACTTATTTTCAATTATAAAACTAATTAATACTACTTTCACCACTCCCAATTCAATATATTCTACTTTGCATTTATGATAAAGAAGAATGCACCAATAGTTGATAAGGGCACTCAAACCCATTTCTCTCTCTCTTTCTTATACATTTTTTTTAATAAGTGTGAAAAATGAGCCAATAGCTCAGTTAAAATGAAACGGAGGGAGTAAAAAGAAAATTGAAGCATTAGATAGTCATCGAAAAGTGAGAAACAGAGGGGCCGAAAAACTCAATTTTTTCTACTTCTTTCTTCGGTTTCAAGTTGAGCTATTTTTTCAAGTGATTGATACAAAACTTTAAGAGTTTAATAATAGATTCATGGATGTAAGTAGTTAATTGCTTATTTACATTTGACAGGGAAAAGTTCATTTAATTTAGCCTACTTGTTTTTATCGGTCAAAATTTTCTTCTTTGGAACTTATAAGAGTCGGCAATCGACTTTAAAATATATCGTAAATGTTAGTTCTTGTGAACAATTTTCTAGTTTACATGGGATATATTTGACTCAATGTAACTATGATTATATCTCATCCCTCAATCACAATTTATCAATATAGTACACATTAAATATTAAAAGGATAATGATTTTTTTTTAAGGAAAAAGGATAAGAACTTAACAAGTTCATATATTTTAATCTTCTAAAAAAAAATCATATATTTTAGTACTATCCAATATTCTCTTATTATATCAACTGTTTTTTTCCCCCTACGAAATGAGCCCTAAAATAACTTTAACATGGATTTTATTGACTTTTATGTTTTTAATTAATGAATTATGCATGTGATTGTGTGAACACCGTATACATGAAATAATTATTATGTGAGCTCAACATGAAGACAGGAGCACAGATATGCTTGTGTAGGTTAGATGATTAAATATGCCACCAGCCCCTACCACAAATACTAGTACTCATCCACCCTTTTATTAGTGTCCAGATTGTGTGGCCCCGTTTTATCATCAATTATCAAAAGCACTTAAATATGATGCCGTGGTCGTTGGTACTTCATGTATACTCGAGTATGGCAGTTAGTTTGGAATAGGAAAAAAGACAATAAAGATAGAAGTTGCTTGCTCCATAATCTTAGGAACCCAAAAAAGAGAAACAAATCAATAAAGAAAAGGTAAAAACAACATTACTTGGTGCCTCGAAAACGAAGATTTGTTTAGTTGATAAGAAATTGATTCACTTGTAAAGTTGTGGATTCAACTCTCGTTATCAATATAAAGACATTTTAGATAGATAATATATAAGTATATTTGTAAATGTTCGATGAATGTTAGACTGTCCTAACGCTGTTGATGAACTTAAAGATTTCAATTCACATAAACTTTTTCTTATTAAAAAAAAAAATATTACATGGTGCCTCCTAAGGCACAAGAACAAGAAAACGGGTGGCAATGTATATGATTGCAAACTGCTTGCTTAAGAAAACTCATCTTTCCAACGAAATTAAAGTTATTGTCTGCTGATTTGTGGGCATGCCGAATCCCGGTTCATTGATACAGTAAAATGGTCCAACGTTGAATTAAGGGCTACGATAGGATTAATTATGTATGCAGCAGCATGCATGCCCATTTCACTATACATTATCTACTGCATCATATCATTGTGATCATAGCAGCAACAAGTCAACATGTCGTACTGGTTAAGATGGTAAGAGATTCAGACACCTTAAGTGGTCATGAGTTTATATCTGAATTTTGCGTATGAAAAAAACTTGATTATCAAAAGATAATTATCTTGTGTGCCAAACCGTATTTTGATAAAAATTAATCATTATTGAAGGATGGTGGATACTTAGTGGTTATTGTATCGTCATACAAAAATAATGATCATAGCACATTTTTAGCATTTCTTGATTAATTTTAAACATAATTACAAATTTACTGTCCATAACTTTTTTTTTGCAAATCACATTTTAACAAATATAAGAATATAGTTAACACAATTTGAATTTGTGGTTAATAACTATAACAGTATGTTGAAATTCATTAACTATACAATAAACTTAATTAGCCAAATATTTGCAAGTCATTAACCAAACACTTGTTCCAGTGGTTGTGAAGAGAAAAAATTTAAAACGCATTAACCGCTAAGGTTTTGTTTGGGGGTTTGGAAGAGGAGGAGAAGGAAGAGCTTTGGGGATGAAAAATATAGGAAAATATGAAGAAATTTTTCATATTTTTTGAAAGAGTGGTTTTTGAGAGAATGATAAATTAATGATTATGATTATATATTTTAATTTTAAGAATATTTTAACATTAATTAAATTTGAAGAGTTCATATAAACCCTTTAAAACCCCAAAAACCCTCCTTCAATACAATTTTTTAGTTCCATCAAATGGGGAAAGTTTATATTATGAAGAAAAATGACCCTCCAAAACCCTTATCTCTCAATATCCTCTATTTCTTTCACTTATTCTTTTTTTTTTCCTCCAAAATCCTTCCTCATTTCCCCTCCAAACTCACGAACAAAATATAAGTGGTTAATGAATTGATTTAACAATATATTTGCATACATTGTCAACCATATGGTGCTTTTATTTTGCATGCGTCCAAATAGTGGGCATTTATAGTAACTTTTGTAGTATTTTCACTATTAAGTCTAGTAGCGGTATAAGTTATTGTATGTTACCACGTTGTTTGGACAAAGTTTCAATCATGATTTAACAATGATCAATTTTCATCGAAGCATAAGAGGGACACACAATGTGACTTCTCCTTCTTTAATTGAATTTTCTATCTATACACTTCAAGAGTATATCTTAAAAAGTTTGATGTTTTATTGTTATTTTTTTTTAATAAACATTACATGTATTAATTTATTTTAACGATTAATGAAACACAAGTAATACTAGATGGTTATATAAAAAAAAAACTTTAATATGCGTTTCGTCCCTAAAAAAAATAGAAGTAATAGATGATTAATTTGTCCATACTCCATATGACTGACAATGTTTGTCCCCTCTTTAGTGAAACTGATATGCTGAACTTCTGATCCGTTTATGTGTTGTCTACCTCCTGAACCAAAAGAGGTACATTCATTCTCAAGTGCAAGCAAGAATTGGTTTCAGAAGAACATTTTTCTCAGGTAGGGTAGAGTAATGTAACCCAAAGCCAATACAAGCCCATGATGTCGTGTTCTATTCATCTACATATTGTATTTTACTATTTTCCACCCAGACCCTTCCCTTATCTTTTTATTTTACTAAGTAGTATTTTATAAGAAAATGAAATCTTTAGTTTATTTTATTTTCATTGGGGGAAAGTGGACAAATTCACGCAACTAAAAGCTAAAAATTTGGTTTGGTTTGGATATGAGTCATTAATTGATGCCAACGGCCAATCTATCCTCTATCTTTCCTAGTTAAAATGAAACAGATATTATTCTTGGGTCACACCCTCTGGCCTCAAATATTGACAAATAACAATAATATGGTTTCATCCATGCATTTTTTTTTATAGCTTTACTCCAGTGAAGTTAATTATATCGGAGATTTCCCCTAAAAAAAAATATATCAGAGATTTGTTGAATATTAAATATAAACATCTCTTATAATTGGGATTCAAACTTTTATTCATATGTTTTGGTCGTTTAAATCTTCTGTTAGACTCAATCTCGATTGTTAATGACCTCATTTTATTAAGTATATATAGAATAATAAAATAAAACGTTGAACATCATTGACAAAGATGGAAATGGATAAAGTTAGAAACCCCATCTTCTCACATGGAAGTGGATAGTAGTTGTGTGTCTAATATCTCTCATCTTACCAGATACCACATGCAATCTTTAGACTATTGGCCTTATAAGCCAAAGTCATTTATATCTGCCTCATCACAAAAAGCATGTGCAAATGCAATTGCAATCCGAAACGCATCCACACCACACTACAAGGCAAAAGATCGATAGAGAGAGTTTAATTACACGAAATGCTTAATCCTAGTCTTGATTGATTTTTTGTAATTTAATATTGGTATGTTTGATAAGGTCTGTTTTTGAGTTTATAACTTATAATTTATGTATTATAAACTCATTTAATCAAAAAAGACATGTTTGGTGACTGTCACTTTCTCGCAAGTTTATAACTTATTTTTTTGAGTTTAAAACAGTTTGAGATAAGCTAATTCAAGCAGTATTTTACCAAAGAGAGCATGTATCTTCATCTTTACTCCTAATGACAAAGAAAACGTGGAGTTGAGAGTTCTTTGTTGACCAGCTCTTTTCAACGCACATTCAAAAGTCGTATTTTAGTTTACTAGTTAAAGAGAATGCAAATAATTAGAGCCAATTAGATCTTCTCTTTGATTTAAATTTAAAAGGGGAGGCAAGTTGAGTAATGGCATTTGGTCATCAATGAGAATGACCCAATAAATCAAAATTCGTAGTTTACGCCTCCAACAATCAAGCCTAAATAGGTGGGAACCAAATGCTTCCATTCTCACTCTCGGGTCTTTTTATTCCGTATTGTACCGTGTGACTTTGTGAGAATTATGTTTTTTTAGGCTAAAATTATGGTGGTTGTCTAAAGCAAAAATATGTCACCAAAGCTAAAAGTGAATTAATGTAAAGTCAGGAAATGGTTGGTGTGCTTACGCACCCATTTACTACCTAATAAGTCATCTTGTAAGAGTTGATTAAGGATGTTGCTAAAATATGTTCTAATCGCCCTTAAAACATCTCCAATGTGGATAACACTTATGTGACATTGTGGGGTCTATGTCATACAATGTGACTCCAATGTAGTGGTGGTTACCTTATTCAATAAGGACCGACCTATGTAGCGCTCTCATCGAAGGACAAAAAGAATAGGTTGTTAGAGCATAAATATCGGTTGACAATTAATGTATCTTTACTGAAGCCAAAGACACTCACAGAAACATATGGATATTTGGCTTTGGAAAGCAACCACAAATTTGCCATAGTTCCCCAATTGAGTCACGATGGTTTATATTAATTTGTGTAAGAATAAAAATATATATAAATTACAAATAACAAATACTTGTTGGACTCTTGTTGATTATTGTGGATCTAGTGGTATCTATCGTAGAATTTTGGATGAGTAGTATGAATATTTAAAAGATATAGTTGAATTGTTTAAATAATTAAGAAGTGCAAAGTAAGATATGGTGAGGGGGCTCTTGATAGCTTCCAACTTTGGTATGTGCATTTTCTCTTTTCACTCTTACGGGAAAACAATGACACAAAATGATCATTAAGACTTAATAAATAGAACTTATTTAATAATTTTATAGAGGTGTTGGCTTGAAAGTTAAATGTTTACTTTTGTTTATAGATAGACGACATCACAATATTCATTGAAAAACACACACATAAGTGGAGACGTTTGGGTCCAACTCTAATCACGACGTTTGACCTAATAATTTTAGTATTTTTATCGATTGAGTTATGACTTATAGACTTATATTAAAAAAATTATAAATAAATTTTGCGAATTTGTATTGAGTTACATGAAACTCATTTAAACAATCTTTATAAATCACCACATGGTGGATGCTCCACGTTGTGGATGCTGTTATGACCCATTTAAATAATAAAATAATATAAATTTTCTCCTGAAAAAAATAAATAATATTAAGCTTTTCAAAAAATCAAAGCAAAAAATTGTGATTGTTTAATGTGCACTATTATTTATTTATTTTTATCATAAGATCAATAAATCACATTTAATTTCATTATAAAATATACTAATCAAATGATGAAAAAAAACTTATACATCATGCAAGATTTGTCTCATTTGTATACCATAAAATTGATGAAAGACCGTATTGGTACTACTAATAGAAGTTTAGGCTTTAATCAAAGGGCAGAGCATTTGGGAAGTTGGACTTTGATTTGGGACATATCAAAGGATCAAAATCACAACAGCGGAGGTAGAAGGGAATAGTGATGATTAACTGATGGTCAAACATCACTATCTGTTTAGTTTCACATTGGACATTTTTTGGTAACTATAACTTCATGCTTAATGGCATGTATAAATAGTTAGGGGGATGTCATTATTAAATTACTACTAATTAGAATATTTTTTAATGCTTAAAGAGCCATTGCTTAAAACATTGTTCTGTTAATGCAACGGAGGGAGTAAAAATAAAGTTATAGGCTTGAGGTTCCGTGATTATGTTTCCTTAATTGGGGTCTTGATAAAATGTTTGCTTATGATGTCGTGCATGGCTTATGTAAAATGTAACACTCCTTTTCTTTTAAGACATGATTCACATTATTTATAATTGTTAAAAGAAAGTGTTTCCAATCTGTTTATGCTTTGTGTAAGCAGTGATAAATAATTATTCAACTACCAAATCTAATTACATATAGACTATTTTTATTTTTTAAAAAATTATATACATAGTTACTGCATCTTAATTTTATTTTTTTTTGAAGAAACTGCATCTTAATTATATGTTGAAATAATGCTACACATGTAATGCATGTGTTTTTATGATTGGCCATGGAATGCAATTTGCCACCAACTGATACTGATCTTGAATTTTTTTTTCAACTTAGCGTGAGCTTTACTTCAATTTGCTGAGTGTCCCAAATTTCCCTCCTTTTCATGGGATACTATATGTTTACATATTTTGATTTTGGCAAAATGAGAATGTTCTAAAGGGAAGAATCAAATGATGAACAACTAACGAAATATGGAACATAGACAGAAGCTGGTCGTTATCAATCATCTTTTGATAGAATTGAAGCATCCAATGCTACTTACTTCCCAATTTATTTATTGGGGAATTAGTCATTAGTTCTTGAATAGGAAATGAGTCGTCACTTTAGTTCCTGAATTTATTGATCAATTTCAGGGACTAAAGTAACTAACAGAGTTTACACTCAGGGACTAAATTGATTAACGGAGTCTGCATTCAGGGACTAAATTGACTAACAAAGTCTACATTTAGAGACTATTTTGCAATTTATCTGCATTCAGGGACTAAAGTGACTAAGCTCCCTTATTTATTCAATTGCAAAAATACTTATATTCAATTTTGTTTAAATGTAGCTGGCCACGTAAATAAAAAATAATTAGTCTTAAATACACTTATTTTGATTCACTCACAATTTTAGTCTGTCTATTTTTAAATCATAAAAATTAAATTTCAATTCTACATAATGTCAATTATATATTTTTAAGGAATTATTATTGTGTGGATTATACTACAAATTTATTTTTAGTTAAACTCAAAAGCTTCATCAAATGATGAAAATAATGCTAGAGAAAATATTAAACAACGTTTCTGTTTAGTGATAATAATATTATTCTGTGGATAAGATATAAAGTTTTTACCCAAACATGGTTAAATATTCATCAAAGATTCAACCAAAAGAGAAAAAACAAGAGAAAGAGAAAATTGTTTGGGTTGTGGAGTAAAATGTGTGGCCTGAAGGTGAGAAAAACCACAAGAAGGGGGGTTGAATTGTGTTTTTGGAAACTTCTTCCTTAACGTTCTAGAAAACTGTCCTCAGGTTCAGAGTCTGAAGTAGTTCAAAGTTTGAGTGAGTTCAGAGTCTATGTGCAGCGGATAATGTAAAGAACAGAAGAAGAAAGAACACAATCAATTATACAGGTTCCTTCCACAAACCGGAAGTAGTCATGTCCTCCTTGCACTTCCAAGGAGAGTTCCACTAAAATGTAATCTCAAATTACAAGTTGCTCAATCACACAAGAAAGAGACTTATCTTTGCTCAAGGACACCTCCAAGAGACTTCTATGCTCAATCACACAAGAGAGAGACTTATCTTTGCTCAAGGACAACTCCAAGAGACTTCCTTTGCTCAATCACAACTGAAAGAGACTTCTAAACAATTACAAAGAATTGAATACAGTTTGAATACTTGATATACAAT
>Ga0315913_1006522_pt1 | contig 14109 bp, 6 predicted proteins | sample MpolsnodulesMG_FD_207736 | JGI IMG/M metagenome (GOLD analysis project Ga0315913, IMG submission 207736) | Medicago polymorpha root nodule microbial communities from Los Angeles, California, United States - small nodules | ecosystem: Host-associated > Plants > Roots > Nodule | place: USA... | reverse complement strand
AACAAAGGGAGTGTTAAAAAGAACAAAGGGGGGTGTCAAAAGCAAGCAAGCAAGCACCTGGTCCTGTAATTTGGTGTCAGATTTGTTGTCTCTAGAGTTGAAGAAGCAAACTGAGGAAAGACTCCTTTTACAATAATTGTGAGAAAGAAATACAGAAGTTTGATTTGAGGAAGAAAGTTTGTGGGAATGGAAGAGGGTGCGAGGTAGAAGTGATGATGATGGTGAATAAAGAGAAGAAGTAACTACAATTGAGTTTGAAATTGAAACCATTATTGTGTTTGGAAAATGGAATTCAAATTTGAAAGAATAATAATGGTGAATAAAGAGAAGAAGTAACTAGTAGTATTGTTGTTGTTGTTGGGCACACCATCAAGCAAGAGACAGCAGAGGGGGATAAGGCTAGTAGATAGCTAGACTTGGATTTCGATCGAGTTGAACGTCATCTGTGAAAATTTGTTAAATCATATTTTCACTCATGTAATTAGTTATTTAGAGAGTAAACTGTATCTTTGTTAATGTATGTATATGAATATGAGAAATGAACCATTTTATAATAACATTTTTTGACAATTTTCTTTTATATATTCACATTTTATTTTTACTTTTTTTCTCTATTGTTTTGGTTTTCGTGCCAATACATATTTTTACAAAAATTCAAAACTGCTCCCTAAGAAGAAAAAAATTAGGGGACGGTTTTGTAGTTTTTTTTCTTAGGGACCAAAATTGCAACTTCGTAAAAGTTAGGGGGCGAAAACTGTTGTTAAGCCTTTTTTAATAGTAGATAAAACGCATCAACACACATGACATTCACTCACACATCAGCCTTTTGAGATAGTAGTTTGTGTGTGCATTTGGAGGCACTTGATGTTTTGTTACTGATAGTGGTAAAGGAAGCTTAATTCTTGTATCTGGCTTTGTTTTAATCTTCTGATGTAGTACTAACTGTTTGAAGCAATAGTATGTTTGGTTGGGTTTTAGTGTATTGCCAAAGCTTTTTTGGTAGCTGCTATATTTTTACCACTAAGTATAATTTAGCTTCAGGTCTAGTTCTAGTTCTGGGGTTTTTTGATTGTTTACCGTGTTCCGTTTATATATGACACCGGATTTTTGTCCCTTTTCGTTTTATCCGTGAGTGGTACGGTTTTAGTATAACTCGAAATGAATAAATTTTGCTGATTAAAAAAATATATAGTTTGCATTATTGTTTTTTTTTAAAAAAATTTAGCTTCACATGTACCTAAAGTCTGGATTCTCCCCTGACAATCCGTAAGTCTAAAAATCATCAAATATGAAAGGGAGGGAAAAAAGAAAAAAGAAAAAAAGAGAAAGAAAATAAGGGATTCAACCCAAACAATTGGTATTTAATTTTTAGATTAAATTTTTTTTTTTAAATTACACTTGTTTGACGATTTTTTTTTGTGAATTACATTTCTATGTCAGGTCCCCTAAACGCTAAAAAGAATGTAGTGTGATGACTAGGGGTGGCAAAACGGGCTCGACCCGTCGGCCCGTTTGGCTCGCTATTTTTGGTGGGCTGAGTCAAAGTTTTGAACTCGCTTTTTGTAGTTGGCTCAGTTCGGCACGTCTCGTTGAAAAACGGGGCGGTACGGGGCAGGGCGGCCCGCTTAACTCGTTGGAAACAATTATGTTATGACGACCACAAGAGGAGGAGGAGCATCATATATTCATAACTTAGATGATGATTGACTTAATAAAAGAATTATGTTGCTGCTGCGATTTTTTTGAGACTTGTTTTATGTTTTTGGATTTATTTTGGTTGTTTAGTTTATTTTAAGACTTATTTTATGCTTTTGGATTTATTTTGGTTGTTGGACTTATTTTGGAACTTATTTTATGTTTTTCGATTTATCTTGGTTGTTGAGTTTATTTATTTTGAGACTTATTTTATCCTTTTGGATTTAATTTGGTTGTTGGATTTATTTTATGATTTGTTTTATGTTGCGCATTTGCCTTATTTTGCTATTAATTATAATGTTGAATTCGATAGTGAAGGTGAGAAAAACCACAAGAAGGGGGGTTGAATTGTGTTTTCAAAAACTTTTCTTTCTTACGTTTTGAAAAACTGTTCCCAGATTCAGAGTCTAAAATGGTTCAGAGTCTGACTTGAGTTTAGAGTCTTAGTGCAACAGATAAAGGTAAGAAAACAGAGAAAGAAAGAACACAAGCAATTATACAGGTTCCTTCTATGCTCAATCACACAAGAAAGAGACTTCTATGCTCAAGGACAACTCCAAGAGACTTCTCTTAACAATTACAAATAATTGAATAAGGTTTTGAATACTTGATATACAATCAGAAGTATTCACAAAACAATACGAACAGAACAGACTCTGTTTTTCTAGACACTTGAGAATTCTAAGATATGAACTATTGTAAGAATTCTCTAAGTTGTTGATGTGTTTAAGTTTGCGACGTTTTGCTCAGAGAGTATTGACCTTTTTTATTTTTGTTTTTCTGTATAGTTCTTCAAGTCTTTTATCCCTATTTATATAGGATTTGAGAGACGTTGAGAACTAGCCGATACATCAACTTGTCTTGCTTGAAGCTTTTATTCTTCACCATTGATCTTTTGCCTGATTTGATAATTGTCCTATGAAGAACTAATTTCAAATCCATTTCATTTGAAACGGAACAACGTCTGCAGCAATATTACTGTTATTCTTGTCTTGATGCAGAGACAAGTTGCAGAGATGGTGGTTGCAGAGGCATGAGCAGAGTTAGTGGTTGTACCCTTCGTACACTGTACTTTGTCAACTTTGTGAAGTGGCTTCTGATGAGATGTTTCTGATAACCTTGCTTCTGATGACCTTGCTTCTGATGACCTTGCTTCTGATGACTTTGCTTCTGATGACGTGTCTTCAGGAGCGCTTTCTTCAGACGCATTTCTTCAGACGCTTTTCTTCAGACGCATTTCTTTCAGACGCTTTAAGCTTCAATAAAAATTCATTTGCTCTTTGACTTGTTCAATCAGAACCTTTATGAATAGTGCTTTGATTAAGATCATGTACACTTGAACAAATGTTTAGCATATCCAATTGATAATTTTAATACCTTGTTATCATCAAAACTTAAGAGGTGATTTTGCGAAACACCCTTTGTTCCAACAAACTTAACCAAAAATAATTAAATAAGAAAATAGGGCGTTACAACTCTTATACCTAAAACCACCATGGTTCTTAGATGTGGACTCAAGTGTTTTACTGACATTCAAACATTATCTGTTACCAGATAACTATAAAGTTGGTTAATGTTCATTTGACGAATCGTGTTGAGGGACACTCCTAGATGTAATTTGACCCTTCTGCATAATAGGACTCTTGATGAAATATGATTATAAAACTGCATTGTCGTGCCAAATTAAGTAAATATGGGGTATTTAACTTATTCGTTACACAGTATATTTCGGGATTAAGAAATATAAATATTGAGTATACAAGGATGACACACTTTATGTCTTGTCTTCAATATAGACATAAATGCAAAGGGGTGATTATAAACATAAACATTATTATAGAAAAGGTTTCGTTAGATCATATGACATTCTCGTTACTTGGGTGTCAACAACATATTGCTAGATACTTGTCGTTGTTGATAATATTAATATATGATTTAATATTATTACTAATATGAACCCATTTGGGGTTTGCCTAGTGGTTGGCTTGGGATCTTGGAGTTTGCTCCTCCAAAGGTCTCAGGTTCGATTTCCTCTGGTGCCAATTTCGGTGGGCTAAGTCCATACAGAGCTTACTCTGGCTTTAAACAGGGCCCCCGCAAGTGGGCGGTGAGATTGGTCCCCTCGGATTAGTGGTCCTTGGATCGGATACTGAGTTTTAAAAAAATAATATTATTACTAACATGACGAGAACCTATAAGGTCACATAATATGACAGATAGATAAGAGAAAAATAGAAATAAATAAGTAATACTTATTTATAAATTAATTAGTACGGACTTATCCGTAATTAATGAATAAATAAGATTTATTAATTAAATTACAAAATGCAGTACATCGTAATGTACGATGCGTTTTAAGTGGAATGTAGTATATCATAGACTATGATGCGCACAAGTGAGTCTATAAATAAAACTCACTTGTGCAAAATTTGTGTACAATTAAAAACAAACCCTAAACTGCAAACTGCAAAGCCTAGTTCTCTCTGAACCTCTGATTGTTTGGCTAACATCGGAAACCAGATGAGATATGTACATGGTCGTGTGGACGCGTAGAGGTACTGCTACATTGCCTTAATGTAATCAAAATCGTTTCTGCACTTCAAGAGGTAACAAATACTTACGCTGGTTCATGTTAAATTTTCATGTAATTATACCAGGATGTTGTAATCAATGTTAATTGTTAGATCAAAATTGTATGTCCTCGTGAGCTGAGCTCAGTTAGTTGGGACAATGCATAATATATGAAAGGTCCAGGGTTCAAACTCCGGCCACCACAAACAAAACAAAAAAGATCAAAATTGTATTGCCGAGATTGTTTTAGTTAAAAATGCACAATTATTTTCTATCTTAACTGTTCAATCTTAGATGAAAGGTCAAGTTCATAAACTTTGTGCATTTACTACACAAGCAAATTCGAGTTTGTTAACAATTTCATCATTGAACATCTTTACTCTCATTTTTTAATGAGTTTAAGTGTAGGGCTCTGACAATATAAATGCACTTTACACAATCATCCAATAGAATTCCGCCACAATATATCCTCTTTCAAAATATGTTAATTAATTGAATTAATTCCATTTTACTGAAAACCATCTTTCTCACTTTTCAGTTCTCTTGCCCCATTAGTCTAGGTCCTTGCGCCTTCACCACAGCCCATTACGCTTCTCTGTTGTATCGTTCTCTATATCTCTTCAATCATAGTATCCAATCTCCATGATTATTCTCGACGCTTGAGGAGCACCGACTTTGATTTAACACATTGTAGGTAATTGAGGAACAAAGAGCCAAGTAATTGAAGGAGTAGTTGATGGCTTGAAACAGAGAAAATAAGATAGGGGTTGATATTGATCTCATTGGAACATAAAATTAGAAGATCCACTGCCTTCCTTCCCACACATCAAACTTTGAAATCTCTGGGTGGGTGATATCTCCCAATTTATAATACAAGTATGTTCATGCTAATACTAAACCATCTCCAAATTCGAAATCTTGCATCTCTGAAAGATGCCATGATTGCAATGCCCAGACGGTTGTGGTGAAAAAGGATGGTTTGCACTACCTGCACAATTACTTGTTTCTGAAATTAATTTTTAACTAAAATAAAGAGATATGATGTGGCTGAATTCTATTGATTGACAGTGTAAAGTGCACTTTACACTGTCAGAGCATTGCAGTTATACTCTTTTTTTATATATTAAAAAACAAACTTACCTTTTTCATTAAATCTGAGATTGTTAACACATAAAGATATTATAGAAAACAAACAATATAACATTGTTGATAAACTAAATCAAATAACTTATAACTTAAACGTATAGGTTAGAACTATTTAATCCAATTTTACATTGTAATTTTAATCGAAAAAAATTAAATATAAGAAAATGCTAAAATTACCAAGTTTATAACTTACAATTTTTAAAAAATTTAAATGGTAAGTTTTTACGAAAGATTATGTATGTAGTGAATCGAGATGAGATTTAAAATGTTTGATTTTATTTAAATTTTTTTACTTAAATTACAATGTTTAAAGAATACTTAGATTCAAACTAGAAAAATTCATGAACGTAACCATGGAGAAGAAGAAAGAAGCTAGTGATTCGAGTAATACAGAACCTTCCTCCTTCAAGCTTCTTGCATCATTCCCTTCTGGTCTCTCTCCTTCACAGGTTCACTCAACTTCCAATTCATATCAATCTCTTTTTCTGTAGTAATAATCTACCAAATTCATCTCTCGCTTTTCAAGGTTTCTGTCGCATTTTCTGACGCCTACGATCGGATCCCTCACTCTGATATCACATTAGAAAACACCATCTCAGAGGTTCTTCGCATTCATTTCGCATTGATTCATAATTTATTTCTACATTTTTAGTTACTTTGATTTTTTATGATTATTTCTGTTGTGCAGATATGGGAGCAGAGGAGTTTGCATAACAAGTCGTTGTTCAATGGAAACAAATTCAGGGTATGTCTTGCTTGTTAATGAGGTTTTGTTACATGCACTCGTTGATATTTCAAGTGAAAAATTGTTCTGTTGAATTAGACTGAGAATAGGCACTAACATAAAAACTTCCATTCATCTAGTTAATTTTGAGGTAAGTTGTTGGACTATCTGCTGCATCATTGTTAAATGTTTTTGGAATTTAATTAGTATACCTTGTTAGTGTACAATTATTTGACACATATACGTTGTCTCGTCAATTAATGAATATGAAAACACATAAACTGTCATATTCGTTAATTGATGTGGCAATGCATATGCGTAAAATAACTGTACACTGACAGAGTATACTAATTAAATTATGTTTTAGAACTTTTGATACTATAATTGATGTAAAATAGATATGCCTATTTGTAAAGAAAAAAAATGTTATGTTAAGTTAGATTTCTCCAGTTTTCGGATTAGTGAGTATTAATGTCATAATGTGGAAGCGGTGTTGTCAAATACCGGCCATGGCGGGTTGCGATTGTGGATTTTTTTTACAACAACCACTATGGGCAATTTGAAAAGGATGGTGGTGCCATGGCATTTTGTGGTGGCTTAAAATGGTGAGTTTTTAGCTTTCTGCCATGGTCCCCCATTTGAAATCGATAACACCGAGTTTAAAACTAATTTTCCATATTTATGTGTCTTCGCTACATTGATAGCATAGCTCTTTATTTTGATTATCTTTACAATACTGTTTGTGAGTCTTGTGGTATGGATCAGATGAGCAATAGGAGTTTATTGATGCATAATGTTATATGCAGTACGCACGGATCATATGGCTCTTGATACCAATGCATGTTTGCTTTTACAAATTGTAATGCAGTGACTTTCAATCTTTCTTCTTTTTGTCTTTTTTTTTTTGTTTTTTTTCTCTCTCTGTAATATCATGTCTCTGAATGCTTTATTCTCGCAAGATTAAAGTTTGACTCTTCTACTAGATACTTTGCCAAGGACTATCCCTAATAGTGTGCCTATTTTTCTGTTGAAAATAACACAGTATGGAGGGCATGTTTTGCGCACTGAAGATGAATCTGGGAGTGAACCGCATGTGTGCCTCCACCTAGGGTTGACAGATTACAGGTTGCTTCTCAGTGCCCCTCTTGTAATTGTTTCATTCTTATTTATCATGGTTAGTGATATTGATAGGATTACATTGATTCTCAAATTTTGGATGATAATTTATGGTTTCATTTTTTATTTGGATGCTTTGGCCATCTTAATTTAGATGTCTTTCAACGTTCATGTTCATGACTTCTAATGTGCGTTCATCGTCGATAATGATAGATCAATAAGAATTGAAGTCATAAATTTGTTGGAAACATTTTGTACTCTCAAATTAGATCTCGAACTTAAAGGCTTTCCTTTGCTGAAAAGACTTGTATAACATATTACAATATTTTTTTAGTAATATAGGGCAATGATATAACAGGTCGATTCTGGAAGTTATATGCAGCAAAATGTCATTTATGCCACATAGTTATTATCTCTAGTGTTCGTTTAAAACCAAAAGAGGTTCTTTTCTTTTCTATTCTGTCTTGAAGATAGTTTAACCTTGTCGCTATTTTTTACTTACCTGTTCGACATTCCCTCAATTTTATTTTTTTTGACCAATTTTATAATTAATAATTATTGGTTAAACTTGCTCCAGGACCTTTGTGGGTACAAATTTAAGTCCTTTGTGGGAAAGGTTCCTTGTTTCATCAGAAGGTAATACATTTAACTTTTGCTTCCTTTTTAACGCAAGTACTACTGTTGTGGTTACTCGGTGGTCGTATACTGTTACCACCAAAATTAGGGTAGTGTGGCAACTTATCCAATACTGAAGTTGTGTGAAATGATTTCCCATAGTTAATGATCATGAAGGTAATAAGCAAACGGAGGTCAAGTTAATGAAAATCTTGAAGCAGACGTGGGGTATCTATCTCCCTCTTCTCTGTTAGGAAGCTTAGCCAACTGGATATTGATTGGTGATCTTAGTGTCAACTTGGGCATCTCATCACTGTAATGTTGTCCAAATCGATAATCATTACTGTGATGACCGAATAAAATATATGTAACCTCCCTGTCAGTCATCTTGGCCTAAACTCGTATTGCTTTCACAGATATCTGATTGTTGTAGAAACTACATCATTCATCCAAGTCATAACTGTTTAGGTTCTACCTATCACCTTTGTGTCTTGTTTTAATTTGACTTTTCCATATGGCCATCAGAAGATTAGAAGAAAATTCAAGAGGTTGGAAATTTGTTATATTTTTTCCACCTCTCAATTGTCATGTAAATACATTGAATCACTAAACAAGGGAAGAAGAAGAAGAAGGGAGCAATATTGCATATTGGTTGCTGCATGAGTAGGTTGTCTTGTGTTCATTAAGAAGATAGCATACTATTTCACAGTTAGCATACTATTTCATTAGTAAGAATGCACCAATGGCAGTGTTCCGTATATTTCATATATTTGAATGTATCCACCACGTTGACTATTGCATACTACAAGAATATAGGGTCTGTTTGGTAAGGCATGTTTTAGAGCTTATAGCTTATGTCTTGTAAGCTCATTTGACTAAAAAAGACCCATTTGGTAACGGTCACTTTCTCACGAGCTTATAGCTTATTTTTATGAGCCTATAGCAGTTTGTGATAAGCTAATTCAAATAGGAATGACTTTTATCATTTATTGTTCAAACATGTTAACTTAGTTTAGGGTTAAATGTATTGATTATTTGATCCCTTCAGAACAATACCTGATGGAATCATACGGATGAATATAGCAAACTCTATATATTCCTTCTGCCTCACTTGCCTTCTTCCTTCCTTTTCATTTTAATTATTATTATTATTATTATTATTATTATTATTATTATTATATTAATTTACCTGTCTTAATCTTTTGACTGTATCTTTATGTTTCTTCAGATGATTTCGTTCTTTGTCAGCATACCTCCAGTCCACTGGGAAACGGTGCAGTGGTGGAGACAATTGACAACAAGATACTTGTATTACAGCGAAGTAATAATGTTGGTGAATTTCCTGGATATTTTGTTTTCCCCGGAGGCCATCCGGAGGTATTCAATAGTGTAACGAATGTTCTGAATCTTTTTACTGCTACTATCTAGTAGTGCAATTGTTGAATTATTCTATCATGAAATGGGCAATTTAGTTCTAAAATTAGTATTTGACTTGTTTTTCGGGGGGATTATATATTTGTTTTTCCTTTTTATGTATATATTCAGACTTAAAATTTCCATATAGACTTGGCTATGCATTGAACTCTTTTTTCAAATGATTGACAGCCTCAAGAAGTTGGTATAACGTCCCATCAATATGCAAAAGAGTTAACAGAGTCAATCAACATCAAGGTTTCACAGGAGATGTTTGACAGCATAGTTCGTGAAGTAGTTGAAGAAATTGGAGTGCCAGCGTCTTCCCTTGTAAGTTTCATTTTTACTTTAATATTGCTGAGTGATAACCATATACAAGGTTTTTCCATTTATGTCTGGATTTCTGAGTCACCTAGTTGTGTCTTCTATGTTAGAAATGGCAGTTTTATGTTTTGATTTTTGTTATATACCTCTTCTTCGAGTCCATTAATTGCTGATAAATTTTCTGTTTATGTTACTAGTCTGCCCTCACATTTTATTTTTAGGGAAATGTTAACTAGTGCCCCCGGGGCACTGGTTAAGAGCTTTAAATGGTAACTTTTAATGAAAATTTGTGTAATCAGTGCATTGGAAATGGAAAACTTTGACATTTTTAAAGAATAATTTCTTAATTTAGCATGCTTAAAGAGTGCCTTGGGGGCACTCGTTAACAAGACCCTTATTTTTAAGTTGGGTGAGTTCAAAGAATGTATATCTAATTTTCTTCGTTTGTCATGCAGAGCATTCCGGCTTTTATTGGTATATCTCGCAGGGATTTGAATGTGAGACCAACTGCGTTTTTCTTTATCAAATGCAATCTTGACTCAAAGCAAGTTCAGCAGTTTTATTCTAGTGCACTAGATGGCTATGAATCAACCAAGCTCTATACTGTTCCAATGGTAAATCTAAAGCTTATTTTTAATGCACTAGCATGAAATCCACTTACGATAAAGATGTGATTATTTTTCTCTTTTGGCTGTTTTCGTTTGATTATTTGCATTATTTTGGCAGTGGCATTTATGAGAGGCAAATATGAACATGGCAATTTATTTTGGTAGTGCTAGATAAGTAACTATTCTTGATCATCACTTCATCATGATAAAGTGCTTTCTGTTTTTTTTTTTTTTTTTAACTTTCCATGTGACAGAGTACCAATAAAATGATTATGGTTAGAGGAGGCCCCTAGTTGGGTGTGCCATATCATGATGAGGTGATGATCAAGAATAGCTACTTATCTAGCACTGAATGCTCACTGTTTTTTTTCTTTCTCTTGGTCATAGTGAGATCTAGTTGGACTCATAAGCTTGTTATTTGAAAGCTTAAAAGCTAGTTTAGTTGTTACTCAAATTGATCATTTTAATGCCTCTATTGACAACCACCTACCTTCTTCATTTAAACGCTTTCTCATTATTTTTGAATTTTTCAGATTGAACTAGAAAATATGGCCTCTAGGATGCCTGGCTGTCACCGAGGCGGATTTGCTTTCTATAAATTGATGGTTGACACCAGGAAGATAACCTGATAGAAATTTGTAATGCTCTCAGTTTTCACGCATGGTGTTATATTAATTATTAAGTGAGTCTCTTTCCTGTGTGATTAAGTTCGATGCCAACATTGCTGAGGTGATTGAACCTATCCAATGGGACAGAATTTAACCAGGCTGAAATCTTTCACAGAAACAAGTGTCATGTTTTGTTTAATAGATTATTGATGCTTGCTATCAATTCATGCCCAAGATAAAATACACAAGTCAATCTAATGCTGTGTATGTAATGTATTATATGCCATACCTGGTAAATACTTAACATTAATATTGTATGCGTTGTTTCTTGAAAAGAAATATTCTATGCATTGTCTGTTTTCAGTTTGGAATATTATAAATATAATATAAATATAATACCACGTATCATTGAGAATGAGAAAAATGGATTTGTGCTCTGTTGTTGTTTACAAGATCAATGATCAATTCTATATACAAGGCGTGAAAACATGCAATTTAACACAACTAACTGCATAACTAAACTCAACAATTTTTTATAACTGTCATGGGAGTGTGGCAAGTTCGTTGGAGCAGTTGAGCTCCCATATTCTGTGATGGTGGGGCTGGTTACTAAGACCTGATTTAAGGCCTTTTCTCCAACCAAGCCAACCCTATCTCGAATTTCATTAGTTTGCAACACAAACATATATGTTCTACTTGTTTTTTAGTTTATTAAACCAGCTATCAACTTACCATCTCGCCGATATTGGTATATGTCTTTCTGTAATTTTACTGAAATTTTCGCCAGATCGCGCTTGATCTAAAGCCATGATAATAATGTATTGATGTTTGTGTGCTGGTGGATACCATCATACTATCTTCTGGAAGTATGGAACCATACCACACTGCCTTTGTCAGCTACTAACTAAAGCTAAGGAAGGAGTGAGGGGAAATTACTGTTCTTGATTTCTGTAACTCCTACCCTTCTTTTTCAAAGATAATGCTGCTATTTAATTGATCAATAATTTGCACTTATTCGTTAACATTTTCTAGAGCAGAGCCCTTTCTAATTGGTATTCTTGTTTTGCATATTAATTTGGATGAAAATACTTGAGTGGACACAAGATTTTGGGTCCTAAGATTTGGATACACATAGAAATACATATCATTTAATTATCTAAAAAAGATACATATTTCTTTTCTCTTTTTATCTTTTTTTATTTTTGTCAGTTTCTTCAAATCTTATGTCCAAAATCTTGTGACGACAAAATGTTTCTCTAATTTGAATAGGAATGAACTTTGGACTTGAAGGGAGGTGCAAGGAGGGAAATGAAGAAAAATTTCTCATGCTGTTTGAAAATAAAAAATAAAAAAATATTTAGAAAATTTGTCAAAATCTTCCAACTCCCTCGAAACTATTCTCCCTCCCATATCAGACATTCTTATATACGATTTGTCAAAGGAATCAATGCCATGATTACATGGTCTATAATTTGACTAAAAAAATTTGGTCTATTCAATGATGTTTTCGAACCATAGGAATACTATCTAGATTTTGATATTAGTATTTTTTTTTTTTAATCCTCTGGTTAGGACAATAGTAATTCTGAGTTTAGTTGAAAGGTGAGTAAAGTTCGACCACAAATTATTTTCATTTGAAATCGAACTCGGTTCTCTCGAAAAGTTCGTCCAAGGAGAAACTTATTAACCACTTGGTTTGATATTAATATTTGCTTTAACTGCAATTTGATCTTTTTTGCTGTCAACAATGAGATCAATATTCGCAAAATTAGATAGTCTTAACTAAAGACTCCAAAAGGCCAAACTAAATCTAATTCATTGGATCATATTGAAAGTTACTGCGCTGGTTGAATTGCATCTAGTACCAAATCACGATTTCATGATATTTGCTAATATTTTATTTTGTTTGAAGGGATTTGCAAATATTTTGTCATCGTCATCTAGTTCAACAATGATAATTTTGAATAAATATAGTTTTTCATTGGTTCAGGAAATGAGACTTTTTGCAAGAATAAGAGCTTGTGATAAAGTCTATGAATGATCAGACGTAGAAAAATACTAGTAACATTTTTTAATGCATTTGATACACATTAAGACACGACCTTTGTCAAAGGTGATAACTTTTTCTTTTCTTTTGTCCACCTTTAAGCTAATGGATTGTCTAGTTTAGATTAGTTTAGTCTGTGGAAGTGTGACTTCAATATAATTATGGTTATTTACTTTGAAAAAGTTATGAAGTCTTCATGAAGAAGTTTAATCAACGTTTTCCAATAGAATAATAGTTTCAGTTTATACAAACAAGAAAATATTTAAAAAATTCCTTGTAATATAAGATTCTTTTAATTTATTTTCTTCGTAATACTTATTGCAAAAGTTATGAAAAGTACTATGTAGTATATCTAGATGCAGAATTTCTACTGCTGCTAATTCTTTTTCGAGATTGAAAGAGTACGAGTAAACAGCTAAACCCTGCTTGTTTTAGTAGTACGTATTTACCATTTCTTGGTCTTTCAACTTTTTTCCATTTTGAAGGTTTCTTTTAAAGTTTCAAACCCTAACATTTTTCATGATCTATTAACTTATGATCTTATGGCTGATCATTCAAAATTGTTGGAACAATAATCAAAATTAGTTAAAAAATAATAATTTGTCACCGAAGAGATTACTAGGCTGAGTCGCGGACTAGGCCGCTCTCTTTAAGACGTTTCGTGGCACTGCCCAAAATTGTGCAAGCAGACTATCAACCACGACGTCCCCAGGATAAAACAGCCCAGCTATAACTGTATCAGAGTCCTATTGCACTATAGGATCTGTTCTAGAAATACACCTTCTAATATGGTGCTAAGACCACTCCAATATGGTATTGATATCACTCTATTATGGTGTTAAGACCACTCTTATATGGTACTAGGACCAGTCTTATATGGTGTCTCCACCACTCTAACCTCTAACTTCTCCAAGGGCATAAAACATAAATAGATGAACTATATTCTTAAGATCATTCTTATTTTTCGAAGGGACACTTTATCTCAAAAGGGACTATGATCTTAAGAATACTCTTTTTTCTGAAGGGACGAATTTTACCGAAGGGACTATGTTCTTAAGACCATTCTTAATTCCGAAGGGACATTTTAAACCGAAGGGACTATGGCCTTAAGAAGACTCTTTAAATCCGAAGGGACAGAAAAAGAGGGAGAAGAAAAGAATAGCTCGTCAACACAAGCTAAAGGAGGGAGAAGAGAGAAAAGTTCTTTGACAACTCAAGAGAACTTTTGGGGTGATTACAAGT
>Ga0315913_1006520_pt1 | contig 14111 bp, 9 predicted proteins | sample MpolsnodulesMG_FD_207736 | JGI IMG/M metagenome (GOLD analysis project Ga0315913, IMG submission 207736) | Medicago polymorpha root nodule microbial communities from Los Angeles, California, United States - small nodules | ecosystem: Host-associated > Plants > Roots > Nodule | place: USA... | reverse complement strand
TTTTACTCTACTGTTGCAGATATTTTGTACTATGCCCAAATGATATGAATGGGAGAGTATGGTTAACTTTTGGTTGATAGAAGAGTATGCTTAATATTTGCTCTTACCATTCCAGTAGTCACCGCATGCCACAACTTCCATCTAAGCAAGAGCACAAAAATAACATTAATTAAGGTAGAACTGACATAAACTAAGAAAGTAGCATTAATTAAGTCGAGAAAATTGTCGTAGTGTTTGAAACCTCGCAGTGAATATATATTTATATAGAATCTCTAAATGACAAAATTGTTAGGCTATTTTGGGTGACATAGTCGCTATCCAAGCACTATATGCCTCATCATATTTAAACTATTCATCCATATTTCACTCAAATCAAATTGTTGGATTTCGTATAAATTTAGTGAGATCCTAATGTTTTTTAACTAGAGCTAGTATGAAAATTGGGTTTGAAAAGAATACGCGAATACCATTTCTCAAAGTATTTTACAAAGTAGTGACAATATCAAAATTACAGTCCATGTGTTTGTAAAGGTTGGTGTTTAAATTTTATAAATATTATGTAACTTTGTTTAATTAAAAGATATACAGTTTACTTTTAGCTAGTGGCCAATTATATAGGTAAATTATAAACCTTTTGTCAACGATGGATTTGATCCAGATGATTCGAGATTTAGACTTCTTAAATAAACGATTTATGTGTTCAATTCTTAGCTCTTCTTGATGGAAAAAAAATTCGGTTTAAAGAGGAGAATTCATCGTATAAGTCGATGGGGAAACTCCATACTAATAATATGCTAACAAAAAAAAAGTATGAACCCTTTGATGAAAAGAAACTAATTAAGGAGTGAGAACATTTAAAAAAAAAAACTTGTTTATTTAACGGAATTTTATAGGCTAAAACGCATTTTTTGCCCCTTAAATTTGCAAAAGTTGCAATTTTAGCCCCCTATTAAAAAAAATAGCAAAAGTGACCCCATGTCTACCCCTTTTTGCAAAACGTTGATTTTGACCTGGTCAATCCTACGTGTCATGTCAACTGTGTATTTTTTAATTAAAAAGAAAAAGAAAAAGCCACGTGTTTATTTTAAATTAAAAAAATTAAAAAATTAAAAAAATAAGGGAATAACACGTGAGTGTGAGAGTGTCTATTCTCTCTTCTTTCTTTTCCTTCCTGTTCTTTCTTCCTCTCCCTTTACTTAACTCTGCCGCCCCCCTCTCCCCCTTTTTTCGGCCATTCTTTCCTACCATCCACCATGGTGCTTCCAACCACCCTTTGTCAAACCAAATACATAATATTCATCATCTATTCTTTCTCTATCTTATCTTTAAATTTATTTTTCTATTGGAGATATTTTTGAGTTTTCAAACCGCCACCTTCATCGTTAGATCTTGACTATCATGAAACGTTTTTCGAAAAATTTCCATCATAAAAGTACTTTCCTTTATATTTCCTACAAAACCCACAAAAAAAATCATGTTTGGATAACCTTGCTCCAGCGACCACTGCACCGGAAAACATCACTGCATGTCGGAAATATCTGTTCAATGTTTGCAGCAACCAAAACTAAAATCAGAAACCTATGCTTCTCTTATTTTAATTTAAAACAAAGGTTTTTCATTCTTGTAGTTTTTTGCGAATCCATTGTAATTAACCCACATCTAGAAATTCATTGTAATTTTTCCTGAATCAATTTGTAATTTATTTCTAACCCTTTATTCTAGGTTTTTCTTGTAAATTGATGGGTTAATTGGTTTTTGGTTTGTTGTTGCTGGATTTGTCTAGGAATTGATTTATTGGTTGTTACTATTTTGCCTTCAAATTTTCTATTTTTAGATTTTGTTTTCTCAAAGCTTTTTGTGTTGAAGAATTTTTTGGGTTTGAATGTTTAGGTATGAAGAAGATGAATATTCTGCAATTTCTTTAAAAAATGGATGAAGAAGATGAATGTCACGTGCTCCTCCAATTAATTCTTTATTTATTTATTTTTTATTTAAAATATACACTCGTGGCTTTTTTTTTTTTTTAATTCAAAAAATACACAGTTTGCATGCCACATATGATTGACCAAGTCAAAATTAACGTTTTGCAAAATGGGGTAGACATGGGGGTCACTTTTGCCATTTTTTTAATAAGGAGACAAAATTACAACTTTTATAAACTTAAGGGGTAAAAAGTGCGTTTTAGCCAATTTTATAGTGCTCAATTTTTACCTTCCAACGATTTTCAACTGTGTCCCGTATAAAAGCTTCATTCTCGTAAGACACTTTAGAAGCCATCATAGACAAAGCAACATTATACTTGGGGTCTTCACCTTTGATGCTTTTGTCCAACTCCACTCGTTTGTCTATATGACCAATAATAGACACAAAATCTGCTGAATTTGTATCCACTAGCTCCTTACCTATTTTCATAAAATATATATACATCAAATGCTAATCATTTTTTTTTATTATCTTAATGATAAAAAGTTGAATTAACACACCTTAACCCTTATTTAAAATGTAAATATTAAAAACACTTCGCTAATTCATGTCTACTTTTATGCTATCAGAATACCATGATAGATAGAATAGTTAACTTTTGTTTGTATTTGATACCCGAGGGAGCAGAAAAAGTGTGCAAATCCACAAGGAAAAAAAATTCTTCTTGGCACATTAATCAATATAAACATCAACATGCAAAAAGTAATGAATTAGATAACAACCCTGTAGAAAGTTCAAAATGATCTTGAAAATGTTGTAGTTGCCGCTAGCCAGGTTCAAGAATAACTCAACAATGAAGCCAAGATATTTCAATGGATAAGCAAACAAATGAAGCAACTTTTGTAACAATATTGATAAAAGAAAGAGATACTTGTATTGATCGAAGCTTTCCTCTTCAAGAACCTCATGGCACTCTACAAAGTTAGCTTTGTGTAACTTGGTGGTACCAAAAATATAGACTCGAAATAGTTCAAAGAACCCAGTATTTTTGGGGTTCAAGAACAAAAAACCTGTAGCAGCAAATTTGTCAGAGCTACGATCCATGAATGAAAATTAAACAAAGGAATTGGATCGTGTATATGTTTGATTGAAAGAGGATATACATATATATAAAAATCAAGGGTGAGGTTAATTAGAAGAAAAAAATCTACAAGATATCATTAAGGGTTGACTAAAATTATAAAAATCTACATATATATGTTTTCTATTTGTTTATTATTATAAAATTCCATTTTTATTAAAAATTGTAAGAGTTTTTTAAGCTCTTTAAACACAAAGAGATGCAAAAATACCTCTATATACTTTACATTTTGATCCCCTTTTGTAAAAATAGACCTTTAATTACTTCAATTTAGACTACGACCCGCATAAACATTTTATATGTTGAGACACCAAATTGAAGTTCAAACATACAATTTTCCACTTCTCCGTATTTAGTGAACGAGTTTCGTTGTACATTTTTCAAACCAAAAAATCTAAGATAGTTTTTGCAAAGGACATTGAATAAAAAAAAATAGTGGATATCAAAAATAGTTTTTCATACAAGTACACGGGTAGAAAGGTCAAAAGAATGTTAATTAAGGCTTAAGTGGTTAGTGAGCTTTCCTTAAAACAAATTGTTTGGAAGAACCGAGTTCTATTTCTGACAAAAACAAATTTTGATCAAACTTTATTTACCTTCAGATGTAACTCTAAACTATTATGGCTTCTTTTCCCTAAAAATTGGAGGATTAAAAAAAAATGTTAATTAATTGTGTCATTGGTACATATGAAGACAACGGATTGGTGGGTTTTTTCTTAAACAAATTTGTCATGACAATGGATTTTTCTTTTTTTCTTCTTTTCTTTTTAACAAAATGACAATGGATTGGTTGTTGAACAAAAGAATGTGTAACACTAAAAATATACTCAATCTGCATTGATAAAATTTAATTTGTTTACATGATCTATCTTGACAAATATTTCCACATTCTTCACTTAGATTACTTTTGATTTATTTTAGTTCCACCTCATAAATTTTCGGTTACACTCCAAATTGCCAAAAATATCCTTAATCCTTTTTAAATTTTTCAATCATTAACTTATAGTTTATCTTCCTATTCCTCTCATCCTCTAATTCTTTTCCTCTTTCCTTTGTCTCTCTCTTCCTTTTATTTTTCTCTTCATCCATCTCTCTTTTTCCTCTAATTTTTGTTTTGTTTTGCAAAGGCTCGTTTATTTCTTCCTTTAATATCTCTCTCTCTCTCCCCCATGTTGACAAAAGTTTCATGTATGATGCCTAATGTACTTATACATGATCTAAGAAACTGAATGTTAACGTAAATCAATATGGAATTTGGATCTATTGCAGTTTTTTTTTGAGGAAAGATCTACTGCAGTTGAATTATTCCAGGTTAGGTGCAGTCACGTGTATTTTGTGAGAGGAGTAATGCTAGTAACTCTCTTTTAAACACTCTTTAATACCCACTCTTTTATTAGATTAAATCATTGTGGATCTACACTTTGAAAATTGAATCCCCACAAAATGGTGGGGCATACATTGATTTCATCAAATAAATGGGTGAATGCTAGAGAGAATGCTAAAAAATAAGTGTTGCTAGCGTTCCTTTTTGTGAGAGACGAAAGTGTTTTTTGTGCAAGAGTACATATTTCCGACAAAAATAATGAAGAGGGGGAACTTTGTGTGTATATTTTAGAAACCGGAGGAGAATCCTAATCATTAATATGACGTAGGAGGCTTAGCTATAACTAATTCATACACTTATTTTTTAAAGTGGATTTATATGTAATATACTAACCAACTAATTTAGGGTTATCAATCTAAATAAATTTAAACTTTTAAATTACTATCTTAATTTCTTAAAGTCTAATAAAAAAAATTTAGTCATTAAATTTTGGGATGTTACAAATATAACCGTAATTCGACAAACTGAATTTTTCAATGATATTAGTTGTAGAATCCCATAAATTGGGTGTCGAACTTGAAAATTAAATGAGTGAAATGCTAATAGCTCTCAATTGTGATTCGTTTTACACTTCACACAGTTATGTCAATGAATGAGTTTTGTTCATCAATTGTTGGCTCCTCCGTGGAGTATTAGGTTTGTTGTTGGAGTTTTTTAAGCTCCTGAACTAAAAATTGCACAGATAAAAGTAAAACATAGACTTATTTGATTGATTGTATGTTGAAATGAAACATACAATGATGCATTTAGAGACAAAACTAGTAAGAATTGTCATTTATACCTACTTCTAATTAATTGTATCTGTTTTAAACAAAAATACAAAATTTTCGCGTAATTTCTCTAATTCATTTCCGCGCCGTGCACGTTTGTTTTTTGAGGGCATAGCCTCATCCTCTCAATTTGTTTGTTCAATTTCTCTTTTATCTTTCATTCTAGCCAATCACCAATTAGCTTAGTGATACGTCCATCTTCTCAACTTAATCACGTCTCCTCCCAAGCAAAAATCTTTGTTTTTATTTTCACTGTTAATTGCAATTGGACTTACAATTAAATATTTCTTAGTTTTCAATATAAGAAAGCCTCTTGCCAATTGATTGATATATAAATTTTATATTTGTTTATTGATTTTTCTTACAAGAAACAAATTTGACTATGTTATCTTTAATTTCGTCTGGTCTAAGGTTAAGCCCATATCCTAGCTCGAAGCATACTTGCCAAGCAATAAACTACCTTGATTGCATCCTTCTATATATGTTGAATATATATTTGCATTCCTTTTGTTCCCAAGCAATATCAACTTTATAATCTTTTATTGAGAAATGACCTGATATATGCCTATTTGAGCTGGTTTGTATCAACTTACTATGTTTTTAGGTTGGGTAGCTCAACATGTTTGAGATAAGGGATAAGAAGTTTAAGATTCTAAGCTCAAACATGGACAAAAGAGAGAAAATTAATCTAACTACTAACATTTATCATTCAAAAAACAATTTATCATTCAAAAAACAAGTTACCAAGTTCCTCCTTCAACTTGATTCTTTTGCTAAATACCAACAATAATTTCCATTCCAGCATCGCTCGTGAACATATGGATACATACTCGATCAAGGGTGACCATCAGGGTGTGCGGGAAATGCTATAACACATGGCCTCCAATTTTTAGCAAACCATTTGTATCTAAAGAGATTTATGTGATACCAAAACCTTTCACCAACATTTATCGTTTTAAGTAAAGAGTGAGATTTAAATTTATAACTATCACAACACAAATAACTACAAGAAACTGCATGGAGATTAAATTGTTGGGATTAAGTTTCATTACTTAATCTTTTAATATATTTTCTTGATCGATTATATGCTCGTAGTATTTCAGTTATACCTTTAATATCGCCAACCACACATCTCCATGTCTGGTTTTTTTTTTTTCAAACTCCGAATCTGGCCAATATGAGGGGGCCAATCCTACCACCCATTTGCGCGCGCACACATGAGACATTGAGAGGAGCACTCTAAAGGTCTCAATCCAACACCTCTAAGCCAACCCAAGTGGATTTGCATGTCTGACGCTTATTGAGAGATATATCATGCCTATTAATTTTTGATGTCCCACTTAGTTAATTGATCAATTGCATTAAGTTTCAAGTGGTTTGTGATTGTAAATCTAGCTCTAGCAACTAGAAACCAACAAATGAATCTATTTTATGCTCCTTAGATAAAAAAGTCTATATTTAGCACTTTCTAAATCAAATAATTAGTTTCAGAGTTTAACGTCATAAAAGCATTAAGTGCGGGATTAAATTCATTGATATAAAGAGAAATCGAAAATTTTCCTGTAATCTGGAGAGTCATCAGAAATTTATAAATTATTTCGTCCAAGTTAAATTATACTAAACCGACTTGTAAAGTGAGAAGTGCATCATCTTTAAACTCTTCTCAAGAATCATATCTATCCGATGTGAGACTAAATCTACCGAGTGTTGGCTGCTAACACACCTCATATTTTTTGAATTTTTCAAAGTAACCCCTGTAAATTTTGGAAATTGCTAATTAACTCATCATTTTTTTTCAAAATACAAATTGGCCCTTCAAAAATTTTGGTATTTGCAAATTAACGTCATAAAAGCATTAAGTGCAGGATTAAATTCATTGATATAAAGAGAAATCGAAAATTTTCCTGTAATTTGGAGAGTCATCGTAAATTTATAAATTATTTCGTCCAAGTTAAATTTATACTAAACCGACTTGTAAAGTGAGAAGTGCATCATCTTTAAACTCTTCTCAAGAATCATATCTATTTGATGTGGGATTAAATCTACCGAGTGTTGGCTGCTAACACACCTCATATTTTTTGAATTTTTCAATGCAACCCCTGTAAATTTTGAAAAAATTGCTAATTAACACATCATTTTTTTTCAAAATACAAATTGGCCCTTCAAAATTTTTGGTATTTGCAAATTAACCCTTTTTTCGTATTTCAAAGTTGACCAAAAAAATTCAAAATTTATAAAAGCAGCCCAAATATAATAACAATGAAATTATTCAATACTCTATCCAAACAAAAATATTTAGAAATGTAGTCAATTCAATTGAGAATCATTTGAAATGCATATAATTCTAATTTCTCCAAAATAAAATTTCCAATACCTCGTCTAAACACACTCTAAATGGTTCTCGTGAGCTTAGCTCAGTTGGTATGGACAATGCATAATATATACAAAGGTTTGGGGTTCGAACCTGGCCATCACCAAAAAAAAAACACACTCTAAATGAATTGGTGCTTGCTTAGCTGATTGCATTTTGAAGTTTTTGACAACTCATCCACATAGGTCACTAAACTGCCATGATTCGTTAAACGGATTGCATTTTTCTAAGCAGATTGTGCGCTATATTGGGCCTTGAATTCTCTGACTTCAGAATCTATAGTGCTTGCTTCATATGCTTGTTGGTTGGGAGTGCAGGCAATGAATTTTAACTATTTGATATGTTTGTACATGGTCAATTTGAAAGAGAATGAATTTAGAAGTCTTTAAAGAGAAAACTATCACGCTATCAGAGGCCGTTGAACAGGTAAAAATATTGTCATGAAATTGGCTTGATGGGGGTGTAGAGTGTAATCAGTTAGTGGGGATTGGAGCGTTGCATTGCATGGTCAGTTTCAACACCAGTGAGTGAGTAGATTTTTATGTGTAAAGGGGAAGGAATGGAGGTATTTAACTAATCCATTTTCTGCTAAGATTTTTTATAGCTTGGGTGTACAACTTGCAAGTCTGTCTCTAATGTGTGGAAAGTATATATACAAATGGTGAAAAGCAGAGGGCTTTTTTTTTAACAGCAAACAAACATTTTACTAATAAGTAGATACAATCATACAAGTACAAATGGTACTAGATCCATCAACAATGAAATGAAGTACCAAGTATTACTCTACTAACTAAAAAATCAAACATAAGACCTCAACCCCAACATATTTTACCTACGTTCTGAACTTTACTGTGTTCTTGGCGCAGTTGTAAGACAGATTTTGTAGCAGGGTGTGGCATGTTGAAATTTTGATACTATCTTGAAGATAGTGTGGCAGGTTATAACCTTTTTTTTTCTCGGAATGGCAGAGGGTGAATGTATCCAAACACGTCAAGATTGTTTTTTCAGTTCGGCCCAAACCGACCTAGGTCTGGTAAAAAACAACTCTCTGCCAACACTAAGAAATCAGCCTCAAGAGCTCAATAAATGCAAACTCTAATTTCTATCATTTCTCTTCAATCCACAAGAAGATCACTAAAAAAAACAAGAGAAAAAACTTATATCCTTTTCTTCCAAAGAATCTACACTGTACAAGCTCTTTAGAGCGTGTTTCTCAACACTAATTTCTTTTAGCCCATTGTTTTATATCACCAAAAGAGAAAATCAATTAAAACAAAAAGTATATTTGAACATCTCTAAATTTTATACACCCATTTAACACTTTATTTTATCTCTATTACATTTTTTATATTACATCAACAACATATCACATCTATTATATCACATTTTTTATCTATTTCTCGCTCACGGTGCATATATCCTATAAATATAAAATGTCCACCACTCATTATTCTATTTAAAATGAATGTTGATATGAGAGGGAGAGAGTATTTGGTCACATATAACTTTGTTGGTTTGAGACGGTTGTATGTGAGCCGGTTGAAGGCTGCAGCAATTGAAGAAAAATATTATAGTTAATGTTCAAACTTTATTCTTAACGACTAAGGACATTGGTTGGTTCGACGTTGATTCCGTCCAAAGTCCAATATATCTTCCAAACGATTATTCATCCAATTCCAAACTATTTTTTCTTCTCATTTTCAATCACTTAGCCTCCTATACCACAACAACCACAAGGTAACCCCGTCAAACATAGGACACACGTTCTTTTGCTCTTTTCCTCCTATATTCCTGTCTCATTATTTTTCCAACATTCTAATTATATAACCCTTCCTAAATTCATGATTTGCCTATCATTAACCATTCAAATCATTCATTACCTTCTTTTCTGCACTCCACGTTCTTATTCAAAATTTTCTTTCGTTTGATCAATTCCTTTTCCAACAACACCACCAAATCCATGTGAGTCTTGGATTTTTTTTATCATCAATACACGTTTATCTTTTCTTGTTTTTTTTTTTTGGCGTGATAACTGTAATCTTGATTGTTGAGTTGAAACTTTCTTTGTTTATATATTTGTTGAGTATGGCTCGTAGTTACTAATAAGTGGGCAGGCGACCCAAACTTTTGTTGAGGTGTGCGGGGTTGCAGGATAGTGTTGTAAACATGATCGCATTAATTAAATACAAGTTGTACTATGTAAACCATAAGTTTGAAATCATAATAAAAAGGAGTTAGAGGTGTAGGTATGACTAGTCGAATTTCATTATCAAACATCGTGTGTTCCTTGTTTCTCTTAATCGTTTCTTTATTCTTTCGAAACGAAGTTGCTGTTTTCACAAAATACATTTTTTCTTTTCTTTTTCTTCTTGTTAATATTGATAGATACTTATTTTGATTTATTTTGTCATTTATGGCTGTGTTTTATGAAAAGGATAGCTTGTGATCATATAAATTCTCAAGGTTCAAATGATGCAACAGCAGCATCGTATGGAGCAATATGATAACAAGTTGAGTCAAACTAAGGAGCAGATGAGTAAAATGGAAGAAGAAAAAGGTCGAGCTTTCAATGAGCTCATAGAAATGAAAAAGGTAGCTGAGAAAACCAATGACATGATTGATGAAGTAATAGCCACAAAGAGGATTTCAAAACCAAAAAACAACCATAGTGAAATATCATTAAAACATGAACAACAATTGTCAGAGAAAGATGATTTGTTGTCTGAGTACAAGAGGAAACTTCAAGAATCAGAGGCAGAACTGGAAAAAAGAAAAGAATCGGAAGCCAATTTGTTTGATACATTGGTGATGCAAACAAAACAGCTAGAACATAATAAGGTTTTACTTGAAGAGTCAACGCTTGAAATTGCTTCTCTTGAAGAAAAATTAAAGACACTTCAATTAGGTGAAAACAAAATCAAAGGTTTAGAGGATATGAAAGTAAATGAGAAAGAGTTGCCAAAGATCAAGGTAAGAGAAACTCAAGAGGGTGTTGGAGAGGGACAATCTATGAAGGCGGAAAATTTAATTGAACAATTGAATATGCTTAAGAGCGAATTGAAATCAGCAACAAAAGCGGAAGAGAATAGCAAGAAAGCAATGGACGATTTAGCATTCGCGCTAAAAGAAGTGGCAACAGAAGCTAACCAAGTGAAAACAAAACTAACCTTAAGTCAAGTTGAACTAGAACACACAAAAGGCGACGCTGAGCGTTGGAAAACGATGTTAGAAAGCACAGAAGAGAAGTACAAAGAGCTTCTAGACGTGACAAGAAAAGAAGCTGAGAGGTTCAAAAACACTGCGGAGAGATTGAGATTAGAAGCTGAAGAATCACTTTTAGCATGGAATGGAAAAGAAACTGAGTTTGTTACTTGTATTAAAAGAGCTGATGAGGAAAGGTTGCTTGCACAGCAAGAAACATCAAGATTACTAGATTTGCTTCAAGAAGCCGAGAGTAAAACAAAAGTTTCAAAGGAAGAGAATCAAAAATTGCGCGACATACTAAAACAAGCTTTGAATGAAGCTAATGTCGCGAAAGAAGCTGCAGAAATTGCAAAAGCTGAAAATGGTAGATTGCAAGATAGTCTCAGTTTGCTTGTTCATGAGAATGAGATGTTGAAAATTCATGAAGCTGCATCATTTGAGAATATCAAAGAGTTGAAAAAAATGCTATCGGAAACATCAACAAAAGAGTTTCGAATCGAAGATTTGGAGAAATATTTAACAACAAAGGAAGGTACAAAAGCAAAGGGGCATCATCATCAATCAGGAGAACAACATCATAAGGAGCCTAAAGAATCAAAAAGTTTAAGCAAAACTTTTAGTCTTAATATAAAAGACATGATAACAACACATAAGCAGCAACACAAAGGGGGGAATAATGAAGAGGTTGTTAATAAAGAAATTATTATAGAAGATGATACACTAAAGGGTTCAATATTTGATGAAGTGGAGGACGATTCACCTGATTCAGAAACACATGTTGAAATGGGCATTCATGATGATTTTGATCATTTAGATGAATCACATTTTGATGATTCTGAGGCTGATAGAAACAACAGAAAAAGTAAAGCATTGCTGAGAAGATTTGGTGATCTTATAAGGAGAAAAAGTACTACTACTAATAATAATACCCGAAAAGAACTTCCTAATGAAGAACATCTACAAACGTAATGCAAATTACACAGTGACTAAATATAATTAGACTGTAATATTGTTCATATTGTTTTACTTTGTGCATTTATTTAATGTGTACATAATTTTTGTTTTAAAAAAAATGTGTACATAATTTCACAGATTATACATACGCCTGTTTTGAGACCCTATTCTGTTTCGTGTCTTTGTTTGTTTCTTCTTCTATTTAGTTTTTGCTTGAATACCTGTTTGAAAAGTGAAGTATAATTTCTCCCAAATCAAGCTAAACAATCATGTAGACCACCTAAGGCGAATTAGAAAATACCCTAAAAAGTCATCCTTATATTATATGGGCCATTTAAATGAAGAGGAAAGATAGGTTATTAATCACTAACGACTTGGTCATGTGATTAATAATCTCACGTTGTCAACGAGATTCATATTGGATACATTGAAAGATCGAGACAAAGATAATCTCATGTGTGCTACCCAAATCTATAAGGCATGGAGTACTTATCGATCTTCTTTGAGAGGTTTTACACAAAAAATGCAGCAGCTACTGAACTTAATAGAATGTGCAAAGTATGTGTATTTGACAAGAAAGAGGGAGGACTCAGATGTTGACAGCCAGTGACGTATTTTGGAGTTGGACACATCCTGATTCAGTAAAGTTATTGAACATGTTGCGTTTGGTATTGATCCTTTGAAACAAAAAAATTACAAATAGGTACAAACAACCATTGCTTAAAATTATTTGGAACATGAACAAAAAGAAATTTTATTTGGGCATTGCAAAAGGTTGTTAGACGGTTGTTCACCTCGGAGAACGGCGTTGTACCCGAGGTGATGAACGGCGTTTCCAACTTCAATAATTTACGGTTTTTTCATATTGACAAAAACTGTTGTAACCAAGTGCAAAAAATTAAGTGTTGAATGATAACAATAGAGTTGTGTTATTTGAACATCATTTCATATGACAACTTTTGCAACAACCAAAATTTTACAAAGAAAACGAGTGATTGACACAAAAATCAAAGCAATAAAGAGAGAAAGCAAAAATATAATGTGAGTATGAAAGAAAAAGTTGTCACAAAAGTTGTCAAAAAGATGGTTGTTCAAATATATTTCTCTAACCAATAGTAGTCCATGGATTTGTTGAAAAAGATTTTCTATTTTGAGTGAGTGAGTATGTGCTGATATTATCCTATGGTTTCTTTTAATTTGGATCTGTAAACGTTGGGGTTCAACTTGGACAAATTAAAGGTTGGCCATTGATATATTAATATTTAATACATACGGTTGAGATTAACTGTTCAGTACCTGTTGTACAAGTTGAATGATAGGTAAGGCTTATGTAAGATTGGCTACATTGTAACATTTTTGTCATTTTGTGAAAATGGATTTATGGGTTGGGTCTAAACATGAACTTTGTCATTTTGTGAAAAAAAAAACTATTTACGGAAAATAAAATAAGATTTATGAAAAAGATCAATGTGAAAAAAAAATCTGCTACAATAAAATACGGAGAAAGTAATTTATATAACACAAGAAGAGAGTAACGTAAAGTAATATACTAATATCAGCCAATTTATTTGAAAAAACTATTTACGGAAAATAAAATAGGATTTGTGAAAGAAAAAAAAAACTATATGAGTGAAAAGAGTTTGAAAGGAAAAAAAAAACTTTTATTAATTTTTATCAAGTTTGGAGGCCAATCTCTTATTAATAGTTACGTTTTTATTTTTATTACGAATTTCATTCTTACAAATTTAAATAGTGGCTTGTATTTATTTTTAATAAGATACAGAAATTAACTATATATTCTGGAATTTGTAACACTCATACTCATGTGCATCTAGACTCTAGGGAAAAGGGGAAAAGGAGTTGTTACCAAGTTTTCTATAAGGGGGTGTATCTTGTGGGACAACTAAAACACAACTTGTGATACTAGGTAATTTTACTGGTTTAAGTTGGACCAAAACAATACACTAGTCTAAGATAAAGGGACCCTTATCCTATTTGTTGAATATGTTAAAGAACATGATTGAATTTGCACAAGGATGGAAAGGTGTGTTGCTCTGAGGTCCAATCAAGTGATGCATTTAGGGAATTCAAAGACTAACATGTATAGTTTTTGTAATATACTTCCTGATCTCAAATATAAGAAAAGATTTCTTTATTTCTTTTCTTATATTTGAGACCGGAGGAAGTATACTTTTTTCTTTAGGGTTAATAGGTCTTTACCCCCTGTAAAATAAATTCTTGATTTACCCCCTGTAAAAAAAAATTGTTTTTATTTATCCCCTTAATAGGCCAAACAAAAATGAAAGTTTCTTAAAAAAAAAATTGGTTTTTGTTTGGCCTATTAGGGGGTAAATCAAAACAATT
>Ga0315913_1006517_pt1 | contig 14117 bp, 7 predicted proteins | sample MpolsnodulesMG_FD_207736 | JGI IMG/M metagenome (GOLD analysis project Ga0315913, IMG submission 207736) | Medicago polymorpha root nodule microbial communities from Los Angeles, California, United States - small nodules | ecosystem: Host-associated > Plants > Roots > Nodule | place: USA... | reverse complement strand
TGTACGAACGCGTTTTGTTGTATAAAATATTCATTCGTAGAATTTATGTTGTAAATTTTAATGTATCCAGTACTAAAGATAATGCGCATGCTAAACTTTCTAGATACGTTTAGTATGGGTGTTACATCTGTGAAATCAATCGAGAAACACTATTACGAATCTATTTGTGCGGAGAATTTCGTGGTTGATGCAGTGACTCCAACGAGTGATTTCAACATCACAATTGCAACATGTTTGAAAAAAAGTATCACCTCTAATGAGCAAATTGAGCTCCCTTCGGTCCTTGATAAGAGTTCCATAGTCGTTGCCGAAAGATTGTTCGCAGAGCCAAACCGAGTGACGATGATATCGATGCTCAATGATGAATTGGTGGAGCTACCACATCAACACATGTGCTTAAGAAGAGAAAACGAGTTCCCAAACTTCCAAGGTCGTTGCTGGTGAAAGATTTGATGAGGCAATGTTGTTCGCATGCTTGCCTATCGCCGCCGCAACCTAAACCGTCGGTTCGTAGTTTTCGAAAATTGATGATGGATTTTCAAGTGACGCCGGATCGCTCCATGTCTCCACCACCTCCAGAGCCTCCTGACGCCTGTCATAGAGAGGTGGTAAGTGAAATTTCTGAATCGTGCAAACTAAAGGTTATGATTTTGCTTCATATTACTACTGGATTTGGGTATTCTCCTGTGTTGATAAATTTGTGGAATTTGAATGCACACTATCATGTTTGGAGATTTGTTGGGTGTAGTGAAATTTCCATTTTAAGCTTTTCATGTGATTCTATCACGACCCGCCTTTGAGCCATGACCAGCGCACAAGCTAACACTAACTCGTGATAAATTTAGTCTGGCAAGCGTAATAAACTATAACACTTAAACCTTTCTAAGATACTAAAATTTTGGCAATGACTCACAAACTTCAAAGACATTTAAAAAATGCAAGTTTATTATCGCAAAGCATATAAAATTCATCTCATTATTTATATATAGACTTTAAAGAGAAGAACAACTATTTGTACATAAACCACATTATCTCTTCGTTGTGGCGAACGGAGATATACCACATTATCTCTTCGTTTTGGCGAACGATAACTATTTCATTTTGTTACTATGAGTCGTACCTCATAGGCTACTATTTCATTAGTTACTATGAGCTGTACCTCATAGGCTACTATTTCATTTTGTTACTATGAACCGTACCTCATAGGCTACTATTTCATTTTGTTACTATGAGCCGTAACTCATAGACTACGTTATCTCTTCGTTGTAGCAAAAAATGTTTTTGCATTTGTTACTATGAGTCGTACCTCATAGGCTACATTATCTCTTCGTTGTAGCAAACTGAGTTTTCACATTTGTTATTATGAGTCGTACCTCATAGACTACATTATCTTTTCGTTGTAGCAAACAAAGTTTTCAGAGTTTTCACATTTGTTACTATGAATCGTACCTCATAGGCTACATTATCTCTTCGTTGTAGCAAACATAGATTTTCTCTAATTTTACTATGAGCCGTACATTATCTCTTCGTTGTAGCAAACAGAAATCTATCACATCAATAAAAGAAAATTAATGATAACCACGATTGTATTTCATCTCAAATGTTTCACATTTTCAAACTAATATTAGCTCACAGAATTACAATTATAGCTCGAGATAGATAACTAACAACATAAGTGCTAAGGTTTAAATCAAATTGAAATTAACCTATGAAGCCCAAATACGAAATACGATACTGCACCGATACGTTGATACGGAAAAATTTCAAAAATTAAGATACGATACGGCTGAGATACGTTAATAAAAAAATTATATAATTAAATGTACAATATAATTATAACCATTTTTTTTAATATGCAAATATATTAACAAACAAAAGAAACCAGTCATAGGCTCGTAGCACATCAACATAAATATAAATAATATTGACGATTAATAGAGTGATGATTAGTCAATTACATACACAATATATCCCAAAAAGAGCACCGTCAGTGTTATACTATATCCGTTTGTGGTATACTTTATCGATCCAAAAAAGAAGCACTATATCCAAAAAAGAACACATCAGTACTCAAGAGTTAAGTTATTTTAGTTAACATTAATTGAGAAATATCGAGGCAGGTATCAGTGCAGGATAATTAACGGATACTCTCCTGATACGTATCAGAAAGTATCGAATAATTATTTTTTTTAAAAATAAAATTTAATCTTTGGATACTCTCCTGAAACGTATCGAGAAGTATCAGGCAGGTATCCGTGCAGGATACGCAGGAGATACGATACGTCATCCATTTTGAAGCGCCGGGGCTTCACAGCCCGCAAGTTAGAGTCGCCAATCCTACCATAATTGCCCTTCTTACATATGATTATTTTCACAACCAAATGAAGCATCCTATTAGCACACTTCAATTGCAAAGGGCTAATTCCTGAGTAACTAAGAGGCCCAAATCCGGTTTTTGAGGTACTTTTCAGAAACTCAATTTTGTCATAAGTAGCAAAACATTTTAAAAATTAATTCCTAAAAAAAAAACTATTTTAAAACTATTCTTATTTTATTTAACTTTTTTTTCTTTTTCATTTTTCTCAAATGTATGTATCTAAATAGAGTATGGAAATAATTGTGAAAAAAAAATTATTTTATTCATCTCTTTCCATCTTTTCTTAATTTGTAACTTATTCTAAAATTAAAATTCCAAAAGTAATATTTTGTAAAAAAACTCATTAAAGCAAAATCATAAAAAAGTTCAAAAACAACAAAATTATTAGCGCCCTAATAGGAATTTTTATTTTTGACTAACACAAATAGAAAGTTATGTAAAGATTTTTTTTCAAATACATATTCCAAAAATAAAGTTGTAAATCAGATACGTAATTATTATTGTAACAAAAATAAATAAAAATACAGTTGAATCACAGCTAACACAACTTGAAGAACACTGCACACCCTTGTCTTGAAGACGAACTCTCGTTGATAGATAACAACGACACATTGTCAAACAAGATTTTTAACTTTAGGTTTCAAAACAATAATCCGGTTTTCGAATATGGGATGAGTCAACCAATTACACAACACAAATCTTGTAAACACTTTTAATAGAGTACAACCCATATTTTAAATGGAACAATTACATAGAATTCTATTGTCACTTTTATAGTAATTTCATACCACATTTCAATTTGTATTTCATCTAAAATTAATATTCTAAAAGTAATATTTGGTAAAGATTTTCCTCATACCCATTTCCAAAAATAAAATTAAAAAACGGACACTAATAGTAAAGCTAAGGAGTTATGTAAATAATTTTTATTGAAAACATTATTCTTAAAATTAAATTCTACACAAAATTAAATAATTTTTTAAAAATAAATATTTAATTTATTGAAACATATTAATTTAAAACATATTTAGACATTAATTATTTTTACGTAAAATAATTATATTTAAAATAAAATATTGATTTAATTAAATATTCAACGGATAGGATCAACATTAATTATTTTTACATAAAATAATGATATTTAAAATAAAATATTGATTTAATTAAATATTCAATGGATATGATTAAATTACAATGTGTAATTTGTGGAGACATGTATACAAAATATAAAAAAAAATCAAAATAGAAAAAAATAATGAGAATTTGAAAGAAAAAAAATTAAAATATTGAAACAAAATGTAATGAGAAATTAAATAGAAAATTAAATGGAATATTTAGTTGATACAATCAAAGTGATATATGTAATTTATTCAGATATTTATGTCAAATAAATAAAATATGTGTTGAAAAATATAACATAAATGTTGAGAATACGACTCAAATATAACACCAATAAACTTAGATGTGAGGAGCAAAATGAAGTAGTAACCAATATCAAAGTTAGAGTCAAGCACTATCAACAACAACAAAAACAGACCAAAATCTAATATAGTAATCAAGTGTAAAGTACAAACCACAAACAATAGATCGATAAAGAGAGAAGAAAAACAAAAACATCAAAATTTGGTCACGAAATTCGGCTCAATATTGACCTACATTTGGAGGAGGGATATGATCTCCACTTCACTATCATTGAGTTCATTACAAAAAGATACAAAAGGTTACAAGAAATTAGCATCAACAAACTCTCAAAGAACAAACCTAATTTTTTACCCTTTTTTCTGAATCTTCCCGTGATCCAAGAGGTTCAATAATTTCACTCACCCAAGGTGTTTACTATGTAGTTTCCCTCCTTTGATTCAATTATCAATATTTTTCTATCAAAATGTCGATGGAATATTAGAAAATGAAAAAAAGGACAAACTTGGAGGCAAAACTGCAATTAAATTTAACTTAACATTGTTATGATTAGTAGGGGTATTCTCATATTGGATTGGTTCGGTTTTGGGAAGAAAAATTATCCAATCCAATCTCTTCGGTTTTGTTATTTGTTCATCCAATAAATTTGATTTTATAATCAATTATAATCTAACCCGATCCAATTTTGTTCGGTTTGGATTAGATTGGATTTAGTTTTGATAATGATTTTAAGAGCATAGTTTCTTCGATAAATTATGTTCCTTAAAAAATAAGAATATTATTAGATCATAGTCCCTTTTGATATATATTGTCCCTTTGAAAATAAGAATGACATTAACAGTATAGTCTCTTTCAATTCAAAAATAAGAGTATTCTTAAAATCATAGTCCCTTTTGAGATATTTTGTCCCTTCAGACATAAGAATGATCTTAAGAATATAGTTCATTCTATATTTTATGCCCTTGCAGAAGTAAGAGGTTAGAATGGTGGAAACACCGTATTAGAGTGATCATAGTACCATACGAGAGTGGTCTATGTAGCATACTAGAGTGGTAGAAATGTCATAATAGAGTGGTCTTAGCACCATATTTGAAAGTGTATTTCATGAACGGATCCTACAGTACAGTAGGACTCTGATACAGTTGCAGTTGAGTTGTTTTATCATAGGGGCGTCATGCTTTATAGATTGTCTGCACAATTTTGAACAATGACACAATGTTTTAAAGAAAGAGACCTAGTCTGCGACTCAGCCTAGTAATCTCTTTAATGATAGAAAATATTTTTAACTATTTTTAATTATTGTTCTAATACGGTGAAAGTTGAGAATGTGTCTTAGTGCGCAAAACGAGAGAAATAATCACAAATTGGTGAATACTAATATTCTTGCATCATAGTGAGCAATACAATTTAAACTAGTGTTTTAAAACCCGGACCGATCCGGTCGGTCCGACCGATCGAACCGGAAACCAGAGGGGTGGGCGGGTTGGTCAGCTAATCAGACCGAATATGTAAGCAACTCAGGAAACCCGGTGTGACCCGTGCGGGTCGGGTGGGCAAACCGGCTAACCGTTATGACCCACCCGCGAACCGGATTCTAAATGATTATTTTATAAAAAATTATCAAACTGGGGCAAGTGGGAGTTTGACCGGGTACATGCAGCACAATATTGTTAACACTTACGAGTATATATATTCATGAACTATATATATTTCACTGAAACGTTTATTTCTCACGAGTATATATTATTATGAACTATATATATTTAACTGAAACGTTTATTTCTCACGAGTATATATACATGTTTTTTTTAATATATGATATAAATATCTCTCATGTTCCTAAAAAAATAATATCTCACATATTTATTTGATAATTATAAAATATATTTTCAATTTAGTTTTTCTTATTAATGTGAATATGATTTTGATATATATTCGGTAATTATTTAAATGTGTGAATTTTAATTAATTTTTTCATAGAAGAAGTTTTATTAACTTTTATATTATGAAATTTATGTCATGACTTTTTTCATAAAGAATGGGTCAATAGTCATGCGGTCCGATCAGTGACTCAATGATCCGACCACTGACCCAGTGACCCACTGCCTTGACCGGATCGACTACCGGTCCGGGTTTTAAAACATTGATTTAAACAAACAACACAACTATAATTTCAACTTCCTTAAAAAAAACTATAATTTCAATTGTACCATTCCAAAAAATAAAAAATCAATTGTACCATAGGGTTAATTAAGCCAATTGCATCACAGGGAAGTTTGCAAATGTTAATTTGATCTAATAAACTAAAAAAAACATCAACTAGCGAAAATTGCTCTGAGTCATCATAACAAACACTAGCTTTAATGCTTGCAAAAACCCATGCAGTAAATAAGTACATGAGTTCTATATGGACTGTAGATGTTTTTTTCCTTAATGTCATTGATGAAACATACATTAGAACACAAGACTTTGTAGACAAACATTTCTTGTATAGCCTCATTAAGTTTGTCAGAGATCGAAGCATATAATATAATAGCCTCTTTTACTGCTTTATGAAGCATATATAGAATGAATCAAAGATTAAGAAAACTGAATTGAAACCAAATAAACTTCTATCGAGGCATTTGTTTTTCAATGAAGGGTAACTCGAGAAAATGCGGAAAGATACAACAACTCTGCACTAACAGACAGATAACAGCAAAACTGTCCAAAAACAGAAACCAAAAGCAAACTACAAAGAAACAAATCCACACACACCTCACAGTTCACAAAACGTATAAATCATACAATAACAAAAGTTCAACAGAAAACTCCACCACCAGCTTGAAACAACATCGTAGCAGAAATTCAAAGACCACATAAGAGAATAAAACACAACAAGCTACCAAATCGCAATGCTAGCTGATGAACTTATTAGCGTTGAAGTTCTGCAACAACCTTCAATTGTGCTCCCATAAATACAACCCTACACAACATGTAACATGAGGGCTATGTTATTAAAGGTTGGATTCTATAGCAATATCATTATCCAATATAGAAATTAAATAAATAATCAATAATAATTCTTGCTTTAATTTCCTAATCAACGTGGATGTACTAGGTCTAAACACAATCAGAACAATAATATCCAATATGTATTAATTTGCATAAATATCTTGATCACTCGTGCAAACTATCAGCAATAAAATTTAGAAGAAAATGAAAGTAATACAAGTTCGAATTTCTCATTAAAATGTTGTCAAGAGCAACCCAATAAAGAGTATTCTAGATATAATGAATTTCTCTTTGGGAGCAAAACAGATTCAATAGACTATGCTTACAACAGCCAATCATAATCATTCAACAACACAATCGAATCAAATTCATCATGAGTTATAATACCATTAAATCAAATTCAAATAAATAAATTTTTGTAGAGAAACTTACTTTCAACAATATGAAACCAAACTTTCAACATAATTCATGCCATTGAACCGAGGTTTCTGGATTCGTTCTACTCTATTATATCTCCAATTATAAAGAATTGCCTGACTTTCAAGACTGTTTGTCAATAAAAGTGTATCACTCTTCTCCGAAAGGCATAATGGTAACACCCGAAAGTTCAAATCATTAAAGTGATCATAAATTTGAAGATTGTGATAGCTAATGTTAAAAAGCCGAATCCAAGAATCTTCAACACCAAATTCTTACATTTGCCATACTACCAAATGAGTTTGTTTGTAATCATGTGAAAAACACATACAATCCTTTAACAAACTTAGATATGGTACAACAATCGGTACTTCAGTGAAACCATGAGGAGGCGAAAGTTGAGAATGTGTCTCAGTGACCAAATCAAGAGAAACAATCACAAATTGGTGAATAGTAATATTCCTGAAATCATAATGAACAGAATAATTGCGAATCGCCAACCAACTAATACAGTCACTCATATTCACATCATTTATCCAGCAATCATGATTCACGGGAGAATCTTGAATAGTTCTCCAAATATTATCGCCCAAACTGAAAACACTTACATTTGTTGTATTTGGAACTAAATACACGACCTTGTAACTGTCGGTTGAATTAACATAGCCAAACTTCAAATTAGGATAGAACCATAGGTCTTTATGGAGAGAATACCCTAATTTTGGAGATATTTTCCTCGTGGCTGGGTTCCAGAAGCGAAGAAACGTTACACTATTAAAATTGGAGTTGAAAAACTGACAGAACAAGCAGAGTAATCCATTGCAGGAACCAACAACATAATGACAGTCCTTGTCTGTAAGTTGATGGTTAGGATCTTCTGGAATATTGGTAATGATTGGAGGGTTCTGGAGCAAACGAAAAACAGTGAAGAATACGACATTGCGATGAGAGGTAGATACAAGTGTGAAGTCTGCATTCCTTGCAGATCGAGTAAGGTGCCGTTTGATGAAGGTGGGATCAGAGATGAGAGAGTCATGTGACTTACTCAAGCACCTAAATCGAAGAAGAGATTTGACAGGAAGGAGGGAAAGCAAGTTGGGGATGTGATCGTCAGGAATGAATTTTGGTGACATGTTGGTAGGACGTCGTGATGGAGATAGGAGATTCATGATGGGATTTTTGTTACAAGTGTGCTTTTCAACCTTTGGAGAAATGAAGAGTAGAAATTTTGAACACTGATAACACACACAAAAACCAAGGGACACTTAGCATTTATTTCTGTCAAACATTATAATTTAATCATGTGTGAATGAGCCTAAATATAGTATCTAAATAATTGTGGTAAAAACAAATATTTAATTCTTTTTTTAAGGGAAATATTTTATTCTTTTCTCCTTCAACTTTTTCTTAATTTGTAATTCATTCATAAAAAATAAAACTTAATCTCCTTCAAAAAAAAAAAGCTTAATCCTATCCAGCACATGATTAAGAGATAAATCTTTGTTGGAAAAGATACATGAGCTTAGCCCTAATAGGAAGTTATGTGAAGATATTTCTTAAAAAAATATCCCAAAAGTAAAATTGTAAATCAGATAGCACCAATCAACTTAAAACCAAAAGGAAAATATATATTGTCAGATACACAATATTAACAGTTGAGCAATTCTTACATTGCCACAAACCCAAATCAAATTTATTTGGGCACACACACAAATGTAAAAATTTTAAAGAAAAATTAACTAGTCACATCATTTAAATCTATTCTCTTTTAATTCTTTTGATTTGTGAGTGTGTGTCCAAATAAATTTGATTTGGGTTTGTATCCAAGATAGAATTTCAAGTTTAGCCCTAATAGGAAGTTCTGGAAAGATATGCTTAAAAAAATATCCCAAAAATAAAATTGTAAATCAGATACACAATATTAACAACCTATAAAGAAGTTATATAGAGGAAATATATCTATAAAATACGACCTCACAAATGCAAATTAAAAAACAATTTTCTTTAACAAAATTTAAATTTCATGAATTAAAACAAAAAAGTCTTGGGTACATAAACGTTATTTAGCTTAACTCAGTTGGTATGGACAATGCATAATATATGCAAGGTCTGAGTTCAAACTTCAGCCAACAAAAAAAAGAAAACGAGAAATGCTAACGAGAGTGTCTTTAGGGTCCTCTATAACAAACTTTAAATAGTAAATTTTTGTTGAAATTGATGCACATTGGAAATTGAATTTTTAACTTTTTCTATAAACATTTTCTAATTAAGAATCTTTAAAAAGTGCCCTCAAAACATTCGTTAGCAAGTCCCTTTAGATATTTCATTACATCTTTATTTTCTTTTCTTGAACAATGTATCAATATTTTCTTTAAAGTAAAGCATGTTTTATTTTTTTGATGAAATCAATATAGAGATATAAACTTTCCAAAGTGACATATTTATTTATATATAATAAACACAAACACTTTAAAATTAAACAATTACTCATGGAAGTGGAATTAAGTTAAACTAAGGTCCGGTTTGTTTCAAATTAAAATAAAATTAATTTTGACATTAAATAATTTATAGATTATTTTCTAAATTTTTTTATATAAAATCATAATCTATTTTACATTTGTTTATTGTAAAAAAAATTCTAAAAATAATTTAGTTTGTTTGAAAACAATTATATAAAATAATTCAATCTCTTTGACATTTATTTCCTCTCTCCCCTAAAAAAAAAAAATTCTTTGACAAGCAATTCTTATCAGCTTCTCATTTGAATTTGTTTTTAGATTATGTTTTTTTAGATTCCGATTTTAACAATACTCTTAAAAAAAAAATTTCTTTCAAAAAACTATAACAAATTGGCTATAAATCATTCTATAATTCATTTTGAATTCCAAGAAAGAAAATGAGCCTTTTTAGGTCAGCAGCAATAACATGTGAGGATTGATTGCATCCTCGGCGAATCTTTCAAGGGATGGAAGAGCTTATAAAAAGAATTAATTATTTAACAACATAGTTATTAAGAAGGTTAAAATGAATGTTGAATATGATTTATACAAGATTGGTAGTGTACAATAAAGTACACTACTAAAAAGCCAAAAATTAGTGAGGCATATTTAGTGAGAGAAAACGTGAAATTCCTCTCTAATTCCGTCACTAAATTTTGCGACCAAGGAATTTGTGAGGAATTTCATTTTTTCCATCACTAATTTCCCTCACTAATTTTGCTTTTTCTAGTAGTGGTATAATGGAAGGGAAACATTGCATTGCAACTAGTCACTCTAAACTTAATTGCTTGTGGTGCAAGTCATGTCCTTTATATATGTATTGTCCAATAGCCCCCCACAAGATGGAGGTTGATAGATGTCTGGCAAGCCCAGCTTGGATAGTAATAGATTGAATGGTTGAGGATGGAGATCATTGGTGAAGAAGTCTTCCAGTTGATCTTGAGAAGAAACAAGAAGGAGCTTGAGAATGCCTGACTGGATTTTTTTTATGACTATGTGACAATCAATCTCCAGGTGTTTGGTGCATTAATGAAGAGCCGGATTAGCTGCTATGTGTAGAGCACTTTGGTTGTCACAAAGGAGAACAGGAAGCTTGGCACAAGAAACATGTAAATCATGAAGTAGATATAGAAACCATTGAAACTCACAGGTGGCTGAAGCTAAAGCCCTATACTCAGCTTCAGATGAAGATCTGGAGACAATGATCTGCTTCTTTGTTCTTCATGAGATAAGTGAATTACATGGGAAGAAGCATTGACCACTAATGGATCTTTTGGTATCAACGAAGCTAGCCCAGTCTGCATTTGAGTATCCTTGTAAATGTAGAGGAAAGTTTCTATGGAAAAACAAGCCTCTACCTGGGCAACCCTTCAAATATCTTAGGAATCTAAGTGCTGCATTATGATGAGTTTGTTAGGAGCACCTAAGAACTGACTTAATTGTTGTGTTATGAAAGTAATGTCAGGTCTCGTGATATTTAAGTAGAGAAATCTACCAAACAGTCTTCTATATGAAGAGATATCTTCAAAAGGTAAAGCAATATCGTTATGTAACTTGAGAGAAAGATTAGATGGAGTGGATGCATGCTTAGATCCAATAGTGCAAGAAAGAAGATCTAAGCAATATTTATTCTGACAAAGAGAGATACAAAGTTTGGAATGAGATACCTCAACCCCAAGAAAAAATTACAATTGTCCCAAATCCTTAATTTTGAATGAAGCATCCAAAATAGATTTAATATGTTGAAACTGAGTTAAAGAATTTCCAGCAAGAATGATGCCATCCACATAAACTAGTAAAACTGTGAAAGAAGTACTAGTTTTCTTGATAAAAAGGAAATGATTAGATGTTGCTTGAATGTAGTGGTGATGTAAAAGGACATAAGTAAAATTTTCATACGATTTTATGCTTGTTTGCTTTTGGCCATAAAGGGATTTGGTATGTTTGCAAACTTGGTAAGGCTTAATTGCTTGAATTCTACGAGGAAGGAGCATGTAAACATCTTCCTGCAATTCTCCATGGAAAAAAGCATTATTTACCTCAAGTTGATGTAACTGCCAATGGTTAATATAAGCAAATGCAATGATTAACCTGAAAGTGGTTAATTTGGCAACTAGAGAGTATGTATCAAAATAAGCAAGCCCCTCAATCTGTGTATAACCTTTGGCCACTAATCTTCCTTTATATCTCTGAATAGTACCATCTACATTATGTTTGATTTTCAACACCCATCTGCATCCTTTTGGCTTCACATTTGGTGGTAAATCTACAAGTTTCCAAGTTTCGGTCTTCTCAAGAGCTAACAGGTCAACTTGCATCACTTCCTTCCAAAAATCTAGCATGCTAGCCTCCACATAGGTTTTGGCCTCACTATGTGTATGCAAGGACATGACAAAAGAATAGTGGTTAGCAAACAAATTATTATGATTAAGGTAATGTGAAATGGGATAAGTGGTAGAATGAACATTATTGCATATATAGTCTTGTAAATATGAGGAGAAGGTTTTATGTCTGGTAGATTGTCTAGGTAAATTTGGTGATGCTAAAGGTGGAGGAGGAGAATAGGGTGCAGGAATATAGTCATCTATGATAGGAGGACAATAAGGAGGAGAAAGAGTATTGTTGGTGGGAGGTAATGAAGAAATACTAACATCACAAGATGTTTGTGAGAAATACTCCCAATCAGGAGTGGTGGATGAAGGAGTAAATTTGGAGGGAAGAAAAATTTCATGAAAAGTAACATGTCTAGAAACAAAATTTCTTTGGAGTTCAAATCAAAAAGATGAAAACCTTTGTAACAAAACCCTTAACCCAAGAAAAGGGACTTTTTGGCTCTAGTTTGAAGTTTGGATCTGTGAGAGTGTAATGTAGAAGCATAACACATACAACCAAACACCTTAAATAGATTAAGATCTGATGCTTTATGATATAAAATGTGGTAAGGAGACTTATGATGAAGAATTGGAGTACGAACACGGTTTATAAGAAAAACAACATGAAGAATAACATAAGACCAAAATGAAGGAGGTAATTTTGACTGAAAAAACAAAGCCCTACCAACATTTAAAATATGTTGATGCTTTCTTTCCACCCTACCAATTTGTTGAGGTGTCTCAGCACAAAACTTTTAATGAATAATACCATGGAAAGAATATAAATAATTGAGTTAAAATTCAGGATCATTATCAGTTCTAAGAAACTTAGGAGTGGTATGAAACTGAGTTTTAATCATAGTGATGAAATTCTTGACATGAGTGGAAACTTCTTCTTTGGCTTCTAACAAACTATGATTATCTAATATAGTAAGAAAGTATCTATGGCCATGAACAGAAGAAATAGAAATAGGACCCTAAATGTCAAAGTGAATCAACTCAAAATTAGGAGTTGCATGAGATAAACTAGAAGGAAAAGGTAAATGCTTTTGTTTAGCAAAATTACAAATGTCACAAACAACTTTTTTATTGGAAACAATATAGGGGTACAATTGAAACATCTTAGTCATTCTCTGATGAGAGAGATGGCCAAGTCTGAAGTGCCATAAAGCAGTAACAGGTATAGAAGTACTAGAATTACAAATGGATTGGAATGAAAAATTACATGCTTTATTGAATGAACTAGTAAAATTTCTATGACCAACACTAGGAGGAGGAATATATTTGTAAAGACTATCCACTTGATTAGCCAAACCAATCATCTTTAATGAAGTTTGGTCATGTATAAGGCATTTATCAAGAGAAAAATGTAAAACACAAGATAAAGACTGACAATGTTTAACAACAGGTATGAGGTTAACATGAAAAAGAGGTGAATAAAGAACATTGTTGAGATAAAATTGTGTGGTAAAAGTGACATTTCCAGCATACTGAACAATAGTAGAAGCAACATTGGGTAAACTAACACAAACAAGTTTGATTTTACAGAAGGAAGTAAAATAAGGAAGATTGAAACAAATGTGTTCATTTGCTCCTGGGTCAAGATACCAATAACTAGACTTTCTAGGTAAAATCTGAGAAAGAGGTAAACCTACAGTATCAGATGCATTTGCAAAAATGCTGGTAGAAATCAAAGGAGTGGCTTGGATGTGATTGGTGGTACGATTTGAAGAAGAAGATGTTGAGGGAACCAAATTAGCTTGTTGCAGCAAGGGTACAAGTTTAGAACATGCTAAAATGCACTTCTGACCCCCCAAGTTTCACAAACTTTTAAGAGAAACATACATACTTTGTTATAATATAGTGAACCTGATCAAATCAATCTTTTGTACACGGTAAGCAGATCATAGCGAGAAAAATAAGAGCAAGAGGGTGTAGAAGACCTCCAAGGGATTTATGGAATGCTTTTCAGTTTTCACTAATCAACTGTAATGTAATTTGTCATGTTTGATTTTGTTATAGGATAAAAAATGAAAAGTT
>Ga0315913_1006511_pt1 | contig 14124 bp, 5 predicted proteins | sample MpolsnodulesMG_FD_207736 | JGI IMG/M metagenome (GOLD analysis project Ga0315913, IMG submission 207736) | Medicago polymorpha root nodule microbial communities from Los Angeles, California, United States - small nodules | ecosystem: Host-associated > Plants > Roots > Nodule | place: USA... | reverse complement strand
GTAAAATGACACACAACAAAATTTTAGCGTGGTTTTTCCTTACTCACATTGAGAAGGTTTTCCACGCTAAAATTTTGTTGTGTGTCATTTTACGTTTCCGCTAAAGTGCCTATTTTGAGTTCACGGAGGAGGGAAATTATGCAGGCATTTCCCAACACAATGTTCTTGACTCTGGAGATAGAAATATGGAATCTACACAACAAAGTTCTTCCTTTCAATCCGATTTTATTTCTTTCTTTAAGTTCTCTATTATGTTTCTCATGAGGTTACATTCTTTGCATGTATTGTATGTTATTCAACCGTTTAGATTTTGCATCTAGATGCTCTTCACACGTGAGAGTTAAATGGAGGCCTTTAAAACACATACAACTAGAGGCTAATTATTGGTATTGATTCACTTGATGACCTTTCTATGTCGCTTCTTAATTGGTTTTGCAGGTACTACAATGATCTATTTGTATTTGACCTTGATCAATTTAAGGTAAATTTATTTTAATACGCACTATATTGTGTCCTAATTATGTTAATGTACTACTTGCTATTCCATAAGCAAACCTCGGACGTCGGGATGTATGATGTAATAGTGTTGATATAGTTTTTATTATGTGATTAACACCAATCTGATTTTGTGCTGCAGTGGCAAGAAATAAAGCCTAAGCCTGGAGCAATGTGGCCAACTGGGCGTAGTGGTTTTCAATTATTTGTTTACCAAGATGATGTGAGTAAAATACTAATCCCCTTATATGAAGATAATTTTTTGTTTTAAATTACTTATAGTTATGCTTTTGTTTATCATAATTGTCAAATTTTCCCCCGTGTCATTTCATCATTATGATTAATCAGGGTGGCTAATTGAAGAATTTTTTAAGTTTAGAAGCTGTCTTCTTTACATTGTTACTTTTACATTGCAGATTTTCTTATATGGTGGCTATTCAAAAGAAGTTTCATCTGACAAGAATGCCTCTGAGAAAGGAATTGTTCATTCAGATATGTGGTCCCTTGATCCCAAGACTTGGGAATGGAACAAGGTTGTGGTTTGGAGTTTAGTATTAGGTGAATTTGTATATTCCTCTTCTTAGGCAACTCACACCCCTAGACCCCTAGAAAAATACTTTATGTTATTATTTAATAGTTCAGATGTTTTCTTAACAATCCTTTCTCCCTTCTAATAGGTTAAGAAGAGTGGGATGCCTCCTGGTCCTCGTGCAGGGTTTTCCATGTGTGTTCATAAGAGGAGGGCTCTGCTATTTGGTGGTGTTGTGGATATAGAAGTTGAAGGTAGCTTTTTCTTTTCCTGATTATTTTTGCAATTTGTGACCATCTGCATATACTTTAAATGAAATGAATGGGACTCACTGCACAAGATTTCATCAGTGAGGGCTTTTTAATGTTTACAAACAATTAATATGATCCAACAGTCTGATTAAATTCTTTTCGGAGGAAGTGTATTTATTTGTTTATGCTTGCTGTATGGTTGGTTTTTCTAATTGCACTTAAATCATGCAGGCGATGCAATGATGAGCTTGTTCTTGAATGAGCTTTATGGCTTCCAGTTAGACACCAATCGCTGGTAAGTTTAGATTGCTTCAGTGATTAATACACCATTTTCTCAAGTTTCCATTTTATGTAATAAATTCTTCGATTTGCTCTTGACTAGAGGCCTTCGTAATTTTTTCATTAGTTTTTAATTGGGAAATGTTAACAATTATAAACAGAAATATTCTCTTGGAAATTGTGTATTTTACTTTTTCAAAGTTGAAAAAGTGTTCTTTTTAATGTAAAAGTTGACCTTTCTACTTTTAGTTTGTTAACTAGTGCTCCGGGGGCACTAGTTAACAAGACCCTTTTTAATTTGAGCTTTTCTGCATATGCTGGTTAGAGTTAAGTTGTGCTCTCATATCTAACGGTTTGTGGTTAGCTTATTATTGATGCTGTTTGTGTAATAGGTACCCTCTGGAGTTAAGAAAGGATAAATCAACAAAAGATAAGGTAGATTTGATACACACTACATTTACTACTTCCATTTTTTTTTTCCTTCCTATTTTGTATGCAATAGTTTTGCTGCCTAATGAAATGGGTTTTGCAGTTAAGAAAGACTGAACAAAATTGTACTAACGATATCGACAAGAAGGCAGAACCACTATGTACTGCAAGAGATGAAACTGAGGATATGGAATACGAAGAAAGCAGCATTAATGATATATCCCAGAATATTGCGTCGAAGATTACTATTGCTGACAATGAAACACTTCCCAAACCTGAAGGAAAGTCTAAGGAATCTGGTGCTAAATTCGACATTCAAAATTCTTTGCCCGAGGTTCGCATTTTGGACCAACAATCTTAGTTATGACACTGCTTTTAGTTTTGCTCATTTATTTATTTTATTGAATTTCTCGAAACTTTCTAGGCAGTGAAACCTTGTGGACGCATTAATTCCTGCATGGCTGTTGGAAGAGATACACTATATATATATGGTGGCATGATGGAGATTAAAGATCAAGAAATCACTCTTGACGACTTGTACTCTCTCAACCTTAGCAAACTTGATGAATGGAAGTGCGTTATACCGGTTTGTGTTCTTTCCTTGACTACTTTTGGCTGATAGATTCATACACTCCACTACTAATTACAATTGATAATGTCTCATTTGTTCTTGACTACTCTGGAATATTAACATAAGTTTTCTGTTCTTCTAACTAAATACACAAGTTTTCTGTTCTTGGCTGATCAATTTTTTCTGCCACTGCTAAGTTAGTGAATGGTTTTGTCCTTCCTAGATAATTAGTGGTAGCAGTAGTAGTAGTAGTATATCATAGAGGTGTTCTGTTGTACATAATGTATATTTGTAATTATTTATGTTAGTTGTATTTGGCCCATTAAGTTTATAATAGTCTCTAGTTAAACAAATTAGTGTCTATATTCTCATTACAACTTTGAATATATCAGAATTATTTTTTACAGTTTTTTTATATAAAATCTAGTAAAATAGTAAATCAATATTATGGTTCCTGAAATTGTAAGAGCTTGGCAGTTTAGTCTCTCAAATTCGCAAACGACAATTTAGTCGCTTAAATTAAAGAACACTAGTCAAATTAGTCCTTTTTTCAAATTTAACATCACAGTTTTAAAGGTTTTATGTTTGTCTTGATACGGTAAGAGACTATTTGAGACAATATGCAGGTCTTTCATCGATTTTGATGAATATTCCTTAAAGAGATACTTTGGTAGATGGACTAAATTGTCTGAAGTTCTCTAATTTAAGGGACTAAATTGTTCATTTTGCAAATTTGAGAGACTAAATTACCCGACCCTTACAATTTTGACCACCTAGACTAAATTACCCGGCCCTTATTTTGACTACTAAAATGCTGATTTACTTATTATAAATAATAATATAAATTGTGGTGATACTTCTTTTACATTAGGTAATTTAGGTTGTTGGGTATAAACCGTGCAGATACAGTTGATATTGCTGTCTCGCAAATATTTAATCTAGAATGTATTATACATGCAGCTTTATATTTAAATACACATTTAGTTTATCTGATATAGTCTGACTTCTTTCTTCTTCCACCCAGGCATCAGAATCTGAATGGGTGGAAGTTTCAGAGGATGATGATGATGATGATGATGATGAAGAAAATGAAGATGATGATGATGATGATGAATCTAATAGCGATGGTACAAGTGAGGAGAACGAAGATGATGATGAGGAGGAGGAGGTGCCCATTCTAATCTCAAAACTCCAAAATAAAAATGAGCGAACTAAAACCCCCCGTTTTACATTTATGTAACAGTGAGAACCTAGAGAGAACCCCTTTTTTCTATAGGAAAGGAAACATTAACCCCAAAATATTGTTGAGTCTGATTGATTCATTAATGAGTCATACCTCATGCAAGTAATGGTCAAGTTGCCATCCCTTATTTAGCCTTGTACACGGGGAACAAATCATTCATTTGGTGTGGCTCCAATTCAGGGTCAAATATTTAGGCACCAAATTGAATCTTCAACTCAGCTTCACCAAATGAAGAGCTCTTCCCCTTTTCTCTAAAAACGAACCTGGACAAAGGTTAAAAAGTGACATTTGATAACTGTCCGCACAATGTCCATGAGAAAAATCTCTTGTTAACAAATATACTAGTGCAATAGAATTTTGAAGAGCAATGATATTTGAACAACCATTTGGTACAACCTATTTGACAACCTTCCTTTTCTCTCTTTTCATTGGTCAAAAACAATGGAGAGAGAAAAGGAAGAGAGAGAGTAAGAATAGAATGTGAGTATGAGAGAGAAAGTTGTGTAAAAGTTGTCACAAAGTGGTTGTACAAATATCATTTCTCAATTTTGAATTAGTTGTAGTTTTTCTATAAATAAAAGAAAATTCCAGATAGTTTTTTTTTTATATAATAAAGGTATGTGCTGTAACCACAAAATACAAGGAAAGGAAAGATATTTTACTAGATCCAAGCCATCTGTTATGTTAGTCTTATGGAAAAACTAAGTGAGAAAAACTTAAGATGGTTCACAATGTTTCTTTAATGAGATTATGAGTTCTGAGGGTATTGAATGAATGGAGGTGAGCCCTCATCTTTTATCTTGATTATAGATGAACTTAATGAACATATCATAAAATGATTCATGGCTCATGCTGCATTTTTCGCAGTTAATATAATTTGTCAGAGATTTTTATGAAGTGAATAAAAAGTTGGAGATACACAAATCATAACATAGTGATGCAAATTGGAGAATATACAACATCACAAATCTGATGTTTTGAATACCATTGACTAAAAAGTGATGGGGGGAATACAGATGTCAACCAAAGATCCAAATAGGATGGATGGAATGAAGGGATGTTTTAAGTGTGAGTTTATTGAAAGTACCGCTCAAGCTAATCGGACTACAATATTCTATGGAATTGCAATTTTGGGCAGTAACTAAAAATAAGAAAATAAACTTAGTGTCACAGAGATGAGATTATTTTGTAGGATGAGTGGTCACAAAAACAAAAGAGATTTAGAAATACAATCATTAGAAAGAAAATTGGGGTGGTCCCATTTTAGAATGATGGAAAAGTGTCTTAGATGTAGAAGTACCCTAATGAGGGTTGACTAGGCGGAGTATAATTCAGTAGAGGGAGACCTAGAAAAACTAAACACCTAATCATTAGAATAGTTTTAATGTAATGGTCTATCTGTGAAGTGTGAACCGAATATGCATAGGGCTTTACAGTGTTGATTGATCTCTGTATCAAACTCCACCTAATGGAAAAAGGTCTGATTGTTGTTGTTGTAACATGCCATTATAATCAAGAAAGGGAGAGAAGGCAACGAAAGTATACTATCTTTTTTTTTGAAATTCTTCCTTTTAGGTCTTCACTTTTCTTTTATTATTTCAACTCAGTTGGTTATTGTTGATAGTTTTTTTTCTTTTCATCCTGATATTCTTAGCATTTAGTTTTTACCTCAAAGCTGTACAATGGGAATACAAAAGGGCTTCTCTCCAAGAGACAATTGATTTTGCTATATAAGGACGAATCCTTAATAATTCAGTCTATAATATTTTGATGGGCTTCAGTTTACTTTTTGTGACAATAACTTGCTACGTGATATTTGTCTTTTCCCATGTTTAAGATCCATGATAGACACTGAGCATTTCTTACTTGTTTCTCCTTAAACTTGCAATAGCTATTCTGCGCACATACTGTCAAACATTTGTGCGATCAACTCTTCATAACCAGGCAGTTTATTTTTCCCTGAAACAAAGAGACTTTCTGCATTATTTATTTGGCTTTACGTTTTGGTCACTAGGTTCTGAATGCATCAGATCAAGTGGGAGATGCTGTTGCTTTAATCAAGGGAGGGGTAAAGAATCTGCGTAGGAAAGAAAGAAGGTCACGGATAGAGCAAATCAGAGCTAGCCTTGGCTTGTCAGATTCACAGAGAACACCATTGGTAGTTTATCAATATTTATTAAAGACACTTTACACAGTTGATTATAGATTGAAGCTAGTGAATGCATGCATTTTTTTTAATTTTTTGTTACATTGAGCTCTACTACCTTTTTGATTGTGTCTGGTTGTATTTTTGCCTACAAAAGCCTCTTTGAGCATCAATATTTTTCTTCGTTCCACTGCTTTCTTAATTGTCTTGTTGCATGTAAAGGCAGGTGAGTCCTTGAGAGATTTCTATAAGCGTACAAATTTGTATTGGCAAATGGCAGCCCATGAACACACTCAGCACACTGGAAAAGTAGGTTATCTCTTTCCATTTGTTATATTCATACATACAGTTTTGCCCATAAAGCTATACGGTCTGTAGTAGTTTGACTAGTTTCCGCCTTTCCTATATTTGTTTTACCGCATATCATATTTTACTTAATGTATTCTGGGGAACGGAGAAAGACTTCAGTTGGTCTTTCTGTTTTCCTCATCTCAAATTGGTCAAGTCCTTGTTCTAAAATTACAAAATGTTGGTCTGACCCGCATGAAAGTAATATTTGAGGGAGGTTATATAACCCTGAACTTTGGTCTTCTTGCAAATTGAAACAATGAACTTTAAAATCTTCTTGTTCGCTAGCTCAATTCTTATAGAAGTATCACTCGTCTATTTAGTCTTGAAAGTATATATTCTGAAGGTTTTATAAGCAGTCACTAGTGTCTTGTGAATATATAACATCAGAAGGACTAATGGGATAGCCCCTCAAAAAAAAAAAGGACTAACAGGATAGATTACTGTATACTTACGGGACTACTTAATATATTACCATGTTGTTTCTGTAAAGAGGCAAGCTAAAGGAGTCTTCCGTAATCTTAGCTAGGGTGGCTCCGTCTCAGTCTTGTGCTCAGGTGTTTAACTACGTTCTTGATTGTATTTTGCGCCTTATTGAGAATGAAATGGCATAAATAAATATCCTTATGTAAAAAAAGAGACTGCTTAATATTTTTATATACTTTAGGGACTAACTAGGAAATAGTGTTACTTGAGGGACTAACTTGAAGGTTTTATTAAGTACTTTAAATATTTTTAACATTAAATTAAAATGAAATAAAGTTACAAAAATATTAAAACAGTATTTCTATATTTTAGTTATTAAATTATTAATTTTTTATTCAAATCATATATTTATATATTGATATTTTTAAATTTTAGTTGTGAAGAAGCTTAGAATTGCATGGTTTCACGAGTCCATTTGTGTGTTAATTTCAACTAAAAGGACTGCTTAGTGAAAAATTAGTGGGTACGAGCTAAAACAAAAGGTTTTAAATTAAAGTCCATGGTGTCAATATGTAAATTAAAGTCCATGGTGTCAATATGTAAAATTGTCGAAGTTTAAGATGGCTGTATGTATAATCCTCCCTATTTGATTTGTAGATTGTTTATCTTTTATAATTATTTTGTTTGTGTATGCATTATTTATACATGCACTCCCTTATTGTTACCTTCTGAAACAAGCACAACCAATTTGAAACAAATTTGTTACTCCTCTAGCTCTATTTGAACTTCCTCTCTGTAGCTGTTCCTTTTTGATATGTGAAGACACTTGTTCATATAGAAATACATGAATGCCTAATATTTGTGGTGAAATTTTTCTGGGTTATAGGAACTCCGCAAGGATGGTTTTGATCTTGCAGAAACACGATACAGGGAGCTAAAACCTATTCTTGATGAGGTACTGTTTTTTTGTGCTCACATCATTGCCCAAATTGGCACCTAAAAACTATTTATAACTACATTTTTGATGAGGTGCTGTTTCTTTCTTTTGTCACTGCAGCTGGCTTTATTAGAAGCCGAGCAAAAAGCTGAAGAGGCCGAGGGGCCTGAAACTAGTATGAAGAAAAGAGGCAAGAAGAAAACTAGAAATTGATAATTCGAGTCTAGGGTGCCGACGAATGATGTGATTTGCAATTTTGTTTTAGTGTGATGTCATTATTTACAGAGATGGTGTTAAGAACTTTTTGTTTGGTACAAGGTCTTGAGAACTTTATGTACACACTTGGTACACTGATCATTTTACATTTACATGTAATCAGTGCAAATATGCTTGTGCAAAGAAATTAGTTACACCACAAATCTCCTCAAAATCAAGGATAGAATCCATATAAAAATGGAGAGCTAAACGAGTTTGTCGGACACTGATTTTGTGTGTGCCATGTTCTCCAACTGCCTTTAAAATCCAAGGTCCGTTGCCCATGTTGTGCCAATGCTTGAAGTTCTAATTGAGTATTTGGTTGTTGTATACTGCATTCCTTATTTATCATGAAATAATTATTGAAATTGAGCCTTGTTGTTGAGAATTACTCTGTCGATAAAATGTTCATAGATTGCTTTGTTGAAACCTGAAAAATGCATTAAAGGTGAGATTGTATTATCTGTCTAAGCGAATTTATCGCTGGTATTTTATTACTGTTTTTTTTTTTTGTTGTCCTAAGGGGAATTCTAGTTGCTGTTGTCCTAGCTATGGGTGTGAATGTCTAATGCAAAATTTGAGTCTAAATCTGTGAATGTTTTGGAAGAAGGGGTTGAGTCTACTGATGGAAAAATGGGCGTGGAGGAGAAATATGAGAATTTTAAGTCATACTGATGACAAGAAGTTTTTTAAAAATAATCTTAAAAGCACAATAGAAGAATAAAGACCAACAATCAATTAACAAGCAATGAACTAAACAACAAATGAAGTAAAATGCTTGTAATAATTAACAAGCAAACAAATACACCAACAAAGTACTGAAGTATAGAGACCCAAGATCAAAAGACATTTTGGGATACAAAATAGAAGAAACTAAAATATGGGAGCAACACTCACTAGTGGAAGCTAAAGCAAACAACCACACGAAGGAAAGATGTGAAAGATTCGGCTTGCAATTCACACAAGAAAAGGTAGAAGGAATGATGCATGTTTATTACCGCATTGTGAGACCTCTTGCTCTATTCGTCAGCCGTGATATGCTCTTTCATTCCATCGCGCTTTGTGATTTGCAGCATCGGCATGGCCAACCTATGGTTTGCTTCAACTGCACCACTATGATCTGCTCTTTCAACACTTGAAATAGTGTTCATATATTAAATCTGGGTGTTGGAAATTATGTCATGACTCGTTCAATGAAGATATGAAAATGATGTGGAGTGGAGTCCGCGTCAGTCAGATCATGAGAGGAGATAGGGCCACACAAATGAGAAAACTACTTAATGTTTATTTAAATTATATTTGTTTGGTTTAATTTTTAGGAGGAGGGAGAGAATGTGATGGAAGTCAAATTACTCCTAGACCACATTTGGTTTCCCCCCAAAATTGGGAGAATTTGGAAGGAAGGAAATCTAAAATTACCCTCAATTTAGTTGATTTTTTTTTTCTTCCTTTCCACCAATAGTGTTATACTTTTTCATTTCATCTTTTTTACGTTCACCCCTATAACACTTGTTTTCTTCATCCTATTCCTCTACCTTTTTTTTTAATTTTTTTTTTTATCAATTTATATGTAAATATAGTAGACAATCCTCACAGAAAGAAAAAGTAGACGAATAGGTTTACGTTAACTTAATTCTTTTTTCACTGTTTGACCCAAGGCACGGCCGAAACCATTTCTACCAGCAACTATGTATGCATTGTCCACTTGTGTCCAATGAAACTTCCCCCAACGACTGTTTAGAATGTGCATAAAAAATACTCCACAGTACATGAAAGAAACTCATCCCGTTCGCAAGGTATTTTTTTTGAGTGGGCTTGAAGTAATTAGGGACGTTTTAGAGGAAATTAAATGCATGGATGAAAATAGAGGAAATTAAGGAGGCGTATTGGACAACCGAAAAAAAAAAAGGAGGCGTATTGGATTAAAATTTTAAGATATATTTTTTTTATTATTTTAAAAAGTCTTGGATGTCCTTGAAAAAAAGTCTTAAATATTACTTTTTTTTATCAACAAAAACACTTTTAAAACTCCTTGAAATCCACTAACGAGGTTGACTCCAAAGGAGTAGACTACACTCTCTCAATATAGTGAATCAATGTTTAAATTTCGACTAAGAGACACACATTTGACACACCTTAACTATGATTATATTTAGTAGAGGATTACCCCATAATATTTATCTGAAATAAAACAAAGTATAATAAAATATAATTTCGATTTATTCATTGGATATTTTATGACAAACTGAAACAATTTTTTTTTATTATATTGTTTGCAAGGTGGATTGAAGGTAATATATGATAACTTTTTATTACATTTTATTCATATAAACAATACAATATATACTATATAGAATTAGAATACATTACAGCAAAACTTATTAGAGAAAAAGAAAAATGAGATGGCATGGATCTTATTATGTCCAACTCGAATATACAAACAATGGAAACTTATAATCTACCATTTTATTTTTAATTCCATTCTACCCAATTACATCACTACAAATAAATCGTGAGTGTTTTTCGAATTCATTAAATATGGTTCAAACTTTGATTTCATCGCTTCATGTTCAACATTATTAAAAATAGTGCTCCAATCATTTCCTTAAATTCTCTCGGTAATCTTATTCAAAACATATCAAATACTAAATACATATATTTGTTTTGGTCAAAATTTAAACCTTAGTTTACATGTTATGTTGTGAAAGTCTAGTCTCATGCTAGACTCAATTTTTGTTGGTAGTACTCCATCAAAGATTTTATTTTATTTTTTTAGACTTGTTTCAAATAAATAATATCATAGTATTTTTTTTTTTTTTATGTTAATCATAGTATTTATTATGAAAGAGAGTAAACAAATAGACATATTAACAAATTTATTTTAACACATTAAATTATTTATTGATTTTTCAATATCTAAAACTAATTTGTCAAAAAAAATAAAATCTAAAACTAATTATTACTTTTTTTTACTAACATCTAAAACAAATTTCGTTTTATGACAAAAAATTAAACTTTTCATTCGAAGACATTTTATCTTCTTTCCTATCGGAACATCCAAACGTAACCCAAAAGTAAAATATAGATGATGAGCAAGCAAAACGATAATGATCAGGAAAAATAACGATAACAACCACCTAACAGTTAGTAATTACAGAAGACGCGCCAATTGAGGCGCGTTGAAGTGATGAATAATCTATCGAACCCGAGAGTATAAAATAGATTACGAATTATGAGTGTTGCCACCATCATCAATAATACGATTGGTGAAAGAGAATTTGGGGGATGGGGAGTGTTTGGTTGACGACAATTGCCATACTCTTATCCTTCGGAATCATCGCTCACTCCTTCGACGGCGGTGGCGCACCCCCCAAACCACAACCAACTCTCTGTGATGAACTCATTCTTCCCGCCGGTTACCCTTGCTCTGAATATGTGGTATTCATTCATTCACTGCTTTTTCTTTCTAATTCATATATTTGTTTTTTTCTTGCTAATTGGCGCTTTTATTTTTTTTGAATTACTTTCAGATTGAAACAAAGGATGGTTTCTTGTTAGGTCTTCAGCGCGTTTCTTCATCTTCTTCTGCGCGTATTCGTTATTCTTCTCAACAACAACGAGGTCCTCCGGTTCTTCTTCTCCATGGCCTATTCATGGTTACTACTTACCTACTTCATTTTTTAATTTTATATAATAATCTTGTAGCACTTGACACTTCTGATAGAAGACATTGTCCGATGTCTGACATCACACATGTGATTACTTTGAATTATGTCATTTTCTCGAATTATTATGTTAGTGTCCATGTGTGTGTATGTGCTTCATAGTGTATTAAGTATAATAAGGCATTGATATCTTGGTATTTCAATGTGGGAAGTTTCAAGATTTTGTAACTAGCTTCCTTGAGTGTATGTTTGGTTCTACTTTTGGAGGGTACAAAATTGATTCTCGAGGTGGAGAATTTGACTTTGACATGTTTGGATGTATTGGTTTTGCCTCATAATTGATTCTAAATTGAGCTTAGAATTTCCAGCTTTTGTCTCTATTATTGATTTTTACCATTGAATTTATTGTTAAACCCAGTTTACATGAATGCATCCGAACATAAATCACTTTCCATTCATTTTAACTTTAACTAGAATCAATTTTACAAATCAATTTGACACTACTAGTAATATTTGCAGTGTTTTGGACAGTGTTTGAATTGGTGTTAAAAATTCTCTTTGTATGCGTCAATTTGCGCTATATTCTGTTACGGAAAGTGGAGTTTTTAACTCTTTTTAGTGTGAACTGGGAAATTCGTTTTAAAGTTTGAAACTAATTGACTGAATCTCAACATTGTTTTTTTGTCTTTTGTTATGCCATTTGATACAATCAGGCAGGTGATGCATGGTTTCTAAATACACCAGAACAGTCATTGGGCTTCATCCTTGCGGATCAAGGTTTTGATGTTTGGGTAGGAAATGTGCGTGGAACACGTTGGAGCCATGGACATAAATCTTTACCAGAGAAGAATAAGGTCAGCAGTTTGCTTTATCCTTCATGCTATAGAACTTATCGAGCGCCAGATGTAAGTGATAGTTTTTTTTTTCAATTGTAAAATATGGGAGAAATATTGAATTAATTATCTTCTTTTTCTATAGATAGCTAAGGGTGTTCCACAAAATTGCAAAACGAATTTGACACTTCATTGCTGAAATTTTTAGTTATGAAATCAACGACTAAAATTTCATTTCGTAATGTTTGAAAATATTTATAATACAAGTTCTAAATGTATTAAGGGAAACAATTGGCATCTGCTAATAGAAATGAGGTCACACTAGAGAAACTACTGATTTTCAGCACTAGTTTGATTTACAGGCTGACCTCTAGTTAGGAAATACTTGTGATGATCTTAAAAAGGGAGAACAGGATGGACAAAGAAGCAATGCTTCATTCGATAGATCATTAATATCGTTTGATCTTGAGCAGTTAGTTCATTATGTCATTTTTTTAGTTGTATATTGATAAGGTTCAAACGTTTTTATGTTATTAATATCTACCATTGTCGAAGAGTTCTAGTCAGAGTTTGTTATACATTTTACATGTTTGTTGTGACATGACTAAAGTGATACGACATGACTTGTGCTTTGGTTTGGCCCCTCATTTTTACCAAAATAAAAGTGATATGAGTATGACTAATTTAGCTCTGGTCCTTTTGTAGCATTTTTGGGATTGGAGCTGGCAAGAATTAGCCCTGTACGATCTTGCGGAAATGATCAATTATATTAATTCAGTGACAAACTCAAAGCTATTTGTAGTTGGGCATTCACAGGTATTTATGCTTCCTGTAAACCATCCTTTTAGCCTTCTACCAACCTTTGCCATAGCTTACGTTTTATAAACATCTCATCCATCTTAGGGGACAATTATATCTTTTGCTGCCTTTACTCAACCGGATATAGTAGAAAAGGTTGAAGCTGCAGCTCTTCTGTCTCCAATTTCATACTTGGATCATGTTAGTGCACCTCTGGTACTAAGAATGGAAAAGATGCACATTGATCAGGTATTTGTTGCTGCTTTATAGTTTCTGTTTTCTTTAACTGTTAAAGTTGATATGTAATATGAAAATGATTGCTGTCTTTGTTCAGATGATTGCTACAATGGGTGTTCATCAGCTGAATTTCAAAAGGTTCCAGTTTTTGTTCTGTCGTGTTTTTCTCCTTTTCTTTTGCATATGTTGATAAATGTATTTCCAGCTTAGTAAATTTTCATGGTGTATTTTTCTCAACTCATTTCCAGCGATTGGGGAACCGATCTCTTGATTTCCTTATGTGATACTCGTCTCAGTTGCAGTGACATGCTGTCATCCATTACAGGTTCATGTCTCTCCCACTAGCTCTGTGTGTATGTCCGTGTTTAGAAGGATTTGACTGAGTTCACATCATGCCAGTCTTTGTAGAATTCATTAATTTTTTTGTTTTTGTTTTAGTGCTTAACTTTCCAATCCAAATAATACTCTTCTCATAATGACTTTTGTCTTTCATGAATGCTATTGCAATTACTTTGCTGGCTTTACATTGTCTTGATCAAGGTTATCAAGATCTAGATTAAAAATGTTACGATTTTGCAATCCTACTCACCCCCTCTGATCTGAATTGTGCGCAAGATCCCATTATTGTGCAAGATAGAAACAAGTTTGTTTCTGGATCATGATGCGATCTTGAGTGTTGGGG
>Ga0315913_1006509_pt1 | contig 14124 bp, 7 predicted proteins | sample MpolsnodulesMG_FD_207736 | JGI IMG/M metagenome (GOLD analysis project Ga0315913, IMG submission 207736) | Medicago polymorpha root nodule microbial communities from Los Angeles, California, United States - small nodules | ecosystem: Host-associated > Plants > Roots > Nodule | place: USA... | reverse complement strand
ATTTTGTCTGATGCCATCAACTCTAATTTTACTCCAAGCAATGAATTTGGTGATCTTGTAGTCCAATGTAGAAGTCTCTTACTTGATAGACCCGACTTTGCAGTGTCGTATATTAGGAGGCAAGCAAATGGTGTTGCTCATAGTATTGCTAGGGCATCACTATCTAATCCTAGCCCCCATATTTTGCATCATGTAATGCCTACTTTATATTCCTTAATTTTGAATGAAATGAAGTAACTTTGTTTTTGCTAAAAAATAATAATAATAATAATTGGATGATAGATACATATTTCGATATAATTATTTTATTCAGATCTGTGATAGATGTTAATGAGATATGATTAAAAATAAGTTTATAAATGAAAGACATTTTTTATTGTATAAATCTGTTTTGTAGAGTTCATTCTCAAGTTTTGAGAATTAATAAATTATTTTAAATATAGACAACTTAAATTAATTAAAAATGATGATTTCCCAAAATAAATTTTTACATTTGGCTTCTAAACTTGGGCACAATTTAACATTTCCCAAAGACAATATATGAACTAGATAATGAACTAAATAAGGAAATAAATACTACTCCTTCTGTCTACTAATACAAACTACAAACACGATTCTTTTTTCACTCTTATTAAGAAAAAGTTAACAATGTAATTAATGTGTAGTAAATTTTAATTTTTCCAATTTTAAAGCACTTAGTGATATTAATTAGAGGTTTATTCAAAAAAGAAACCATAAATGTTTTAGTTGTTTATACTTAAGGACGAAGAAAGTATATGTTAAACTCTCCCTGTATATAAACTAGTGAGGAGCCACTGCAAAAAGGAAAACTCTATACAAAAGTTTACAAAAACTGCGTGAGAAAGAAGTTTCAGGCGCTTAAAGCCATGGCTTGGTGTTTAAACCAAGGCATGTTAACTTCTGTTATCTTCATCCTTAGCGTCTCATTATGCTTATTGGCGAATCATTCTTCCATTGCTGAGAAGCTTCCAAGGTTTGAACACCATCTAAAACCTCAACAACAATCTCTTAACTTCTTGGTTGTTGGAGATTGGGGAAGAAAGGGAAACTACAATCAATCTCTCGTCGCCCATCAGGTAATAATTTACCACAAACTTCAATTTGAGTAATTACTACTTGTGTAATTTTCCATTGAATTGAAAGTATGGTCCCTTCATGTACATGGTTCTTTCTAACTGTATTTCGCCAAGAGTCATTTGAAAATTGAAACCACTTGCTTCTAAACCTCACCCACATGTGTGCCACATGGCCAACTACCTTATCATCCACTCCACTTTATCTTTTTGTCGAACATAATCATGTTGGCTTGGCGCTAATGTAAGGTGGTTGAATTTGTGGATGAAGAGGAAATGAAATATTGATAAAGAGGAAATGAAATATTGAATGTGTGAAATAGGAAACTATTAATTTTCAGTAATTTAAACTTATTCCACATTAATTTTTCGCGTATTTAAATGTAATTAGAATTGAAGTATGATATCATATATAGTCAAATTCTCTAAAATATATGTTAAATATCAAAAAAGAGTTTAATTTTATTGATTTATTAGTTTATTAGTCTATTCAAACATAGATTAGATTACTTATTTAAATGGTGTTGGCGACAAGACTAACCCGAGTTATGATTCCGTTTGTAGCTAGTACCCAATCGACATTTGTAAAAGGTAGGAACTGGGTGTATGGGGTGATGGTGGTAAATGAGGTGATAATTTGGCGAAGAAAATAAGTCGAGAATGTATGGTCTTTAAAGTCGATTTTGAAAAGGCGTAAGACTCAGCAGATTGGGGGGTTCGCATCTGCAATATGCACATAGTACGCTTTGTGCCGACAAGGCTTCTGGTGATAACCTGTGGACTTTGAAGGTAATTCTGAGAGGTTTTGAGATGGTTTTTGGGTTGAAGGTCAATTACTGGAAAAGTTGTTTAGTTGGTGTCAATGTATCACCTTTGTTCTTGCAGATGGCTTATACTTTTCTTAATTGTATGGAAGGAGCAGTTCCCTTTAAGTACCTTGATCTCCCTGTTGATACATATTCTAGGATTCTCACCACGTGGGAGCCTATCTTAGAACAACTCCGGTGGAGACTTGGGGCTTGGGGGTACAAGTGCATTGGTTTCGGTGGTCGGATAGTTCTTTTCAACTCGGTTCTGAACGTAATTTCATATTTCTACATGTCTTTTTGAAGATGTCAGTTCATGTTTGGAAGAAGGTGATGCGGATTCAAAGGGAGTTTTTATGAGGAGTCAGAGGCGGTAAGAAAATAAATTTGGTAAAGTGGGAGGTGGTGTGTCAATCTAAAAGAAATGGGGGCCTAGGGATGAGAGATGTGAGGGCGGTTAATTTAAGCCTTTTGGCTAAGTGGAGATGGAGGATCCTTCAAAATGAGGTTCGCTTTGGAAGGGTGGCTTAGTTGCGAAGTATGGGGATCAGATTTTGAATAGGGTGGATTGGGGAACCGACTCATTTCCGTATATTTTGTCTAGATGGTGGAAAGATATTTCGGCTCTAGATGTTCCAGATGGCAACAATTGGATAGACGTGTTTTTGGTTAGACCAGTGGATCAGCAACGACCCTCTTTGTGAGAGCGTTGCGCGGCTTGTTGGTATTTCGGAACAAAAATATGCTAAGGTGAGGGGTATGGGGGTTATGGAAGGCAGAGTTTGGAGATGGGTTTTCAATTGACGGAGGAGGTTGTTTGAGTGGAAGATTAACTAGTTCACGCAGTGGCTCTATGCCTCTATTGTCTCTGTCTTTTCTGTCTTTGGAGTAGGACAAGTGGGTTTGGGGTCCTGATGATAGTGACTCTTTTACAGTTAAATCTGCTTATTCTTTGATTGCTAAGGTGTTCACGAATGAGGTAAACCTTGATGTGTTGAATATTTGTGTGTTTCGTCATGTTTGGAAAAGTTCAGCACCGGCAAAGACTATTGCTTTCTCTTGAAAGCTCCTTCATAATAGGATTCCCATGAGAAGTGATTTAGCTCAGTGTGGGGTTATTCCTATGGATGATTTGAAGGACTGCGTGCTTTGTGTTGCAAATCTGGAAACGCTAATTCACCTCTTTTTGTTGTGATTTTGCCTCGCAAGTGTGGTATGAAGTGTTCCAGTGGCTTGGTTTGGTTTTGATTATTCCCCCGAATTTATTTATTTTGTTTGACTATCTAAGTGGGATTGCGAATAATAAAACTTTTTTGAAGGATTTTTGGTTGATTTGGCATACAATCATCTGGGCTATTTGGAAGGCTAGGAACGTAACGAGGATATTTTTGAAAACAGGAAGAAGGAACCAAAAGAGGTGGTGGATGATATTAAAGTGTTTTCATGGAGATGGGGGTTGGGTTGCTGAAAACTGTCGAATTGTTTGTATTACGAGTGGTGTTGGGATCCTTGTAATTGTTCGACAAGATTTTAATTTTGGTGATTGTATTCGGTTCCTGGTAGTTCTGCCTTGATTTAGCAGGTGGATAGCTTGAGCTCATGTAGCTGGTTTGGATGGGCAGGGTTATTGGTTTGGTTGGTGTCTAGTAGTGGATTGTTGATTGTTTGCTGCAGAATCTTTTGGGCTGGTTTAGTGGTGTTTATTTTTGTGTTGCAGTGTATTTTAGTGTTTTTTTAATTTGATGTTTTTGTCCCTTCCAGGTCTGGTTGTGGTGTGTTTAGGCTTCTTTTGGTAGTCTTCTGTTTTGTGCTTTCTTTCTTTGGTGTATTTAAGTTGGTGGTTAGTGGTATTTCTTTGTTAGTTTGGTTGTTCCTGCTAAGCAGTTGTTGTATATGTCTTTCTTGCTTCAGAGAGCTGGACTGAGTGTTTTATAATATATTTGCCGATTAAAAAAAATACATTCGTATGAAATATGTTTTTAAACAGACTAACAAGTCATATCAGGCTTTCAAAAGGCCATACTCAAGTTTAAAAAACAAGTCTATAATTTAGATTGCTTACTTGGTATCTTTATTACAATATTATAATTTTCAAGCTGTTTATGTGATTTTTGTTATCCTTTTTAGTTTTTATTAGTACCAAGTAGTAACTCCCTCCTCATATTTGTTTGATTTTCAGATGGGAATTGTAGGAAAGAATCTCAATATAGAATTTGTGATTTCAACTGGTGACAATTTTTACTATGATGGCCTAAAAGGAGTTGATGATCCAGCATTCTACAAGTCATTTGTTGACATCTACACTGCCCCAAGCCTGCAACAAATATGGTACAATGGTAAGTTGAAAAAGTTTCATTGTGTTTTTTCTCTTCATACGTTCCCTCTGGTTGAAGTAATTTTATTCGAGACACGTCTGACTCTTTCTGCTAGCTCTAACCTCCTTCGTTTACAAACAATCAATGATACCAATGCTTTATTCCTTTTTTTTTTTAAATAGTTGCTTTAAAACTTTAGCCGCAGGTGTGTCTATTTTATAAATTAACTTGCCAATGAAAATATTTATTTTCATTTTACTGTGCCAGTTTTGGGAAACCATGACTACAGAGGTGATGTTGAAGCACAATTAAGCCCAATTCTAAGACAAAAAGATAGCAGATGGGTCTGCTTGAGATCTTTTATTCTTGATACAGGTATTAATCCTTTTAACAAATTTAATGCAAGTTGGGTTTTGAATATTTCCTAAAAAAAAATTGTTTATTTCTAAGGTTTTCTAAACAAAATTTGGTTTCCAAGCTATCTGGATACAAAACAAGTTGAATCAAACACAAATTTATATTTTTTGGAAATCATAATATGTATGAATTAATATAATTGATGTGGCAACATTTTTTTATACAATTAACTTACAAAAGAATTTATAGATTAAACTAAAACTTATATCATCTTTTATAAAAGAAACTTATATATATCATCTTGTGAGTATTCTATTTTTTTTGGTACAGATAATGTGGAATTTTTCTTTGTGGACACAACTCCATTCGTAGAAGAGTACTTTACGGATCCAGGAAAGCACACCTATGATTGGAAAGATGTGCTTCCTCTTGAATCTTACCGTGCAGAACTCTTGAAGGTTAGTCATTTTTCATACAATTTTTTTAAAGAATAATTTCACAATTGAAAATTATCACATCATTTAGAAACTTGCGACATTTTTTAAAAAAGAACTTTTTTGGGTTCTGGATATTGAAGGACTCTAAATTTTTTTACCAATCAAGTAATGGGTCATTTTGCAATCGTTTCCTAGGGGGATTCGAACTTAGTACCTTGAGGTTACAATGCTAAGCTCTTACCACCGAACTTTTTTGGTTTTTTGATATTGAAGACTCTAAATTAGTATCACTGCATATTTCAATTCATGCACATTAGTACTTAAGGAGAGGAATTGTCAACTGTGTCTGACATTTGGAATTATTGTAGGAAGTTGATTCAGCTTTGGTGCAATCCACGGCAAAATGGAAGATAGTGGTTGCCCATCATCCTATCAAATCTGCTGGGCCTCATGGTAATACCCAAGAGCTTGTGGAGCAGCTTCTTCCCATCTTAAAGGTAAACAAACATCCCTATTGTCATTCTCACCTTGATACATTAGATGAAGTTATGTGTTCCTTGTGCCTATTACAATTTGTAACCAGTTTCTGCACTATTTGTGTAGTCAAACAATGTTGATGCATACATTAATGGACATGACCATTGCTTGGAGCACATAATTGACAAAGAGAGGTAAGCATGTTTTATTACTTGTAAATAGTCAACATCAACTTCATCATAGCTGTGAAATTCAAACTTCCGCTGTTTGCATACACATTGTAGTGGAATTCATTTTTTCACAAGTGGAGGCGGATCAAAGGCATGGGGGGGTGACATCAAGCCATGGGATCCAAAAGAATTGAAATTGTATCATGATGGGCAAGGATTCATGTCTATGCAGATATCAAAAACCAATGCTAGTATTGTATTCTATGATGTTTTTGGCAATGTTTTGCATACATGGAGCATGTCAAAGAAACTTAAAGAAGCTGCATAGACGGAATAAGCTCAAAATATGCGTATACTGTTTATTTTCTTGAGGTTATATTACACAAATATTTATGTTGTCCCAAAAAGAACTATTCTTTCGTACTAATACGCTAACTAATTTTTTTATGAAATGCATATCTTTGGTCTGAATGAATATTGAAGTTACAAATAATATCATGTTGTTTCCTAGTTTGAAATGACCAACTCTACTTTGTTTTTCCTTTTGGGTGTCACCTACTGAGCTTACCGTTATGTGTGGCTCAGGTGCAATTATACATAAGAGATTGGTTAAAACTGATTTGCCCTGCAATCTGAGATTGTTTGTCCTTTTTTATTTCTATTTTTACTTATAGAATTAAAGATGGCTCCTGCCTCCTTTTACAATTGCGACCATGCCCTCTTTAAACATTGACTGTAACTGGAAGCCTCCTATTCTTACCCTTCCAATTTGCTGCTTCACGGCTGTTCCTTATCCTTCCTCGATTTCCATCTGATCAAAGATTGTTCACTTTGATTTGAAAGACATATCGGATTTCCCGAATGGTGCAGTTAAATCCAAAGATAGATGAAAGCTATTCCAGTTCAATTCCCTCAATAGATATATGAAGCTATGAGGTATTCTGCCCTTGCCGAAGGTGCTAAGCGATCCCCCGGCTATGTCTATCTCTGCCTGTAAACTCTCTGTGAGCAGTCGCCTGGCTGCCTGCACACTTGAAATGGTAATCTTTTTTCCATTTCATGCTGATTATGTAGTATTTTTCTTTAGTTTTTTTTTTTTGTTAAGACGCTCAAAAGAGAGATCGGTCTATCATTGCCGCATATAATTATGTTGATAACCTGCTAGAATTGACATTTATCTATCAAACAAATATGTTTCTCAGTGTACCATGAGAGGGATGAGCTTTCTTTAACCTTGTGACATTCATCCTTGCTCTGTTTTTTGATAGTCTCAAATTGTGTTCTCGTCGTTGTCACATGTTGTTGTGTTAGAACAACGGCGAGAATGCAACTTGAGGGTGTGTTTAAGTGAAGAAAAGGACAAGGGATCAACAACAATATAATAATTGTTTAACCACATACTTATTATAATAAGGAGAATGCTAAACAGTGCCCTCAGGGCATTGGTTAAGCAACCAAAACAGATATCATCTTTTCCTGGTATAGTCGATGTTCACATCATTGCTCTCACAATCATTCTCATAGTCGTTCTCACCAATTTTTACATCAACACTCTCTTGCTCGTGTTCCGTTTTTCGTCTCTCTTGTGTTTGACATCTAAGCGGTTTCAGTGTTTATTTTTCTTTACAGCGATGTAATGTTACACCTTTCAATATTGTGTTACATGATACATATTTTTTAAATTTGACTGTCAAATGGTAAATTTATATAATATAGATTATCTATTTAATACTTTACAAAAATTGAAAATCATTTGATATGATTTTAGGATCCATCAAATTAACGGTGCTCAATAAAAGCACGTAAACCGTTAATCTTGATGAGTCTCAATAACATATCAAATGATTTTAAATTTACATATCATTTTACATAAATGATCTACGAGAGTGTATCGAGTGAATCTGCAAAACAGATACAACAGCAGTGGCAACATAGTAATCACCCCCGCCATCGATTTTATAACTGAATGAGGAAACCGCTTTTGCGCCGCCGCCATAATGGGATCCCAGACCTTAGTATCGCTTCCTGCAAAAAAACTAAAAAATATACCAAACTGATTGCACGTGTTAATATAAAAATTTCAATCCAACGGTTGTGATGCATTCCTCTCATCTCTCACCATAAATAAATACTCCTCTCACTTGATACACCATATTGACTATTGAGCAATGCAAACATTGATTTAACATTATCTCTCCTTCAATATACACACACATCATCATCTTCTCTTGAATGGTTAACAAAATTGTGTGAGAACTTTCTGGGTCTGAAAGCCATGGCACAGTGCTTAAAACAACGCATTTTATCTCCTGTTATCTTCCCTTCCAGTGTCATATTACGCTTATTGACGAATCATTCCATTGTTGTTGCTGAGAAGCTTCCAAGGCTGGAACACCATCTAAAACCACAACAACAATCTCTTAACTTCTTGGTCGTCGGAGATTGGGGAAGAAAAGGAAACTACAATCAATCTTTGGTCGCCCATCAGGTAATTATTTACCCCCAAACTCCATTTGTCATTAGAAAATTATCAGGATATTGCATGTTATATGCATGGGTCGGGCTTCGAACCCCGACATTCCACTTCTCCACATTTAAAATGTGTGAGTTCTAGCCACTATACTAATTAACCGAAAAAGAAAAAAAAAAACTTTTTATTTTCTCACTTCACACTTACTCATCATAACTATATGTTTTCAGTTAACATAAAATAAAAAAAATCAAAAATAAACTGCATTTCTATCTTATTATGCAAACCACTTATTTTTCGATTTTTTATATTTTTGAGCTTACAATTTTCATAAAATTGAATTTTTTTTTTTAAGGGAAAAATATAAATTTTATCAAAAAGCATTAACATAAGTTAGTAGTAAAATGCATTTATTTGTACTTAAATTTCGTCACAATAAATTTTTATGTATTTTTTCATTTTCATCAATACTCTTTTTTTTGTTGCTCAACAAAATTAAATCAAAAGTTAATTTAAATTTTGAAAACAAAATCAAAAGTGAAATTTTATTATTTCCATTTGAAAGCAAGATGTAGAGATACATACATTTTGAAAGCATATGCTTTCATTTAAACTGTAACTATCTTTCAAAAAAAAATAAAATTAAACTGTAACTAAGTTTAGCATAAGGCATGCTAATTTTAGTTTACGCATATCACCGTGAGTTTAACTCAGTTGGTAGGGATATTGCATATTATATGCAGGGATCGGGGTTCGAACTCCTGACACTCCACTTCTCCATAATTAAATTGTGTGAGCTCTAGCCACTAGGCTACTTGAAAAAAAAATAATAATTTTAGTTTACACATGAAAATTGGAGACTGTGGTTTACTAAGTCTCGACGTGTCAGTGTGTCACAGTTAGAGTCTTTGGGATTTATTCTCCAAAATGATGAAGAAATACGAGGAGTGCTTGAAGATGTTATTTGTAAAACAATAATAGCATCTAGTTAAATGGTCAAGAATGTACGTTTTTTATTTTCTTTTTTTGAAGGATCGTTTTTTATTTTCTTATTTAAAAAGTAGAAACTTAAATATTAAATTAAAATGCTTGTTAATTAGCACCATGACCAACAAGCACGACGTATACACTATTGTTTGAAACTGTTAGATCACTTATATCAAACATTATTTTCTATCTCCCACTTTTTTTGCTATCACTCTAATTTGCATGTCGTCCAATTTCGTGATATATAGCACTTCTCAATATAAAAAAGTATAACTATCTCATCTCATCTCATGAGTATAAAACTTATAATTTCATATTATTTAATATCTTCGTTACAATATTATAATTTTCTAGTCGTTTTCAGTGATTTTTGTTTGATTTTTAGATGGGAATTGTAGGAGATAATCTAAATATAGATTTTGTGATCTCAACTGGTGACAATTTTTACAAAGATGGTCTGAAAGGGGTTGATGATCCTGCATTCTATGAGTCGTTTGTCAATATCTACACTGCCCCGAGCCTGCAAAAGATTTGGTATAGTGGTCAGTTGATAAAGTTTCTTTGTTCTTTGAAAACAACTAATATTTATTAACAGTTGATTTAAATTAATTTTCCAATGAAAATTTTTATTTTAATTTTTTTTTTGTTTGCCAGTTTTGGGAAACCATGACTATAGGGGTAATGTTGAAGCGCAATTAAGCTCAATTCTTAGACAAAAAGATAGCAGATGGGATCTTTTATTCTTGATGGAGGTATTGATCCTTTAAAAAATATTTAATGCATGTTGAGTTTTGAACATTTCCTAGAAAAAAATTGTTTGTTGTTAAGGTCCTCTAAATAAAATTTGATTCCAAAAAATCTGGATACAAAATAAGTTGATTCAAACACACGTTTATATTTCTTGCAAATCATACTATGTATGAATTAATGTAGTTGATGTTGCAACAATTTGTTACAAATAAATAACAAAAACATTTAAAAAAAACAAAAATAACAAATTATTAAATTAAAAGTTATATCATCTTGTGTGTTTTCTTCTTTTTTGTACAGGAATTGTAGAATTTTTCTTTGTGGACACAACTCCTTTTATAGAAAAGTATTTTACGGATCCAAAAGAGCACACCTATGATTGGAATTTTGTCCTTCCTCGTGAATCTTATCGTGCAGAACTCTTGAAGGTTAGGTTTAACAAACAAATGCAGTGCATATTTGATATCATAGTGAATTCGTCGAAATGTGAGTAACTGTAATTTTGTAAAAGCTATTGAATGTGTCACTGAGTTGCCATAATAGAGAATTAATAATGTGTCACAGAATTGAACAAATCATTCAAATGCAAATTCAAACTTCTGGCATTTTTTCAGTATCTAACATTTTGGCTTCTGTATAATGAACACTCTAAATTAGCATCAACACATATTTCATTTCACAACAAATCAGAACTTTTAACGAGAGAAATTGTTAATTCTATCTAACATTCTGGAATTATTGTAGAATGTTGGTTCAGCTTTGGTGCAATCCAAGGCAAAATGGAAAATAGTAGTGGGTCACCATACCATCAAAAGTGTTGGGCATCATGGTAATACACAAGAGCTTGAGGAGCAACTTCTTCCCATCTTAAAGGTAAATCAATCAGCCACATTATCATTCTCATATTTATGCATCAAATAAAGTTCAATATTCCTCATGTTTTTTACTTGACAATGAAAATGATTCTGAAGACACATGGCTTAGTGTCGCATACATGGTACGTAGTTAACATCAAAGGTACCAAATCATATTGAAAACAATTGTGTCCCTATTGTTGAAGTAGATGCATGAAAATTTTACAATTTTTAACCACTTTCTGCACTATTTTTCCAGTCAAACAATATTGATGCATACATCAATGGACACGACCATTGTTTGCAGCACATAATCGACAAAGAGAGGTAAGCATGTTTTATTACTTGTAAATAGTTAGCTTCAACATCACCACAGCTCTGAAATTGAAGCTTCCTTCGTTTGGTTATACATTGTAGTGGAATTCATTTTTTCACAAGTGGAGGTGGATCCAAGGCATGGCGAGGCGATGTCAAGCAATGGAACCTGGAAGAAGTGAAGTTTTACCATGATGGACAAGGATTCATGTCCGTGCAGATCACAGAAATGAATGTAGATGTTGTATTCTATCACGTTTTTGGCAAGGTTTTGCATAGATGGAGCATATCGAAAGAACTTAAAGCAGCGACATAGATACAATAAGCTAAAATTATGCACATAATTTTAATTTTGTGGAGGATATGTTCCTACAAATGTTTCATTAGTCCCAAAAAGGAACTATAAATTTGTATGCAGAAATGGTGCAGTCTTGCACTTATTGTTATAGTCATTATGGATTTCCCTTGCCATTCAATTCAAGGGAAATTGAATTATTTGGTCTTGAATTAAAACTATTCCTCATGAAAAAATTGCTTTCTCTCTTGAGCAATTGTCAAAGCCTTGGGCTGCTTGGGACTTGCACCATGGCATCCAAGTGCTTGAAATGAAATGAAAATTCTGCAGGTCTTGCCTAGTATCATGGCCTGCCATACTCAAAAGTAGCAGTTTCCAAGAATTCTCTACTGTTGTTCCACCAGTTTCCAAGTATTTGGGGGATTCACTCAATTTTCCGTCAGCTAGAAGGATCAAGCAACCATGTCATGTCCTCATCTTCATCCATATTGTTTGGTAATCCTGCTGCATTTGAAGTAATGCAAATAAAGAGACTTAACCGAGAAAAGGCCGGAATTTTCAAGCACCCGATTCCATCTGTCCACATTATGACTAACAATACTTCCACCGATGTCCCCCATCAATTTGTCTTGCAATATGTATTCTCATTCAAAGATATTCCTCCGCCAAAGTAAATTCCAATGTCATTTTCCATCCTCCCCAAACCCCATGTCACTAACAAACAAGACTTCTGTAACTACATAGCAAATAATCTAGGAAATACTTCCCTAAGCGGAATATTCAAAATCCAAATATCATGCCAAAAAAAAGTTGATTCGCCATTTCCAGTTATTTACTTTGCAAAATCAAAAAAACAATCATTCTCCTCCCCCTTCACCTTATCATGATCACACACATTTTTCCAAAGTGGCTTTTTCAGTATTCCTTAACCGCCACTTCCACTTCTAAAGAAAAGACACATTGAGAGAATTCTCAAAACATCAACCCATTTTAATTAGCAATATTTTTCTCTTTTCTTTTTTCTTTTCCCTTTGGGTTAATTAAGCAAGTAGATGTTGAATTTATCCATATCTTGAACTTAATAACGCTAAAGGTTAAGCATGACATTCAAGATTCTCAGTAATAGGAATATTGAACATTTTGTTTGTAATGCTAAAAATGAAGATCAACAAATATCGTTGATATTATGTGAATGAACAATAAAGAAGAAGAATGCTTAAGTCTACATGCACCAAGTCATGCCCTAATGGAATAACTTATCAGTCATACAATTTTATAAACCTTTTTTCCTATCCGAAATTTTCAGGGATCAAAATGATGTTAATATGTTGAAGGTTGATTAAAATAAATTTGATCCTATTTTGAGGCTAACCATTTTTTAATCCTAAGCATTGATATCCACCAACCATCATAACACTAAACATGCACATAGAATATTGATATTGATTTGATTGTGGTACCTATTTGTCATTAAACAAAATTTGATTTTAGGAGATTAAAAAAATATGATATGATTTAGGAATGCAAGCGAAAGGTTGGAAGGGGAGAATTAACTTGTTTATTTTGAAATGCAAGTGAAAAATAAAATTGTCGCAGTAAAAGTCAATCCAATATCTCATATCTCTTTTATATATTTTATTATAGATTATACTATCAAGATTAATTAATTTTTTAGTACAAGATTTTTTTTAAATAGACAAAATATATCAAGATTAAATTACCTCACATTAAAAATTATTATATATGACCAATAATGGATTGTTCTAAGTGGTATAAGGACTTGGTCCACTTTAGCATGTGGTCTAAAGTTTGATTTCTAACTTATACTTATGGAAAAAATTCGGTAGGGAGGGAGAACTCACCTTGCGGGTCCCACAACCACACTTCATCGACTGAGATCAGTCATTACTGAGCGATAATGGAAACTTTGTACCAATATTGCTAAAAACGTAAAGGATAACTCTTGCAAACAAACTGCATATGTCAATGAATACCCTTTGGACAGGGTGCACATCCTCACACTCGCGTTTATAAAAAAAATTCTCGTATATGAGCTCATACCCTCGTAGGTAACAGGTTTGGTGTCCGTCCCCGTACCTTATGGACATCTAAGAACACGTATGTCCGCCCATTACCCGCATTTTAACAACAAAAAGACAATAAATAACAAAAAATATCACAACTTAATTAAAATATAATCTAAAATCTCTTAAATCAACTTATAATTTATTGCACATAGTAGTATTTAGCCAAATAAAAAGATCAAAAATATATATATGAAAAAAAACAAGTACATATACAATAAATGTTAAAGACTAAGAATTAATTAACTCATTTTGGTATTACATAAAATTATAACTATAGTATTTGTAATGTGCGGGCATGGGATGGGTTCGGCACTAAAGTGCTCATAACTATGCCCATACCTGTTCAAATTTGCCGGTGATTACCCAAGCCCAAACCCATACCCAAAAATGTGGGTATTTACCCTTCATTGTGGGTAGAAAATTGCTTTTCTAACATACATATGTTTACATTGACACATGTAAAATACGTAAAAGCCTCCAGCGGCAGTTAACAACCGTTTATCAAGCCGGCAAAAGTTAACTGCCACTGAGTTCAACGGTCATTAACTGGCGCTACGTGTCTGGCTCATTTTCTAGTGGCTCTCCTTCCATTTTTTCTTATGCAAATTTGTTCCTAACCAAATCCTTTTATACCTAAACAAATTCATCTAAAATTTTCATCCAATAACCAAATCCTTTGATACCTAAACAAATTCATCCAATATTTAACA
>Ga0315913_1006508_pt1 | contig 14124 bp, 4 predicted proteins | sample MpolsnodulesMG_FD_207736 | JGI IMG/M metagenome (GOLD analysis project Ga0315913, IMG submission 207736) | Medicago polymorpha root nodule microbial communities from Los Angeles, California, United States - small nodules | ecosystem: Host-associated > Plants > Roots > Nodule | place: USA... | reverse complement strand
CTGAAGAAACTCGCTAATAGCCAAAAATTTGGCTAATAGAGAAATTGTTCCAGGGGCATTTCGCTAATAGCCAACCTGGGGGCGAAAATGACAGCTTTTTCAAAAGTTGTCATCTCGTCCCTAGGGTTTGTGATGGCTTCCGGGGGTCGTTTTCGCAGTCCTTTATACATTAAAAACCCTTTATAACATCAAGCATCGAATGCACATTACATCTAAAGATCTTTAAAGAAATACATGGGCAATCATTGACAATTAAATGATGAATGGCACTTGAGAGTTATAACGAATCACGTACGTGTAGAAGTTAACCCTAAGATGGGAAAAACATAGAGCCTCGACGTAGATCATCGAGAACAAGTATATGATCATGTAACCTAAATACATTAGGTATAAGTTATGTTGGATTAAGATTATTCACGTAATGATTCACCGCTAAACGAGTAGGTTACAAACTCATGGTGATAATTCAAGTAAGATCAAGTATAAGCCCTTTATGTACGAATAAGACTATAAGTAAAATGAACATGTCTTGTCTCTTGCGATCCACGCCAAGGGGGATTTCAAGAGGTTCACGCCAAGGGGGATGGGATACGCTCCGCAAGGTAGGCCCGCACGACATTAAGAGGAGTTCCGGTGTTAGCCTTAGCTAGGAATTTCACCGGTCAAGAAAGGGATTAACTTTCGGGGTTACTCCACTCGGGATTAATCTGTAAAATGAACCAAGATAATATTGTTTGTTACACGCTAACCTCTAACATAATGAATGGATATGAAGACGATATGATACGATTGCGATATGTTATGAGACATGTGTAAGCCTATGTACAATAATAAGTTCATGAAGATATACTGTCGACAATCTTAGTGCCTCCTTGATCGTCCAGTTCAGGATCGTGTCATGAATAAGCTATGGTTAGGTTTTGATGCGTTTACCGCATCTTGACGTAGCGGTCTTAGGTTCCCTCGACCGCCATGACATGTAGATTATATGACAAGACTTGTAAGCTAAGATATGAAGAACCTTATGACGGACCTAGTATGCACGACCGTCTATATAAACATATTTTACACACGTATAATCAACCGATTAGTTGTATTCACTACTACAAAATTGAGAAAATATAGCGCCCCTTAAATAGCGCTTTTAACATGAAAGCGCTATAAATCAAAACACGGAGGCTTTAGATAGCGCTTTTCTAAAAAAGCACTTCCTATGATACTAAATTTATATATAAGTTATCTTTAGGAAGAAAAAAAATAATTGATATGGAATAGTCTCACTTGTATGTGCATGCAAAAGAAACTATAGAATAGTCCCACATCGAGTTTTTTAAAACAATTGAGAGAACGACTCATCATATAGAATAAAGGCCCATCTTAAGTTCTCAAAGCAATTCGGGTAGTGGATCTTTGTGCTGATGCATAACTCGTGTTAGTCGTCTTGAAATGATGAGTGTGATCTCCTCATTCCTGACATCTGCCCATGCTTAAAGATTTTTCCATAGCTTGACAATGTTAGGAATAAGGAGGAAACCCATAATGAAGTAAAAAATAAAAATAATTGTTATAGTTTACTAGCGAAAATATGAGCACTTAATATGTCTGTCTTTTTACTTTTTTTATTACGTTAACGTTTTAAAATTATGAACAATGTTTTTGTATAAAATTTTGATTTTGATTAAAAGTAAAATTATAAATCCTTTTTGCTTTCAAATTATAATAAATCAAACAAATTATGATTATCTATTTCAATGACACCAAAAATATAATAAAAAAATAATTTAAATTCTTATTTTTTTTAATGACACCAACAACAATCTTTATTGTAGAAAAAATGGTTTAAGGGTAGAATTGAGATAATGAAAAAGTAAGTATAGATATACTCATCTAGTTCGTTACACTTTTTAAAAGATAAAGGAAAAAAATTGGACATATATACAAAAAATGGTCCGAAGAGCATCTAAGAAAAGTCCCACGTTGGGAATTTTAAAACAATGGAGAGAATGATTCATCTATAAAAAAGCGGTCCATCTCACTCTTTTATGAACTTGAGTGGTCGAGTCATTCGCTGATTCCTTATTCTTGTTAATGGTCTTCCTCATTGCTGAGATTGTATGGTGATGGAGGACCTTTAAAGATTCCTCTGCTGGATTGATGTGATTAAAGTTCCTTCGAAAGCATCCATGTCACCGCCATAAGGAGGAAACTCCTAAGAAATAAAAAAAACATAATGATGAGTGGTGAAGTAGAAACTAAATCACTGGCTTAATTTGTGTCATATATCCCTTTTCATTTCATGAGAATTTAAGAGTCAAACTCTTGGAATGTATCTATTATCAAGTAGTTCAATACCTCTAATAGTGTACTTTCACCATTGAACCCAAGAGTCGATGCTACTCAAGTGTGGGTTGAGTTTCCACCATTGATGATCAATTAGATTTGGGTTTGTACCACATCCCTAATAATGTCTTCAATGTATTCAACATCATTTCCAAAGACATCATTCTTTGTCAATCATTTCGTCAAATAATTGCAAGATTTTCTTTTAACTTTTATAACCTTTGAATATTCAATTCTTCATATAGATTTTGTATTCTCATAGCTATGTCTATGGATCAACTTATATACTCTTGATAGTATTCACCAACTATCATCAAACCATGACATTTTTGTCAATTGAGTATATTGTAATAATACACAAATTTTTATGTCATTACACCTTTGCTATAACAATATTTAACATGCATTTCAATTTGAACTTCAACTTTTCTTTTATATCTAGCCAATATATATCATACATTGAATGCAATAAACATACATAGCAAAGTAAAACTTGATCATAAAATAATCTCATAACCAAACTTCATAAGATGGGATTAAACATGCAAGTCATATACTCCACATAAAATTAAATATAACACAAACATTTTGATTTTAGTTATCATATAACTAATACATATATATCATAAATTCATTGTGTTAAATTCAAGTTTATGTTTAAATATGTTCAGTGCTAAATTTCAATAAACAATCACATAGAAAAATAAACAATGGAACCAAAACCATTAATATTCTCTATGTCTTTCTTTCATGAACATATATCAACTTACAATAATTCAAAACATACCCAAATGTTAATGTCATGATACGTGATGAGCAAAACCGCAAGTGCACGGTTCTACCGAAGTAGTAAAAATAGAGTACCGTTCCGACAGGGAGTTATGAATTTAATTAACTTTTAACAATGATTAGAATGAAAGTTTTAAAAGTTAAAAAGGTTTGGTTTTTGTTTTCAAAGAAAATACCAATAATAATAAAAAGGTGTCTTGGGATTATTGGTTCATCATAATAACAAACCCTTCACAAACAAACCCTAAACCTAACTTTATATTCGACCTACTTTCTAAAGACAAGTTTCTCTTTAGCGTATCAAAGCCTCTTTCGAGGTTCAGTGAGTGTGTTCCTCTAGCAACCACGCCTATTCTCATGGTTGATTGCTATTGGAATCCTTGAAGAACGAAACTTTATATGTCTCAAGGTTTACTAGACTATTCTCATGTTTCGCAACCCTTGTCTAAATTCACTTGTTCCAATATCAAAGCTCCGCTTTCGCATTATGAATTGATATTAGAAGCCAACATCAAAACTAGTGTTTGTAGAGAATTCTCTTGGCAACAAACTCTAGGGTTGAGATTGATTCACCTGGAGAAACACTATTAGAATTGAGTCTCTTGGTCACGGGAAGAGATTGGACCGAACTGGATAAACAAATTTCCGTGTATTCTCTCTCTTTCTCCTTTGTTGTTCTATCGTTTGCTTGTGTTTATAACTGTCACTCACGTTGTTTTGGTTGCTTGATTAATTTACTCCACACTTATTTTATTGGTGTGATTTTTAACGAATTCACAGCAAAAACAAAATAGACTTGAACTTGAACTTATTTTGATATCATTGTTGCCTAATGTGTATCCAACAATTAGGAGTAAACTCGTAAAACATGACCTTCCTGCATGTTTTATTGTATATATACTACTTGAATTTTAGTTTAATTCATAAGGTCAATTTTTTTTCTTTCTATTAAGGTAATATGTTAATAAAAGTAGGCATAGTTCTCTAATTGTGGTTTTTGAAGTCTCTTTGAGGGTTCATCACAAGATCAATGGGAGGTTGGTTTACTTTTCCTATACTGCTTTCGTAGAATGAAACACATACAATAATTTGAAGTCATGTGTACAGGGACGGATCCAGAAATTTCAGAAAGTGGGGGTCAAGCTCGTTTATCATAAATATTTATACAAAAATATAAAAAACCATAACCATTAAAATGATGAAGTAATTATCATTAAGCAAAACATTGAAGATTAGAAAAAGTATATAAATCTATATCAAAACACTAAAGGCACTTTAGTGTCGAAGAATTACTATTGCTCTCTTCATGACTTCATATTTTAAAAGCGTTATAAGATTGCTTGTATTTACTAATGAGATTGCTTGTATTTCTGTACTTACTGATCTTAGTGTGGAAACTGTTTTGCAGCATCCTTAAATTTTCTTGTACTCCCAAATGTAACGGTTAGCCGATTTGTTGTTGTTTGGCTTGTGTTGTAAATGCCAAACATAATCAAACTAAACGAAGGAAACAAAATAGTGTTCATTTGTAATTTCCTAGCTTTTGGCTCATCTCTTTGAATACACTCCTTGACAAGGCCTCGGTTAAATAATAATGTACTTGAGAATTAGTAGAGACATTATTCAACAAGATGAAGTTCATGGTGAGTTGGTGACTGACTACAACAATACTTTGGTATGAAGGCTCTACCATAAGATCCAATAGAATCACTATCCATCGACTGTTAGTACTTAGTAATGGTACACAAGTGAGGGATTCCGTTGGACCATAATACTACTAATAATTATACAAAGTTTTAAAAGTACCATAAATAAAGCACAATTGTGGTGCTATCCGACTTGAAGAATTAGTCTTTGCAGTTGCACGTAGCGGTACCCGAAAATAAATCTAAGCAGTTGAAAAAGGAGACCATCCTACTCTTCCTTAATCATTGGTAATAATTAAACCTTTCACTACTATTGGAAATCTTCGCAAGTTTATTTTGGAAAAAAATATTAATTAATATCTTGCAGTCTTGCACTATGCTCTAAATTTAAGCCATGGTAGCTTCTTGTCTTGTAGAATACTACTAATAATCTTTAATCAATAAAATTTTGGCATTCCGAAATAGTTCTTTGCAGTCTCTATTATCAAAAGGTAGAAGAAGAGAAGGGTCAAATGGAGAGTAAAGTAACAGGTAACATAACATCTACATGATTTACAGAAGCATTTTTTATTTCCTCTTTGAAACATGAAGTTGTGTCTGTTAAACGGAAACAGCTGGGTATCATAAGTTCAATTCAAAGAACCAATGCGCTTTATACACTATATACTAAGCAGTAAATGAAATATTGATATCCTACGCATTATCTTGAATGTCAATAGAAACAATTCATTGCCGTCAAATTAAACAGAATCTGACCGAGCATTTTTACATCTTTCCCATCTTCCATCTAGTATGTTTTCCCTAGTCATGAGCTCCGAGCAATCATGCCCTGGTGAAAATCCTAAATTTTAGGGTATGCAAAAGAATTTTGGATAATTGGTACAAAAATTCAAAACTGAGGGTGTGCAAGTGCTGACCTTCAAAATAAGATATATCCGCCCATGCTTGGCAGCGGATATAGTGTAGTCTCTCTAGTTTAAGACTTTAAGCATTCAAAAGAACATGTAAGAAAAGTCCCACATCGGGAGTTTTAAAACAATGGAGAGAATGATTCATCTATAAAAAAAGCGGTCCATCTCACTCTTCTATGAACTTGAACTTCGAGTAGTTGAGTCATTTGTTGATTCCATACTCTTGTTAATGGTCTTCCTCATTGCTGAGACTGTATGGTGATGGAGGACCTTTAAAGATTCCTCTGCTGGATTGATGCGAATAAAGTTCCTCCATCATTATCCATGTCGCTGTGATAAGGAGGAAACTCCTAAGAATAAAAAAAACAAGATGATGAGTGGGGAAGTAGCAATTAAATCACTGGTTTAATTTGTTTACATCTGCTTATTAGAATGCTTGCATTTCAGTACTAGTGTTCTTGTTCTGATTTTCATGAGGAAACTGTGTTGCGGCATCCTTAAATTATAGTCTACCGCCATGCGATGGAGTGAGTGGACCATCGATGTCCAAGTTTTGACGTGTACAAGCTTGAAAAACTGAAACTTCACATGCCACCGAATGAACGGACAATTGATGTCCACATGCTTGGAGCGTTCATGACTTAGCGTATTTGTGCAAATCTGAGTTGCAGATTTACTATTGTTAAACGCCATGACAGAAGACATGGAACCTCAAAAACTCGAAGAATCTGTAGGATCCACAAAAGTTCTGAGGTGACTAACGCCAATACGCGGTATTCGGCTTCTGCAGAAGAATGTGAAAGATTGGGTTGTTTCTTGGATTTCCAAGATATCAACAAATCACCAAGGACAACACAAAATTCGGTAGTAAGCGTCATGTAATGGTACAACTCCCCCAATCAGAATCGGTAAATGCAGTGACTCACATAGTGGAACCAAAAGGGATGAACAGACATTTCCTAGGAGACTTTTCCAAGTATTGGAGAAATTGATGAAGTGCACACAAATGAGGAGTCCGTGGATGAGTCATGAACTGGCTCAACCGGTTCAGCGCAATACTAACATCCGAGCGAGAGCGAGTGAGATATATCAGCTGCCCAACAGGGCATCGATAAAAGAGGAAGATTTACTAGTTAATTAGTATGGATTTGGTTTTTATGCATCAATAATGTTAATTTGTCTGGATTTTGAAGAATGCCTTTGTGATTTTTCTCTATCATTTGGCAATAGATTTTTATTTCTAACACGTAAAGAATGCTTTTGTGGTTTCACATTTGACTAGTTTCTATGCTTAACTATGTGGTTTTGCTCCATATGATTAAAGAAGCAATTCCACATATTTATGTTAATTACAACTTAGTACATCAAAAGTATGATTTAAATCTGCACCACATTATCACAATTAAAATCATAACTATATGAACTTTTCAATTTTGCAATAAATGGTTGACTGTCTCACTGAAGATCTAACAAAAAGAAGGCAAATTATATTTTGTCTGAGCATGTTTGCATAAATCTTGTATACTCCAATTCAAGCATAAAACCTTAACATTTCAAAAATAAGTGAACCTACAAAAATTTATACAAGGTTCATTATGAATTGTGATACTCAACTTACATATCTTAGTGCCCTATGCAACTAAGAAAAATGGTCTTACTAAATATTGGCCCAGATTAGCATCAAAAGAAGCATAGTAATCATCATAAAGGCAAAACAATCAAGATTCTAAGTGGACAATTTACAAACATCAAAAGAAAATTAATTTAAAAACTGATACAACATCACCCCTTTGGAAAAAGTGGAACATGACTACCTCAAATATTGGTGTACACTTTTTAAAGGAAAAGTTACTAATTTGATTAACAATTACTATAAAAATGTAACTAATCCCAACTTCTAAAGTATAATGAATAAGATCTCAAATGGAATAAAATAAAATAAAAGAATGGATGTATCTGACAACGTATACATATCTAGTTTAAGCACTCAAAAGAACCTCTGAAAACAGTCCCACATCGCTTGTTTTAAAACAATAGAGAGAAGTATTCATTTATTAAAATTCAGCCATGACAATGAGCAAGACAATTCATGTGAGGCTTCTCCTCTTTGCCGAGACTATCCGGCTATGGAGGACCTTTGTTGGATTTTTTCGACGAAAGTTGTCCTCCGTAGAATCTGGATCGTCTCTATCAATAAGAGAAAATCCCTAAGAAATAAAAAATATTGAGATGATGAGTAGTGTTGTCCTCTCTGTCATGGTCTCCAACAAAACTCTCACTATCGCTGAAGATAGAAGACATTTTCTTCCTTCATTGACAACAAAACTCTCAATAAGGTGTTTTTATCTGCGGTTGAGTTTGATAATGATCGGTAAGATGCTGGGAAGGTGATGATGGTGATTTTGATGATGAACAAAATTTCACGGGAGTTTTGGATGTTTGAAGCCATTAACATATATGTTGTTTTTCTGGTATATATGGTAGTCAATTAGGAAGGAACTATGACCTTATGTACTTACTTTTCTACTTTGCTTGCGCTAAATATGGGTTTTTATTTGTTAAAAAGTTTCTTAAGGAATTTAAAATTTTAATTTTCAAGTTAATTAGTGTTCTATTATAAATATATATGTCATTTATGTGTCACTTAAATATATATTTTCTAAGTCAAATTTAATTTTCGAGTTTATGTACACTTGCGAGGTTGACAACCTTATATTCTAGTGTTCCTATTTTGATCCTAGTGTAGAAACTGTTCTACCCCATGCGAAAGGTTTACCATTTTGTTGCTATTTGTCATGTGTTTTAAATGCTACGAAAACTTGTCATTTTTGATGATATTGTTTGTCATCTTTTACAACAATTGCATTGGAAAAACATAGAGACAGTGTAGTGTCGATATTTGTAAATTTGGCTCAACTATTTAAATACACTCTTTAATAAGGCCTTGGTTAAACTTAAAACATCATGTACTCGAGAACTAGTGTTGACTTTACTCAACATGATGAGGCTTGAGTCAATCTCAATTTCAACGTGAGGCTTGAGTCCTATCAGGATGAATAGAACTTAATTTGTCTAATTGTTGCCATATTATCCTTTAACACTTTGTTGTGTTGCAGGTTCTAGAATCTCTAGAAGGTTTTCAATATTTGGTGGGAATGAGGGATGTGATTAGGTACCGACTTGTACCTCAAAATAAGTTAAGGGATAAAAAAATGTATCTAAACATATAATTCTTTTGTATCAAGTTGCACCTCAAAAGTAAGTGAAGAGACCAGAAATGTATTTAAACCGATATAATTTGATTAAAGATTTGAAATAACATTAATACAATAAAAATAGAATCTATAAATGAAAGCATGTACCTCAAATTAATCTATCACTCTTAACAATAAGCAAATCAACTACTGATAACATAAAGGATCAAGAACTAAATGCTTAAGCAACATTGATAAAAAAAAAAAAAGGCAGAAATCAATTACTAATTCATAGGAAATTTAAACTAAAAATTATTAAAATAAACAAATATGAAAGTATGGTTTATATCCATCAATAATTAACAAGGTGTATGTGTATAATTGGGTCTAATCATCTGATACATGAATAAGATGATGCAGTTTTGATACTTTGATCCAAACTTCACCATTAATCTATCACTCAAGTACACCCCTCGTTTGATGTTGTGAGTTATTAAAGCCTCCTAAATCAATCTCTGTGCGACACTCATAATTTTCATAAGAAAATTGAAATTTGTTACATAGTTTAAGTCAATCAAGCAAGCACAAAGTGAAAGGGGAATGACTACCTCTAATAATTGTGTTCACTTTTCCTTTAAAGGAAATATTATTTATTTGATTAACAATTACTATAAAATAAAAGTGCAACTAACCCAACAGCTAAACTATTAGTAATGAATAACATCTCATGGATCAAGAATAGCCCCGCATGGATCTTGACAGCGTATAAGATATAGTCCCACATCGGGTGTTTTAAAACAGTATAGAGAAGGACTCAACTATAAAACTGCAGTCCATCTCATTGAGGAATGTACCTTGGATAATGTTTTCTTTCTTTGTTTTCTTGTATGTATGTTGAATCTTCTCTTCATTGTAGAGATTCATGATTACGGAGGACTTTTAATAAAAGTTCACCTCCGTCTCCTCGAATCTCTATAATAAGGAGAAAATTCCTAAGAATTAAAGAAACAAAGTTAGACCTAGTGTATTTTGGTATGATTGTTGACTATGACTGAGTAGTCTAATGTGTATAATAAGGAGAAAATTCCTGAGAATTAAAGAAACAAAAGTTCACCTCCATCTCCTCGAATCTTCTTACATTACATGTGTTAGTGGTCTAGAAATGAAATGACTGTGAAGCTCCTTCTCATTGCTGAGACTATTTGTGGATGGAGGACCTTTATAGATTCCTCTGCCTGATTGTTGAGACTAGTAGTGAAGTAGAAATTAAACACTGGTTAATTCTGTTTACATCTACTAATGGAAATGTTTGCCTTTTTTCTGCAAATTTATCCGTAACTTAGATGCACAATCAAACTAAACAAAATAGTGACTTAGTCAATCTCAATGCTTTATCTCATCAGGATGAATAGGATTATTAGTTTTTCTAATTATTGCCTTGTTATCCTTGAACACATTCATTGTGTCCCAGGTTCATGATTCAAGACGAGGTTGTTAATGATGAAGTGGACATCAAGATTAATTATTGGAATCTGGAGAAATGGCGAGAAGAAGCTTTCTCATTTTCTGATTAGTTACAAATGGGTCCTAAGACTTCATTAAGAATGGCATAAGTGCAGCATCCAATTTTATTCAACCATCAAGCGGAAAAGATTGCTATTTGGTTTGTTTTAAATGTTGTCAAGTCTTGTTGTTTTTGTTGATATTGTCCGTCATATTTTACAACAATGTTGTGGAAAAATATAAAAAAATGTTTTGCAGAACAGAAACACTAGTATTCCACCAATGTTTTTTAAGGTTGCTTTCATTTGCCGTTATTATATATAATGTTTTTAACACAATATACTCTGGTCCTTCCTCTTGTCATGTAATTAAAGAGGACTTTGATCATATTTAGTGTGTCTATATAAAATTTGCAATGATAAATAACTTACCAAGATGTCGGTCCACATTGATTAAAACATGACAATCTGATCAGTACTCATCCGTATCTTTTTGAAATTAGTAAAAGATCACTCCAACCAAAAAAGAGAAAAACAATACAGGCCAGCATCGAACAAGAATATTACATTACATTCTTTTACAATATCACAACTTAGTAGATCAAAAGTATCATTTAAATGCATAGCACAACATCACAGTTATAATCATAATTATATGAACTTTTCAATTATGCAATTAATGATTGACTGTCATATTTTGTCCGAGCATCTTTGAACCTACCAAAATTTATATAGGGCTCAATATGAATTGTGATACTCAACCTGCATATTTTAATGGCCTAAGCAAACTAAAAAATTGGTGTTATTGCATACTAACCCAGATTAGCATAAAAAGAAGATCGTAATCATCATAAATGCAAAACAGTTAAGATTGAAAATGCTAATCCACTCATTGGGGATAGATATTTTGTTAAGATTCTGAGTGGTCAATTCTTAAACATCAAATGCAAATTAATTTGTAAACTAATACAAAATCACCCCTTTGGAGAAACATGATTAAAACCAACATGAGAGTTTAAAAGCTTCCTTCTATTTTATAACTTGACCGTATAAGTCCACTGCGAAAATTTTCCAACCTTTACAGTATAAGTTCAGGAATCCATCACAAATGTTGGAGCTTTAGGTAAACTTTCAAAGCATCTTCCTTCCCATACTTACTCAGCGACCAATGAAAACATGCTATGATAAAAGCACACACATTTTTAACATGGGTGTTAAAGCTTGAGACTATAAGGCTCTATTTGGATAAATAGTTTAATTAACGCTTGCAAGTGTTTATTTATACATAGAGCTATGCTATACACAACGACCAGAATAATCGTGAATTGATCACAAATGAAAAACTGGTCAATGAAAATCAGTCTTGAGCGGAAAACAAGGAAGGTTGAAAGAAAAAGAATGAAAATCATTAAAGAGTGGGTAAGTGGAATACATGCCATGTGTCTCGTGAAACATTCGCTTGGTGCTATTTCACTTTAAATAGCATAAAGTCAAACTGATTTGACATAAGCTACAAGTTGTTTCCATTAACCATCACAGAGAGCATACGAAAACAAGATGAAAATAACTTATCGACATCGACATGTTATAACTTGGATTCATAAACTCTCTCATATAGTCACAAATGCTTATGTAAGTCAATAAGTTTAAATAAGTCAATCTAACGAGGAATTTATTTCAGCACTTGATTCGTGATTTTATGGATAAAATCTCTGTTTTTTGAATTAAAAATCTGACGAGGAATTTATTTTAACAAAGTCCAAATTAATTATGTCCCAGTTCATGTTGGGCCAACCCATTCGGGGCATTATAGTCTTCATAATCAAGGTGGAAGAAAAGAAAGTTGAAATGGAGAGTAAAGTTACAAATAAAATCTACATGATTCATAACATTTTTTCTTTCAAACATGAAGTTGTGTCTGTTAAACAGCAACAACTGAGTAGCATGAGTTCAATTCAACGAACCTATATGCTTTACATTCTATAGTAAGCAGTAAATGAAACATTGATATCCAACAAATTATCCTCAGCAATGCTTCGTATTGAATGTCAATAGAAACAATTCATTGCTACCATATTAAACAGAGTCTGACCGAGCATTTTTACATCGTTTTCCATCTTCCATCTAGTATGCTTTCTCTAGTCATGAGCTCTGAGCAATCACGCCCTGACCAAACTGATGCGGTTTGCATTCCTAAAATAAGCAATGATGCTTCCAACTTTATCTTTTGAGCGTCTAGTACCAAGATTATCAGTATGGAAAATCTTGACGAGCTAGCTACTTGGTTTTAATATGCCCTGAAGCTTCCACCCACCAAACCCTGCTGCTACAAATGCCTGTAAAATGTTATGTCAAATACACCACTTATTCTCGGTTGAAAATCGAATACTTTTCCTTTTGGAAGCTAACATAATATTAAATGAAAGCCTTGTAATGCTACAAGAGATTCTTTTTCCCCTGAAAATATTACTCAATCAAAAGGTGACCGTAGTGGTGTGCAACTACTATGTTTCAAATCTTATTATCCTGATAGGTGAACCACAATTATAAAAATACATTTATCAGTAAATCTCATTGATATCCTTTCTTGGGGTAGGTGCCAAGCATAATAGCTACTGGTTTAAAGTTCCTTCCAGTTAAACTAATAAGGTTTTATTTTAGGCTTAAAAGGTAAAATATCAAGGCTTGGGGTCTAATCAGAAAAGGGTGATAGAGTCGTTTTGAGCAAATGATGCCCACGAGCAAGAGACATTCCCTGTCGTAATTGAAGTTACTGGAACTAAGTTTTACAAGAAAGTTTCTAAAAATATAACGAATGCTATTTGCGACTAACCAATAGAGTACATGAAGCTAGAGATCATAAGGTGATTCCTAAGCCATTATAGCATTCATGATGGAAATAGAATTTTATTACCAATTTTCCAATTCATTAATCAATAAGAGTCGTTTAACATTTCATCCATGTAAAAATATTAGAAACCGTGAAGGACTAACTATCCTAAAAGTTGAAACAGTTATGTAAAGGTCATTAATGGACTTCTTATTTTATAGCATTCTTATCTTTATAGTAAACAAATATAATTAAGAGAAGTACAAACATAGTTCCTATTATCATTTTATCATCTTTTATGAATTTTCGAATTGTGATGTGTGAAATTTGAGGTAAGTTAGAATGTTCAAGGTTTGTGGGTTCTGATACTAACTCATTCCTATCATCATGCTAGTAAGACATCCCAATGGTTAATATTGGTTGACTCTAGCCAAAAAAAGGAACAAGAATACACTCACACCTAACACAGTTTTGTAGGGAGATAATAACATTTTTACTAACATGCACAAAGACAAACCCTTCAAACACGTGTTCCACAAAAAACATTCCAAAAATAAATTTATAATCTTGTTGGAAAATATCAAATGAAACTCCTATAATTAGATGTTAATTTGTTTTTGCATAAAATAGTTTGCAGAAGAAGTCCATACAGTTTCTGTGTGATCTTTTGTAGAGAAACTAAACTTCGTAAAAGTATAAACTGAGGTCATCATTATTATATAGCACCAAAGACACAATAAATGACATTTAAAATAAGATATTAATGTACACAGTTGTGCAATGTAATAAAATAAAACCTCATTCCAAGATTTCCCAGCAGTTTCAAGCAGTGCAGCATTGCATGTCTTTAATTCTACAGATGCCCCACAAAACATTGAAGCTGCCTCTTCCCACCCCCTGTTATGTCCCATG
>Ga0315913_1006507_pt1 | contig 14125 bp, 12 predicted proteins | sample MpolsnodulesMG_FD_207736 | JGI IMG/M metagenome (GOLD analysis project Ga0315913, IMG submission 207736) | Medicago polymorpha root nodule microbial communities from Los Angeles, California, United States - small nodules | ecosystem: Host-associated > Plants > Roots > Nodule | place: USA... | reverse complement strand
AAGTTGGACTTCACACATACACACTTACTTAAAACTGTTGTTGGGTTAAAAATATTCATGAAAAATATTTGAGTTATGATAAGTGTACCCTTAGAATAAAACCTTGAAAAATGAATTTTTTTTTTTGAAAATTGTATTCCTACTAATTTGTGTTGCTGATTTTCTTTGCCTTTAACTTGAGGACAAGCAAGGATTCAAGCATGGGGAATTTGATAAAATGTAGTTTATGGTGTTTGTAGCATTTAATTTCAATAAAAATTATTGTGTTTTAGTCTTGTTTTAGAACAATTTTACTTCAAAATATTTGTTTTGTTTTTAGAGTCAGAATAATGAAGAACAGGTTGCTTGGCTCAAAAGCACGGATAAAGAGCCAAGAAAGAGAAGAAAAATCATGAAAAAAGCATTTTGGACTAGAACGGTCATGCAGCCATATGTACTGGTCGTGCTCCTTTATACCAGTGATTGTGTTCATCTAGGCAGTGAATCCACGCACGACCGTGCACCCCACATACACTGCTTGGCTCCTGTAGCAGAATCTGAATGGTATTCTGAAAGGCAGCATGGTCGTGCCCCTCACCAACACAACCGTGCACGTTATGGAGTCAAGTTGTAATGCTAAAAACTCTTGGAATTTGCCCATTATTTCATAGTAATCTGAGTTTAATGCCTTGTATGAAGTTCTAGGCTATAAATAGGTCTCATATAAGAGTTGTAAGACATCTTGGAATGCTTGTAAACTTAATTTATTTGCTTTTAGTTTTTATTCACTTTTCAAATCCTTGTTATTTAGTTTGATGTTCTTTATAATTCCAGTAATTTATATTCTGTCATTTACTTTTATACATTTTATTTCTATGTCTTTTAATTTCAATCTCATGTATACAATGATCATGACTGAGTAGACTTGTTTAGTCTTGGGATTGTTGGAATGATCTAATCCTATTCAACTCAAGTTTAGACTCTATTTTATTAATATTCATTTTCTAATCTAATCTCATTATTTTAAAGTTTTATATCAATTATCAAACAAAGGACCGAAAACTGAAGTTTGATCTTAGACAAGATGAACAAAACATGAGAATAGTTTTGTGAGTTTTGAGACATTAACATTTACTCTTAAAAGGTCTCAATGATAATAAACCATGAGAATAGGCTTGATTATTATTTAGATATACTCATGTATTTTGAAAGGGAACATGGAATACAAAAGAATATCTTGTCTTTAGAAACGAATTATCATAAAATAGATAGAGAATGTTTAGTATTTATCATTATGACTGAACCACAATCATACGACCTTTTTATAATATATGAATTAAAACCAAGCAATCATTGAACTTAACAAACTTAATCCTTTTCGGTTAATCAAAACTAAAAACTAGATTGGTAATCACATAAACTCCCTATGAATCGATAATTTTTACTACTCCATAGAACCATAGACTTGGAGATTCGTATCATGTCACATGATGGAATCCTTGTGTAGTCAGGGACGGACCTGCATTGTTATAATTGGGGACAACTGACTTACTTGGTAATTATTTTTGTAACCAATGGCTAAATAGTTTAACATGATAACCTCACTTCTAATATCATATTGTCCCCACAAAAGTTCATTCTGAAGACAAACTATTGCACCATGGTACTAATACTCTTACTAAAGAGCTAATAAAAATGTGAATTGAATGTATGTCAAAAGAGAAAAAGTGGATATAGTGATAAATGATGAAAAGTTTTTCCTCAAACAAACTCTAACAACTTTTAAAAGGTTATGTTTTTTGGGAAATGCTAACAAGTGTCCTAAAGATATTTGATAAGAAGTTTAAATTGAAAGTTTTATCTTGAAAGTTGTGTATTTAATACATTAAAACACTAAAAAGTAACTTTTGAATCCCTAACGACACTTGTTAGCAAGACCCTTATTTTTTCTTTTGGCAAGAAAAAGGGAAAACGAAGTGTGTGGGTGGGAAGATTATTATGTTTACAATGAATTAAATTCTTTCAACTTCTCACATTCAAAAAACCCACATCCATACACATAGTATCATCCAAAAAAAAAACTTTTCTAATTCTGCAATTTTCTGTTTGTGTTTTCACTCTTCATGTTTGGCTTATTTTTTATCCTCATTGCAACCAAATCAATTTTTGAATATACAATAATATATGTTTTTTACCAAATTTTGCATTGATGTAATGATGTCATGTTTTTATTTGTTATGAATTTAAATATTTTTATACATAAATATTTATGATTATCGACCTTGACCCAAGTTATTGAAAGTTTTGAATCCGTCCATAAGTACTCCTCAACTCATAAAAATCATCCCCTTATATACTGATACACACATTTATAATGTTCCATCATCAACATTATATGTTGCATTTTGGTTATCTTTCGCCTAATAGATGAACATATATGCTTGACATGAATTATAAATATACTTGATGGTAGTTAGACTATATGCATTATGATCCTTAAATTTCATCAATATATTTCTCTGATTAATCATATTCTTTGTTATGTTAATAAGTAAATCCCTCTCTTCCAGGGATAATCGGCCAAGAATGTGAAGGATTTTCATGGTGTCAGCTCGTGCAGGACTCCTCAAGGAGCCTCGTTTATTGCAGGCAATTCATCTGATATGGTGTGCACATTCTCTTGAAAGTCTGTGTGTTTGGTTGGAAACTTTTACATAAAAGAATACGAACTAAAGTGGAGTTGCATCGGAGAGGAATAATCATGACTTAGTGCAGCACCAACAACATGAGAGAAAGAGGATCTAAATTCCAGACTTGGGTAGTATGATGGAGAGAATAAAATTTGTTTCATGGGAGTAGTTTAGTTGTAAAAAGGAAGGCAATATTACCGTTTTATTTTCTACTTGGCATTGTAACCCGTGCATCTAAAGGAAGATCATGTTGTAATTTTTGAGATAATTTTTATTTCAAAAGTATTTTTATGTTAAGTGATTAATCTACTTACTTGGTCAAAGAGTTATGTGACATATATTAACGTCTATATGATATTTCATGCACATGTCTTTCATGCTTAAAAGTAGGAACCGCCACTAACTCATCAAGTAACATGCCATTCTTATTTGTCTCTTAAGAAAATACGGTCATGAATATATATATTCTTGCAATCAGTAACACAAGATACAAAACAAGAAAATACACGTACTCCTCAAACAGAAAAAAGAAAATTTGTTCTATTCTCCTCCATTTTACTTCTCGAGATAAACATCTACCTGATAAATTTGTGATTCTGGTTGTTTTGTTACTTCCATAACTAGGATAAGCACCTGTTGAATCCTGGAGAGTTCGCACACATTGAGGCATATAAATTCCAAGGACAGTCCTCGTGATGCATCAGGTTAATACTAACGTGTTCAATTTTGCAGATTTACTTTCTATTCTGTCTTGCACTGGTTCGTTGTTATTTGAATTTGCAGTTACTTCTTTTTTATTTGAAATTACGGTTGCCTGTTAGCGTTCAAATCAATATTAGCGACACATCATGCAGTGCAACAAATATGTTTATTTATGCACAATCTGAAGGATGGTCACATGCACGCACGCAACATGCAGTATATTCAGGGCACACGTCGGTATGGTCTACAACTTTACTCTTCTTCTACAACATCGTTGATTGCTTACACAAATGCAGATTGGGGCAGCTGCCCAGATACCAGACGATCTACCTCTGGTTACTATGTATTTCTTGGCGACAACTTAGTTTCATGGTCCTCCAAACGCCAACCTACTTTATCTCGTTCTAATGTTGAAGCAGCATACCGAGGAGTTGCCAATGTGGTTTGATAAGACACTTATCCTTTCATGCATTTGGTGCACACTTGTTACCGGCATGATAAAAAATTAGCAACGCTGCATAATATTTAATCTCAGTCATCCTTCTCCTTCGTCATCCCATCAAACCAGATTCATTGTCTTTGAGCACCGTTGCCGAGCCTCCATCTCCAGCCGACAGAGCACCTCACCTAAACTCCTGACATCACCAACTGGAATTGGAATATAATTGATTGGGAAGAAAACGTCCAAACTGCTGTCGAAGAACTGATTGGGAAGCACCTCACGACTGGAAATGGATGAAGCAATTGGAATATATATACGCACCTCTCACAATTGGAATTGGTATATACATACGAAGCACCTCATTGTCTTTTATACTAGTCTTTTTGTCTTTATGAGTCCACTCATAGATGCATGTCTCATGTGCTAAAAGACTATAGTCGTTGTGGAATTTCCAGATTGATTTATGTGAATTTGTATTCATATGGTTGAGATGTTTCAAATCATTTGGCATTTGGAGTGGACAAGTTGCATCAAGGTGACATTTTTCCACAAACCACGACACGATCAAGTACTAATCTTGCCAGATATTTCTCTATATATGTTGCATATGGTAACATTTTCCACACATCGTGTGACAATCAGCAGTACTATCTTGCCAAATATTTTTGATTTCATTATCCTATTTCGACTTGATTTCCTGCTTTTAACATATATATAACTAGATTTTTTTTTTCAAGAACGTATGACTAGATTTTTTTTTTGCAAAAACGTACCGATGTAAAAGAAACATTGATGAAAATACAGATGTAAATTCTGTTATGTTTCATTGGATGAACTTATAATAGATATATTAAATTTTCCATTTATTTATTTAGAAAATATATATATTATCCCTCCGTCCCAAATTATATGTCTTTGAGGAAAAAATTTGTTCTAAATTATAAGTCGCTTTAATTTATCTTTTTCTATTATATACCTTTATCTATTTATTACTCTTTCTATTCTTTCAATTCTTTAATTTATCTTTTCAATATCATTTATTTAGAACAATTTTGTAAAACAACTCATAATATCTATTTCCCATACAAAATTAATTATTTCTTAATACGTATAAAATGTCTAAGACGTCATATAATTTGAGACGAGTGAAGTATTTCATATATACTTGCAATAATACTTCTATGGGTTGGAAGACCCAACAAGTAATATAAAGAAGTTCGGGCCAACAAATTTTGTCACCACTAACTCAGGTGAATTCTGTTCTTTACCGAAACAGTTTTGCTCATTCCCAAAATAAATGACTAAAATTTCCTTACGCATTATGTTAACTCACGCAGAGATTTACACAGGATTTACACTAGCATGAGTTAACTCACGCTGAGATTTGCACTAGCGTGAGTTAACTCACGCAGGGACATTTTGATCATTTCACTTGGGAATGAGCAAACCCATTTTGGTAAAGAGCAGAATTCAACTCAGGTTCGATTCGAAGTATGTTGCTTGAGGTTGGTTATAAAGTCAAGCTCAAACTATTGAGCTGATATTTTTTGGACCTTCCTCCAACAAACTAAACACTTACTTTACCAATTGAAAAACAACTTATCTATATCTATACTATATATAAAGGAGATAGGAGATTTCATGTTGCCTTTTTCATTATTCCAATTATACCATTGAACAAATTTTTATATAATAATGTTGATGTCATTGAAAAATATAAGAATTTATATTATAATTATTATATTGTTGATGTTGTTGAAAAAGATAAACTTGATTTGTTAGGTTTATTATAATTTAAAATTTAAAAACATCTAATCTCTATACTTTTAATCAAAATTTCATAAAAATCATTGTTAATAATTTATAAGCGTTAGCGCAATATAAAGAACGAGAAAACAAACACTGAAGAAATTTTGAACCAAGTGATTCTAAGGTAAATGATATTACAAGATATATCCTCCGGTCACTATTATAAGCAAAAATAACATTTTAGATTGATTCAATTAATGATGTATATAATATTTATTATAGACCACATACATCATTTAATAAATGAATATAAAATATTGATTTTTGCTTATAACAGTGACCGAAGGGTGTATAGTTTAAATGCACTTAGTTTAGTAAATACAAAATACATGCATATAAACGTGCATTTGTTTTGTATTTTTTTTATAAAAAATATTTATTTTGTCATTTTTAAGTGTTTGTTCAAGATTTTGAAGAAAAACCATTTTATCAATAAATGCATTTTTGACTCAAATGAAAAGCTATTGGCATTATAGAAATTATTTATTTAAGTCGAGTACTAGTTTTTTTGCAACATAGAAATTGTATTAAAAAAAGGCAATATTGAAATTAATATGTTTGTGTCATGATTTAGTCAACCAGTGTGAATCAAAACAAGAAAAAGAAAAAAACCAACAGTAGAACAGCTAAACCATAAAGCTCTTATTATTAATTTGTAGCACAAAAGCCACCATTTTCTATTGCTCCATTTTACACTCGCAATACCTATATTGATTCAAACTATATTGCTCCATTTTACACTGCCAATATACAGCACTGTAAACAAAGGATTCAAACTAAGATGATAAGAATATTAAATATTTGCTTGAAAACTATATTGATTGCTTATTTTCATGGACAGGAACTATACGTACATATCACCTAATAGGGCATATTTTCTTAATAGCATACTTTAGAAACGAGTACAATCATCTGCATAGGGGTACTTAATTTGGTGGCGACGCGGCTTCTAATATCAAGGCTTCTCAACCCGTGGTTTGCGGACATGTGGTTTCTTTACAAGTGGCTTGAAAACGGAGGGCTTCTCAACTGGTGGTTTGTACACCGGTGGTTTTTCAACCGGCGCCTTTTTCATCGAAGGTGTGTACACCGGTAACTTCTTATGTGGTGGCGGCTGCGTTCCATAAGGTGTTGGAAGTGGTCCATATCCATATTGTGCAAGACCCTGAGGGATGACAATGAGAACAATAAGGAGCAACCCTAGGAAGTGAAAGGAAGCCATCTTAGTTTGATTTTTGAGTTTTGTACATAAAACAGAAGAGTGACTAGCTGCTTTTATACTAGTCTTGGTCTTTGTGAGTCCACTCTCATGTACGAAAAGTAATTAGTTTTTGTGAATTTTTCCACGTTAATACATGTGATTTTGTTTTCATATGAATGCGATGTTTCAAACTATATGGCAATTGGAGTGGACAAGTTGCATCAAGGTGACATTTTTCCACACATCACGTCACGATCAAGTACTATATATCTTGCCAGATATTTTTGTGTTGCATCAAGGTAACATTTTTCCACACATCACGACACGATCAAGTTGCATCAAGGTACTATTGATATTAATCATATCGATGGTCCTATTAACAAGGAGGCAGATATTTAGAATGGGCAGTGATGAGAATATGCATGGAAGATATGTAGCCAACTCATATATTATTGCAGAACTTGGGCCTAGCAAGGAGATATCAGAATTCGTCCTATTAACTAATGAGACATAACATGAGGGATATTTAATAAGGGTGAAATTCTTTTCACCCCATCCTTCTCGAGTTCCCTACGAATTTTTAATTTTTCCCCGTCCGAATTCTTTAATCCCAAGCGTGTATTTGCTGTTTTGGGATTAAAGAATCCAAAAGCTTTCAAAACATAGAAGATCAAGAAACTTTCCATTAAACCATATATTCTACATCAACAATAACATAATTGAACTAAAACAATAACAACAACATAAATCCAACTAGCAACATAAATTAAACACAAACAAGATCATAGAAGAGTCAAGCTAATTTCTTCATCGGGTTCATCCATACATCACCTATCCGATGTGGGACTCTTAATACACCCCTCACGACCAACACTATTGGGCTTGGTTCGTGGACATAAATGGTGGGTGGCCCGATAGCGGAAACCTGATAGCAGGTGGCCCAATGGATCTTGGAGAGGCTCTGATACCATCTTAGAAATGGTGGTTAGGCCTAACACAACCCCACAAAACCGTCTTGTAAGGTGAAGATTGTCTCCTCTATATAAACTCTTATCAAGAGTCTTATCTATCAGATGTCGGACTTGGGTTTTTTCCAATACACCCCCTCACGCCCAACACTCCTTGGGCTTGGTGCGTGAATATGTAGGTGGCCCTCGAATTCGACAAGCTCTGATACCATGTTGAAATTTAGGGCCTAACTCATCATCACAAAACCGGCTTATAAGGTGAAGATTGTCTCCTCTATATAAACTCTTATCAAGAGTCTTATCTATCCAACGTGGGTTTTGGGTTTTTCCCAATACACGCCCAACACTCATTGGGCTTTTTTTGTTGTTGTCAAGTAGCCTAGTGGCTAGAGCTCACACAATTAAATTGTGGAGAAGTGGAGTGTCTGGGATTCGAACCCTGACTCCTCCATATAATATGCAATATCCCTACCAACTGAGCTAAGCTCACGGTTTTGTGGGGTTGTGTTAGGCCTAACCATGATTTCTAAGACATACGTGCCTTGATTTCTTTGTATGTGCTAGGACAAATAAAACTTGCATGAATAGCATCTCAACAAAGTAATGTCTATCTCGATCGGTCCCTTGGAACAATATTGAACAAATATATAGAACATTGTTCTCATATCATCGTCGTTTTGAAATTTCATGTAGACGAATCAAATACGTCCATCTAAACAGACCGACAAACGATGATAATCAACACTTTAAGAGCCTTTTGTTGTCACCAAGGTTGAGATGACCATTAATTTGGTCAAGTTGATCATTCAAGTCAGACAATGTAACATCAACATTGATTCTAAATAGACTGGGTATCCTCTAGTTATAGAAAATTACAGGTAGGTTAGAGTTCATTTCAACCACATAAGTGTTAATCGTTATATGGTGTGGAATGAAAATAAACCAACCACACCAATTTATAAAAGTTTTTGCGTGTTGTGGATCACATAAAATTTTAGTGTATTGTAGACCGCAACAAGGTTCTACTAGATCAGATTATAGAACTGTACCAAATCACCAATTCATCAGTTTTCAAACACACTTGACTTTTGTATATTGACATGTTTCAGATTCTAAAAACCTGACACGTAAATTACTGGCTCAACTTATAGAATCCGAACAAAAAATGCATATATATATTTAGACAATTTTTTTGAACATGTGTATACATGTTCTCAACATATGAAGTTTCTGAACATAATATAGAGCAAAACATAACAAAATTGAACACAATGTATCACAAAATATAAACCATAAATTGATCAAAATATAGTATCGATGAAAATAAAAACCAACGGTACAAATATATCTAAACCACAAAGTTCTTAGACTATATTTTTTTCACCCTATAGCCTTCTCACACGACCTATTTTTTATTTTTTTTTACAAAAATACCTATGGGATTTAGGATTATATAATCCGAACATAGTTTGGATCTGTTCGGATTATACATATACAACAATCAGAATATGTCTCATTTCACCAGTTGCGAATTTCTATTTTAAAAACAACAAAAAACAAAGTACAAAACTGATAAAACATATCAAATAAAACCCAAAAAAATATAAAAATACCACCAAAAAATTCTAAAAATCAAATAATACTAATGCATTTTTTTTTTCCGGATTTTTCTAAGAATATGATAAACTTTTTTTAAAAAATTAAACTGGGTCTAAACGATGGAATTTTAGATTTTAAGGGACGGAGCCCGTAAGAAGTCCCTTCTAGGGAATTCTTGATCCTTGATTTTTTTTCTTCTGATTTTCTAGGTAAGTTTCAGAGCAATCTGACCAAGTAGCTCAAAAACCAGATTTTTGACTGAGAACAACTAACAATGACCTAAGTTAGAAGGATATGAGCTAGGAATTTAATATGGTCCTTAAGCTGGCTATACTTTTTACAAACATGCTCAAAATTTATGCTGATATAGTTCAAATTATATAATCTGATCGTACCTGATAAGAAGGTGACTACAAGTGCAGCTTTATACGGTGGTGATACGGTAGTTGTGAGCCTAAATTGTGGATAGGAACGACAGGGGGTACCTGCAGACACTCCGGCGCTCAAGTCAGTATGAGATCAGAATGGGGGTTGAGAGAGTGAAAAGATTATAACCTTGGGGACCGCAATGAGTCCCCTTTATATAGACGTGGGTGGTTACAGAGCCGTTGTATGGTACACGTGTGCTCGACGATTACGATTACGTAAGGATTGTAACCGTCAGGGTGAGATTCGCGGGAGCCATGGTGGTGACCGTTATAGTTCGTTTAAACTAGTCTCAGTTGCTCCGAGCACCCCCCCTCAGGGGGAGGGGTGTGTTGCGAGTAATTTGCCAAATGCGGCATTTGGGCCTAATTTCTTTGCTCGGTCCTTAACAGTAGCCCCCCCAAATCGTTGCTCTAGATAAAGAGCGATGACTTTATATGAGCGGGGACACCGCTCGTGGGAACTTGGTAGTTCTTGGATATGGGAGAAATCTGTTTTCCTTTCTGGTTGAGTAGTTGGGATGCCGCAGACACGGTTGTAATGGAAAGGTTCGGGTCATAGGAAAGTTACGAGCATGCCTGTGAATGAGAGGTTTTGTTTACAAAGATATGCCGCACAAATTCTACCATGTCTCTATGAGCATGTGGTGAGAATACCTGTAAGGAAACAATGATGTTCGCAAAGGTATGCCACACAGATTTTACCGGCCGCTATGAACATGTAGTGAGAATTCATGCAATGGAACGATGATGTTTGCAAAGGTATGCCGCACAAATTCTGCCATGGTCGAGTGATGAACAAGTAGCGAGCACACTAATCATTGAACAATGCTCTTCACGAGGGTATGCCTTGCAAGTTCTACCATGGCCGAGTTAATCATGTTTGTAATGTCATTAAGTAAGACATTAACTGTGCTCGCTCTGATTTTTACATGCTTGACTGGCAGTTGGTGATCTATGTAGTGATCGTCACAATGTGTTCGCTGGTCATCTAGTGAAATGTGATGATCAAAAGGTTCCCTCGTCAGAGAGTTGATCGTTTGTCATTCAGTTATTAATTCCCATGTCTCGAGGGAGAGATTGAGGGGACACGCCGTTTGGTTCTTGGTTGCCACGTGTAAAGGCTAGTAATGTACTTGAGTACCTAGAATCGTGAGTGTGTCTTGATTCATGTTCCCAAAGTATCATTATCACCGTTGGTTTAATCATGATGTTTGGAAATCTGATGGACTTAATTTGAACCGTTAGATGTGTTAATAGACGTAATCTGGACCGTTATTTCCTTTGGATTTAGAGGGTTTTAGGTGAAGGACTGCACCAGATCACGTTCGTTGTTTTCTCAAAGGTTGCGAAGGGAGTATAAATAGTTTTAGTGTTGTTTGGAAAACACTTTTACCATTTTTGTATTCCTGCAACTCAGAGGTTTCAGAGTTCCTTCGAGTTTCAGTGCATTTTTGTCCTTCAACCACTCACTTCCGAGCCCAGTTCCTCTTCAACTTTTAACAAGTTGGAATTTCTCTGCATTTTGGTTTTACTTTTGCACCTTTGATCATTTTCCTTTACTGAAAAACTATAAAACTGCATGATATGGTTAGGGTTGTTCTGGTTACCAACGATGAGTTGAAATCCATTTAGGGTCATAATTCCATGCCACCGTAATGGGCGTTGCGCCGCCGTAACGGATGGTTTCCTCTATGTCTCCTGGTTTCCCTTTCAAGTCCCGGTGGTGAGTTGTAATTCGTTTAGGGTTTTAACTCGTTATCACCATAATGGGCGTTGTACCGCCGCGAATAGCGGTTTCTCCCATTGTCTCTCTGATTTCTCTTCCAAGTTATAACCATTTGTGAGGATTTAGAGCCCTTCCCTGCCGTGATTGGATCGATGGGTGAAGGAAGGGTCGATTTGAATATCAAATTCATTTTTCCTTTCTTCCTCTTTCAGGTTTGTCATGGCAGGTAATCCAAATAGAAATGAGGCCACTACACACGACGTTTCCTGGGTAGGAAACGAACTTATGGAGGCGGTATCGTCATTTGCGTCGAATGGGGTAGCGGGCGTCCCACATAGTCTTATTGGAAGGAGAGAGGATTGGAGGTAAATCTGCCGAGCACGTCGGACCGTGTTTGTTCGCAGTACACGGGAAATAGGTTTCTTACGTACGAAGTCGTCTTTAAAGACATGGGCTTTACCCTTCCTTTTTCTCCTTTCCAAAAAAAAATCTTACACTGGATGAAGGAATGTCCTTCGCAGTTACATTCGAACTCTTACCTTTTCATCAGGGCATTTGAATTAGTTTGCCAACACCTCCGCATTACCCCAACCCTGAACCTGTTTTTCACCCTTTTCACAGTTCAACGAGGAACATAAAAAGACGGTGGACAATGTTGGGTTTCCCTTCGACAAAATAAAAAGATGTTTCGTATTTTTGTCAAGAAGGTTAAGATTTTTAAAGAGCGTTTCTTTTTGGTGCCACTGAGAACGTAGGTTACCCTTCAAAATGTGTTGAAGACTGTTCAACAGCCTCGTTCTAATGGTGGCATAGTACCCGCTCTTGTTCCTCTTTTCCCCTTTTATTGGTGTAAAGACCATTACAACTACGAGCCGAAGGACTTTGACTATAGTTATGCTCGCTTGACAAAGCGGGGAAAAGAAGAGTATGATAAGCTATGGAATTTTGTTGATTCTTTTGTACCTGCCGAGGTGGTGGATGAGAAGGAGGAACTCGTGTTAGATTCGCGAGGGAATCGGTTTACAGAGCGCCGCTTGATCAATACTCACGACCTAGTGTTCTTTTGCCTTGATTTCCTCGGCAGTTAACTGCTGATGTCCCCATGCCTCGACAGTTAACTACCGATCCCTCCATGTCAGTGCTTAACGTAAACTGACAGCAAAAAACCATAAAAACAGCAAAAAAGGAACGGATTAAACGCAACAATACCTTTTTTTTAACGTCAAAAGTGTGTTGATACCTCCTAAGATTATTGCATCAATGATTTTGGAGCAAGATTTGATGAAAAAATATTGGATTTTGGGACCCCATCAACACTTCCAGTTTCAGCTTCTGACTCATACTTAAAATCCTCATCATCCTCATCACCAACATACTCAGGATCATATTCTTTTTCCTCTTCAACTTCAGCTGGTTCTTTACCTATCTAACACAACAACTTCTTCCTCATCACTGACATACTGCTATCAAGTCCTTCCAAATCCTTATTAGATTCAACATAAAAATCAGCTGCTACTTGATTCTTATGATCATTTATGAATCTAATGGCATCCTTATCATTTTTGAAAGGCCTAAGACCATCACTCAACTCCCAACCTGGACTGACATAAAACATCTTATACTCACCTTCCATACCAATCTCTCTCACCAATTTGTCCAAATCTATGAGGTTTGTCTCATATATGCCTATCTCACCACCAAATTCATATACTTCACCCTTCTTATAAGCTATCACAGGGTATGAAGTACCCTTTGTGGTGAAACCTAATCTTCAATGAATGGTCCTCAATAGCTCTACAAAGATTGAATAAATACAATTTAATATTTAATTCAGACTGCATTAAAACTGTATGAATATTGTATTTTCAAATAGTATTTTATACGGTATGCAGACTGTATATTTATACACTATTTAGGTTGAGTACTCATACTTCCTTCATACGATTCTATACCAAAAAAGCCATATAAAATTAACATTTTCCAATTTTTCAAGCTTGCATAATTAAATATAGTATTCAATACTTCCACCAACCCTTTTTTATTCACAAATAATGTAACATGTGCTTTACTTTATAGTTAACACACATATGAAAACAAAAAACACTTACTTTGATAAATCCTTGTTGGGAATCTTTCCATTGAACACGTTTCTTTGAGTTGATGTTGATTCCATATTCGCATCTTTCTTCTTCTCTGAACCCTTAGTCGCCACACATCTTTCTTCTTCTTCTTTGAACCCGGACTCATCGTCTCCTTTCCATCTTCAACCCATTTCATTTTCGCAACAAACATGGATGAACAAGAACCTGGAACTCGATTTGGGAAGGAGATTCGAATACATAAACGATTTGGGAAGGAGATTATGGAAGAAGATTTCGATTTGGAAAGTTTAGGTTTTTCACGGATGTTAAAATTGGGGAAAAAAATTAACCCTAGAATCTGAAACACTTCTCACGTGCCAATCCTTATATATATTTTTTTAATTCAAGTAATTACACTGGTGGCATTTTGTTTTTTTAAAAAATGGCAAAATACACAGGTGGCGTGCCATATCAATTAATGAAGTGACACCTATTGCAAA
>Ga0315913_1006501_pt1 | contig 14130 bp, 7 predicted proteins | sample MpolsnodulesMG_FD_207736 | JGI IMG/M metagenome (GOLD analysis project Ga0315913, IMG submission 207736) | Medicago polymorpha root nodule microbial communities from Los Angeles, California, United States - small nodules | ecosystem: Host-associated > Plants > Roots > Nodule | place: USA... | reverse complement strand
TCCTGAAGGACCTCCGGTAACTACTCCCTTCGATACATTTTTAACCGTCGCTTTTGAAGAAAAATTTGCTCTGATTCATTTGTAGTTTTCAAGTTCAATGCAACATTAACTATTGTTTTGTCAGTTACAAGTTAACAATTGACTGCAGGAATAGAATTAGATGGAATGAGATAACAAATAACTCTGTATTGTAGGAAAAAGACAAACAATTCTATCAAAAGTAACAAAATTAGCTTATTTCCCCACGTTTCTTGGTTAACTTATAGATTATATGAAACAGTTTGATTTTATTTTATCATTTGTTATAAATTAGCTTAGACATAAGTACTTAATAAAGTTGTTTATCCAAACAGAGTCTAAATGCAATAGGTATTTGTACCATGTTCTTGATTAGAAATTATTAAATTTGAACAGGTACTGGAGCCATGTGGTGAATTGCAAGAGTTGCAATTTTGCCTATAAGAGACTCAATGTGGTGGAAGTGATGCTGCAGATTATATCTGTTGCCTTAATTGGGATTGTTGCCACAATGAAGCAGGGAATGGTTTCAGCTGCAACAAGAAATTCAATAGTTGTGCTGGCTATACTTTCATTCGCATTGTCGCGGTTGTTAGCTCACTTCATTTACAAAAACTTTTGATATCATGACTACAACCATGTACGCTCTTCGATGAAAGGTGTTTCCTTAATTATATTTCTCCAATATGGTTACGTATATACTCCCTCCGGTCCTAAATTTATAAGAGACATTTGAGCCGGCATAAATTGATGTGTATGGTTTAAATTTTAAACTAGATACATTAACTTTTGTTGACCTAAAAGTCTCTTATAAATAAGTTCAGAGGGAGTAAGTAGTGAAGTTCTATAAAAACAAAGCTTGTAGTTATTATTATTAAAAAGTGCTTTGGAACATTTGTCTGTTGTAGAACCTGTGAAGGTTCTTGGAGAAATCATGCAGATGACAATTGCATAGTGACCCAAATTCTTATAATCTTTGTTGGATGAGTGAGAGCACTTTTAGTTACCTTTCTAGAGATATTGAAGTTGATACTTTAATTAAATTAGCATCTTTTAATGGATTATAAATGTCCACCGTTAAATTTTAGCTGGAGAGTGTGTATGTCTATCAAATGAAAAAAGTGATATTTGTACACTTCAAAAATTAGACACCCCAAACACATGATAAATGACACCTAAAATTGTGATGTGTATTGTATTTGGTTTTTTTTTTACTCCTATAGATACATCAAATTTGAATAACTCATTAATAGTATTAACTATCATGTCCACTAGGCTTCAATAATCACAAGTTTACATGATTCATGAGTTAAAAACATCACAAATTTGCTAATTGTGGAAAAAAAAAACTTATAAAAAATAATACTTACATAAATAGTTGCTATTGATTTTTATACAAAGTAATAACTATTGAAGCACCGTAACTAATGTAAAACTAATAAATAGGAAAATACTAACTAAGTAGTGAAATTCATATATTGGTTTTGTGATGTGCAACATCAATGTTTTCTTCTATATGCAATACAATCGTGTGACTATTGCATTATGCCTCAATGATGATTTTGCTTGTTTATGGTGGTTGATGGAATGATGTTTAAACTTTCGTGTGAAACTTTCTAAAGTACAAGTCAATATAATTGGTTTTGAGAAAACTCCCAACTAGGCTAAAATTGTTAAGAAGAAAGATAAATATCGATTCTTATTTGTAATTTGTAATACTTACTTGTACACAAGTCTAAAGAAAAATATTTAAGTGCAAACATAATATTAAACAAATTAAAAGAGAATATCATTAAATGATGTCAATTGATCAATTTATGTCGATGAGTCCAAATAATATTGATTTAGGATTGAGCCAATAAAAGACTTTCATATTATTTTAATTGAAATGTTGATTATTTTTTAATGAAACCTGTCAATATAATTTCTCATAATTTACACTTTTATTATAATATTTGCATTTTTTATATGGGATAATATTTGTAATTTTTTTTGTACTTATTATTTTAAAATTGAAAGTCTCATTTTACATTGATCTTTTGATTTTTATAAGTAGAAATTTGAAAAAAAAATTTACATTTTTAGTTCTTTAACTTAATTTCAGGTAACAATTTGATCTTTCATCTTTTTTACATTTCAGTTTTATCCTTTTGATCCATTTACATATGGATTTTTAAGCTTCAAATCTAATATTAATATACAAACATAGATGAAAGACCATAAATTTAAAGATTGAGAGGACATAAAAAAACTAAAAACATGAATTTTAAGCTTGAAAATTTATATGAAAATGACAAAATTGAAATGAAAAAAGATAAAATAATTAAGTTAAAAGAGTTAAAAATATAATTTTTTCTAAAAATGAAATATGTTGAATGATGATGGAGTAAAAGTAAAGGCTTGATTTGGTTTTGTACTTACACAAGTGTGGGAAGTCGCAACAGTAAACGAAAGCAAAGTAAGGCAATAGAGTTGGTAACTATGGCTTCCCACCAGATTTAGAATCAGATCCACCGTCACCATCACCATTAACAACACTTCACTCACTCTTTCTTTCTTAATTCATACACATTACCTTATCCCATTTCAGATCTGAAAAACAAAAACAAAGATGAAAGATTCAAACTCAAACTCAAACTCAAGTAGTAGTAGAACAGAACCAATAGGCCAAAACCTAATCAAACTAATAAGCAACTTATGCTTCTCATTCTTCGTCTTCTCTGTTCTCATCTTCACCGTCATTGCCATCACTTACCAACCACCCGATCCATGGCTTCAATCTTCACCAGCTCTCACCAATCTCTTCACTCAACCCCAAAACGCCACTTTCCACATCGACACCTCCGTTATCAATACCGGTGAAGACCTCACTCTTTCACCACAACCTTCCCCCGCCGACTCCACCACCGCTGTCACGGAGGCTGTAATCCAAAAATCCGAAGAGAATATCGCTAATTCCTCCGCCACCGCTCCTTCATCCTCCTCTTCCTCTTGTGATGAGCTTCTCGTACCGCTAAATTGCTCTGATCCTCGTCTTCTTATTGCTATTCAGAGATTTAATCTACGTGCTTTTAAGTCGATTTCGTTTTTCGAGTATCAAACTCCGGTGAACGGTGCTGTTTCTGGTGACTGTGATGTTTCGTGGAGGTTTCGTAATAAGAGAGAGAAATCATGGCGGAAGTATCGTGATTTTCGCAGATTTAGATTAACTGTAACTGATGATTGTCGCTATAAGGTTATTCATGCTGGTGGATTTCATTCTGGAGTAAATGCCAGGAGAAATCCGGTGCCACGGCCACGGACTGGTGGTGGTAAGGGGAAAACCTTGCCTCGCATAACGAATCGCGATGATGAGATTAACGATACGATACCGAGTTTGGGATCGGAGACTAATTTCAGGAATGGGAAGTATTTGTATTACTCGAGAGGTGGTGATTATTGCAAGGGTATGAATCATTTTATGTGGAGTTTTTTGTGTGGTTTAGGTGAAGCTATGTTTTTGAATAGAACCTTTGTTATGGATTTGAGTGTTTGTTTAGCTTCAATGTATAACCCTAGTAATAAAGATGAAGAAGGGAAGGATTTTAGGTATTACTTTGATTTTGAACATTTGAAGGAGGTAGCTTCTATTGTTGAGGAGGGTGAGTTTTTGAGGGATTGGAAGAGATGGGATAAGACTCATCTTAAGAAAAGGAAGGTTCCTGTTAGGAAAGTTGTTACCCATAAGGTAACTCCTATGCAACTTCAGAAAGATAAGAGCACTGTCATTTGGAGGCAATTTGATTCGCCTGAGCCGGAGAATTATTGGTATAGGGTTTGTGAAGGTCAAGCTGCTAAGTATATTCAGAGACCTTGGCATGCGTTGTGGAAATCGAAGAGGTTGATGAACATTGTTACTGAGATTAGTGGAAGAATGGATTGGGATTTCGATGCCGTTCATGTGGTTCGTGGAGAGAAAGCTCAAAATAAGGAGTTATGGCCTAATTTGGATTCGGATACTTCGCCGGATGCTCTTCTTGAGAAGCTTAAAGGGTCGGTTCAACCTTGGAGGAATTTGTATATTGCTACTAATGAGCCCTATTATAATTACTTTGATAAACTGAGAGCGAATTTCAAGGTTCATTTGCTTGATGATTATAAGGAACTGTGGGGGAATTCGAGTGAATGGTACAATGAAACTAGTCTTCTTAACAATGGAAAGCCTGTTGAGTTTGATGGATACATGAGAGTTGCGGTGGATACAGAGGTCTTTTACCGTGGAAAGACTCGTGTGGAAACATTTTATAATTTGACTAAAGATTGCAAAGATGGAATTAATACATGCTGATCAGGTTGGAACCGCTGATTTTGATGCTTATTCATTGTACAATCAAACCTTCCTTTTCGATTCAGTTTTAGATTCATATCACCGGGTTAAATTTAAGCTCATTGCTATGCTTGCTTGTTCTTTTATTGTATTGATTGATCACCTCTGTTGATTATCATGATTTTGTATACAACATATCATACAATGCTTTAATTTCCTCTTGTACTTAAATTGTGCACTTTCTCGGTAACTGCTTTTCCTATTCCTAATTGTCTAGATCTATTAATGAAATTAACTTGTACAGAATGAATGCTTGCATTATTTCATCTTGAAACACGATTTGGCACCCTGATTAATCTTAGGACCAAACTTTTTTGACCTCAATCCTAAGAGCTATACATGGCTGTAATCCCCCAGCCCCCCTCTCTCCCCAAAACAAGTCTAACACCATCTATATGTATTAAGTTTACTGTTTACGTCATTTCTGTATTTTTGAATGACTGGTCTTATGATGCTACTTTGAATTAATTCCTATGCCTCAAGGATGTATTTAACTTTAGCACATTTTAGGTGAATAGTTTGTGCTCAATTCTTATATTGCTCCCAGGTAATCGGTTATAGTAATTACGCAGCATCCCTAATTTGGTGCCTGTTTATCAACTTATGTTTGTGCAGACACAGAAATTGTCCTAAGCATTAACTAGTAAACTATGAGAGAAACTATTAGAAAAGATTTAGAGGTCAATGAGTTGGATCCAAATATGGTTTATGATAGAACATTATGGCGTAATTTGATCCATGTAGCCGACCCCACTTAATGGCATAAAGCTTGGTTGTTGTTGTGGTTGTATTAACTATGAAAGAGCTGTTATCAATTGTTATATTGAGGTAAAATTTACATTAGAGGCACATCTGTGCATTATTAGAAAATAAAATGGATCGGAATACCTTCTTATCAGTTGTTTGGGTTCTGCTCAATGCATAATTTTATACCGATAATTAATGTATCTCGAATTATATTGCAATTAGAAATTGTATTTGGCATGCAAAAAAACATGTAAATTTGAACAACACAATTAGTTTGAACATTGAACGATTGATAAAAATAGATGTACTGTAATTTGAACATCACAATTCAGTGTTCACGCTTGCAAGAGAGCCATCCGGAGACAAAAATGAGACATTTGTTTTCAATTAATCAGTAAAGGTTAGCAACCAATAGCTAATGTAATTTTTTTCCTTTGTCACTTCCAATGGGTTATTTTCTTTCTCGTTTCTTTCTTCCGCTAGAAGGAAAAACAGTTTAGACCAATTTCAGTGCTACTTCTACCAAATGATGACCAAGACCAGCAACAGTAACAAACGATAATATATTGTCCTCGAGAATTTATCAGCATAGTTACACAAATCCTCCAAGATATAAGATTTCTGCTCTTCACTCTGCACAAAACACTCGCGCCCTACAGCCTTGCCAAAAATACTCATGCGTTAGTTAACTAACGCAAGTGTAAAAAACGTGACTTAGATTTTTACACATGTGTGACTTAAGTCACGCCGTATGAGTTAACTCACGCATGTATTATACCCCGCGTGAGTTAACTCACGCTAGAATGCATTTTCGTTATATACATGCTCCATGAAGAACGACAAAGCGAGGAAGCCAATCATCTACCTCAGTATCATCTATAGGTGGGGTTTCTCCCGGAAGTGCTGCCCATCTCTATAGAGAAGGATGAAAAACACATCAATTGCCAACTTGTTTGTTAAAATAAAACAATTAAGCAGAAACCAATGAAAAACAAATTAAAGAAGGGATGGCCAATCAGTACAGTTCTAATGTTTAAATAGCCAATTTCCCTTGTTTTTCAATATATCAATTTCAACACCGAAGAAAACTAATGTATAGATGTCCAACAAATCATGAAGAATTGCTAGTAAGGAAAATGCATTCTAGCGTGAGTTAACTCACGCGAGGTATAACACCTGTGTGAGTTAACTCATGCGGCGTGACTTAAGTCACGTATGTGTAAATTTAAGTCATGTTTGATTTACACTTGCGTTAGTTAACTAGCGCAAGGGTATTTTGGTCAGTTTAGCTGAATGGAAATCAAGATATAATGGAGTCTTCCCTGCAGTACCTATCATAGCCCGAGAGGCAAGAGAGAATGGATGATTTATCTGCGTGTGTTTTGCTATATCAGAAGTGCAAACAAAGAACTATATATCTATCTATAAGACACCAATGGCAGTAAGACAGTTTTTCTTAGATGGAGTTTAGCTAGGTTTAAAATGAGCCGATTACAGACAGAAACTATTAGCAACTGTATCAAGGATAAGCACTATATAATAGGAGTTGCAAAATCTGAGTATATGACAATGTTTATTGATGGGAGAAGAAACCGCAAAACTAAACATACACCGAATACGGTAAGAATTGTAAACATAAAATAAAGAAAAACTGTTTTTTTGGTAGGTTTTCTTAAAATTAAAATAACCCAACAATTAATTTTTTTTAGTCAAATTGTCCGGTGGCTAGAATTTCACCTCTAAACATGAATATGTGGAGATCCTGACATTTAAACTCCAGCCTCTCGTATAGCAATGTCCCTATCATAGAGTTATGTGGAGTTTTTTTTTTGGTAGATAGACGATATGGCAAAGCCATCATAAACTCACACACACAAAATGGAGGTACCGAGGTTCGAACCCCGCTCATAACTTCCGGCCTAACAATTTCGGTATTTTTTGTCAGTTGAGTTAGGACTTATGGGACAAATTGGTTGGAGCTTTATTATATGGTATTTAGTTGTGTGCGCGTATATATATATATAATGTAATTTATTTAATGAGTTATGCTAACAAGTGTCATAAGGGTATTGTTTAAGAAATCAATTATAAGAAAATGTATCTTGAAAATATAAGTCAAACACATGTAAAAGTAATAATTACACAATTTTTTATGCAAAAATTACTATTTTTAGTTGCTTTTTTTTAAGGAATTATTTTTAGTTGCTCAAACAATACTACATCAAAGCACTTGTTAGCATTTTCCTTTTTTGATTTTATATTTGTTCTATAATAAATGTTTTATTTAAACTTATTTGAATTTAAATTTATTTTTTTCAAAAAAATATGTTAAACTAATAGATGGTGTTAGTTTTGAAATTTGGTGTATATTTAAATTTTAATCAGGAAAAAAATTAGTTTTTTTTTACAGAAAAAGAATTGTAGTTTTGAAAGGTAAATTTGTCCGAAAACATCTAATTGAAAGTAGTTAGTTGATATTAATTTTGAAGTTTCATTTATTAATACTATAAACAAAGGTGAAGATATGTGTATGCATGAGGTAGTTTTGGCTACCCACTCTAATTTGAAGACCCGGCAATGTTTAAATGCATATGGTTCTTAATTTTGAAGAGGCGCATAGGATGATTTTTATTTTGAAGGGTTGATGAGCTTTGAAGATGATGATGATGATGATGTGTTTTGAAGGATGAAGATGATGATGATGTGTTGTGTTGTTGTCTTGTTGTTCTTTTCAATTTCATTTTTTCACTTTCTTTTATTTTCCAGAAAATTTGGTTTTTCAACTTTTGGTGATGAAGGTCTGGGATTGATTCCCTTCATCACGTTCCAATCCTATTCTTTTTTTTCCTTTTCAATTTTCTTTTTTTCTTTTTTTTATTCATGTTTTTACATGGCCTTTTGAAAAAATCAAAATTGGTCTAAAGGATCACAATTGCAAAGGGGCTAAATCTTAGGGGGAAAATTTTCATTTTTTTTATTAAGGCGTCAAAATCGCAACATTAGCAAACTTAGAGGACCATCTATGTTTAAATGACAAATTCACTTTTACTCCAAGGTTGGAATCCTGTTGACAAGTGTACCAGATGAATTCATAAAGTTGTTGCGATTGATTCTCTTTAATTGTGTCACCCTCCACTAGTCTAAAGTGTAGGATTATTAATCGCTAAGAAAACAACTTTATAAACCCACGCACGGAAATGAATTTCTTCTACGCGTTTTCCCCTATCCCTTCCCTTCCTTCAAACAGTGCAATCAAGACCAAGGCTCCTTCTTCATCACTCAAAGCCAAAATCAACTGTGACTGTGATTCCTTCTTCGTCACTTTTTTGAGGTACAATTCATTTTTTATCTCATAACCTTTTTTTCAACCGTTTTCTGGTGATATGCTCTACGTTAGTGTTCAGTGAAATTTTAGTGACTCTGAATGCACTGGAAGTCGAAATCACGATTACCTTCTTTAGTAAAATGAATTATCGGCATGAATACATTGTATACTTTAAATTTTGAGTTTAATTGTGGTCTGCTGACTTACAAAACAACTGATCAAAACATTCAGAATTGCCACCATTCTAAAAGTTTTGATAGGCTGTGTGCAAATTTGTTTTTTATTGTCAACCCACCACCATTAAACTCTTAAATTTTTACGGTGATTTGATATATTTTTGTTTTATAATTAATTAAGTTAAAAAACTTGAATTATTTTATGCGTTTATGGTATTATACACGTACATATATATTTTTATTTTCATATGTACGAGTGGAGTTTACTGGTCAATTGTACCTAAATAAAATAGAGTTTACTTAAATTCTCTAGTTTGACAACCTTGACAGAGTGACGAGTGTGTAGCTGGAGACTAAAGAAAAAGTATGGATCATGGTGTGATGTATGATAACAAGATGGTGGAATGGATAAATCTTCCCAAAGAGTTATGGTTAGTTATAGCAAAAAATCTCGACACTACTCTTGACGTTGTTCGATTTCGTAGTATCTGTTGTTTATGTCGCTCTCTTGTCCCTTCTCCTTCCTCTCATACACCTCGCATTCCATATCTTGAATATTTTCTACACCAAACTAAAATATACCGCATTGAACCAGCACCACATCACCACTTGTCAACTTCGACTTCTTCTAATAAAGGGTGGCTCATAAAACTGGTTCAGGATTATAATTCTTCCAAACTTTTTCTCTTTGATCTTTTCGATCCTAAGACATATCCATCCCCGAAGAAAACTACCCAAAAAGTATCATCCCAGGAGAAAACTATCCAAAAAGTATTGAATTTGATGAACTATAGATTTGTGGAATTGTTTGAAGGATATACTCTCAGTCATAATTTCTCTAGATATCGAGGTGATGATTTTCAGTATGCGCCGCTTAGTGGTTGTAAAGTAATCTTGTTTCGTCATCACATTATTTTTGCACTGCACAGTGATAGAAAGGTGCATGTTTGCAATATTGGAGATAAGAAAACCACAATAATAACAGATGATGATGGAGTAAACATGGGTTACGATGATATAATTCTTCACAATGAACAACTTTATGTTGTGGATGTAAACGGAACAATTTTCTGGATCAATCCTTTGACTTTGAAGTTGGTTCAGTTTGCACCAAAGTTGTACTGTTGTGATAGGAATAAGCAGCACTTATGGGTGAAATCTGATAAAAAGAAGAAGCAGTTAGTAGAATATGATGGAAATCTCTATGTGGTTGATTTGTATATTAATGATAAAAGCTATCATAAGCAATATTTATACAAGGTTGTTTTTGTGAAAATTTATAAGCTTGATCAAGAATGGGGTAAATGGTTTGATGTGCCAGATCTGGGTGAAGCTTTGTTTGTTTTGGGCAGAGACTCAAACTTCTCATTGTTAGCTCAAGACTACTATGGATGTCAAAGAAATTGCATTTACCTCTTTTCTAAAGGCAAGGCCTATTGTTTCAATTTGGAGAATTCAAGGTGTAAGCCTGCCAACAGCTTTTGGCCTTGCCCAACTTTGTTCAATCAATCCTATGATCAAATAATTTGTAAGCATAAAGATGACTTGTAATTGTGGTGACTTTTAGATGGAACCGACTGTTTAATTTTTAATGAACGTTATGATTTGCTGCTTTGGATAAAATTGTGTTTCAATATTATGTGACATGACATGTATTTATTCAGTTATTGATGAATAATGCAGTTTGTCTTCTATCTTGGTTGAATTGCTTTGTATGGAAAAACACTTATTTTACTACCTCACAAGTGAAGCAACATTAATATTCAAATTGAGAACGATTATAAGCCACATTGTATGGAAAACGTTCATGTGGAAAATTTAGAATAGCTGAAGAACCTCTCATGAATCTCGAATCTCTGCAACAAATTTTCCCTATACTTTGATTTTCTTTTGTAATTCCCCTTCCCTCACCTTTTCCTTTATTTCATCTTCCATTGTGTTGTGTAAGGTGAATGACCCTGTTTAGCAATTCAAAACCGTGCTAGTGTGATTTGAGTTGAAGTTGTCACAACAAAATTTAGTTATCATTATATTTTATGTAATTTTTAGCTTAGCTTTCCAGCCTTGATTTTGAGCATTTGAAGAGATGGGATAAGGCTCATCTTTACTCACAATGTCACTCCTATGCAACTTCAGAATGATAAGAGCACCATTATTTGGAGGCAATTTGACTCCCGAAAATTATCGGCATAGGGTTTGTGAAGGTCAAGCTGCTAAGTACATTCAAAGTTGAAATCTTAGAGGTTGTTGAACATTGTTATTGTGATTAGTGGAAGAATGGACCAGATGATCATGTGGTTCAGGGAGAAAGCTCAAAATAAGGAGCCAATAATGCCTAATTTGGATATGGATACTTCGCCGGATGTTCTTCTTGAGAAGCTTAAAGGGATGGTTCAGCCTTGGAAGAAACTGTATGTGGCTACTAAATTGTATGTTGCTACTTTGATTAATTTAGATCGAATTCAAGGTCCATTTGCTTGAAGATTATAAGGAACTGTAGGGGAATTCGAGTAAATGGTACAATGAAACCAATCTTCTCAACAATATAAGCCTGTTGAGTTTGATGGATACACAAATAGGTCTTTTTTCCATAGGAAACACTCATCTAATCACAGATTCACATGTTAAATTTAAGCTCATTGTTATATTTGTTGAAGTTGGTTTCAAAGTTGTTTTATGTTTTTAGTGAGACTATACTTTGAGTTACCTTTTAGCATGAGATCCAAACCCATTTAACATGATGTGGGTTAAGGATTGCTTGTTGAATACCTTCATCATTTGAGCTGTTTACTTCCTTCACAGAAACTATTTTTTCTCTTCATAATTGTCTGCAAAATTCATTACATGTTTGTTGACATATTTTGTTCCCAAGATGATCTGAATTTGAAGGAGGCAAGGTTCCTTGGAGATGATTTGCATTGTCAGAAGCAGCACTGAAATTGATGAGCTATTATGGGATGAACAAGAGCAGCATATGAAGGTTGAGGCCATTCCTTTAGAAGTGTTGAAAAGAACTGTTTATTCTTCAGAGGACTAAAGAAAAACAAGGCCAAACAATGTTCGAGAGAAAATACAACAAATTTTCAAATTAATAGTTATAAACCTCGATTACTACAGATGTACAAGTGAAATTTGGTTAATGAGCAGCAGATCTTGCAATAAATAACAAAAAAAATGTGTTTAGTATGGCAAAATTTGAATCGTAACATAAGTATCAAGTCAATACAAAAAAGTTTCTCAACAAGACCAAACTATTCATCCTCTTGACTTCTTAATCTGGCTGTTTTGTTGGTTACAACAACATCAAGTTGTGCTGCTCTCCCAACTATGTCCTTTCTCTTTCTAGTGGATACATTGTGTGCAATCTCAGCACAATAAGTCCTATTGTGCATCATAAGAAGCTCCAAATCATTCACATTGCTTACAACAAATTTCTTAAAACCATTTGGTAGATAATGTCTAGTCTTCTTATCTGATCCATAACCAATATTTGGCATCAAAGTACATCCCTTAAACTTTCTCCTCACACGTGAATCAATACCCTTGGGTCTGCGCCAGTTTTCCTATGAAAAATAAGCATATCATAACATAATAATATAAACCAAATATAATTAATGAGTAAAACAAAATAATTGAACTGCAATCTCAGTCGAAAGATGGTGATATATTTGATTAATCACGGATAATCATAATAGTAAGGATATTAATTGCATCATAGATTGCAGAACAATAAAGAATAACATGAAAACATTGTAAAGAATATAAACAGGGAATTAGTAACAGTAGGTTTATGAATAAGAAAACCCCTGTGTCGCAAGACCTGTAAAAGTTTGATATATGCCAGTAAAAACGAAATGTCCAGCTACTAGACATAAGCCTGAATTCTGGACATCAGATACCATAGGCAATATACAATATACTTTAATACAATAATTTGCAAGAGATCAGATGGTAGTGCATGTTTTTTTCATCATCTATAACAGAACCGTATGGATATATATCATCATTTCTCTTGCAAAGATTTATAACTATAATTAACAAAGTTAAGATAGATTTGTAGTAGGGATCAGATAGTCGATCAATCACCACGTATGTAGTAAGACTGGATGTCACATTTGAATTTTTTTATCCTCATATCCCAATATTGAAGTGAAAACAAAAACAAACAAAACATAAGGTAAATAAATCAGGATCAGATAAAGTGTCAGTCACCATGTTACACCGTAGGTGTAAATTAAGACTGGGGCGACAATTACTATCATCACATCCGAATTGAAAAAGTGAAAAGCTATTATTATACCTTCACACAGATCTTACGATCGCTCTGGGGTCTCTTGAAATGTTTGACCCTCTTCTTTACGATCTTCTTGGTTAGAAGAGGCACAGCCATTGTGGCTGAGCTAGGTTGATGGCTGCTGTGAACTTTGATGATATATGACAGTATATATAAGCATATTGTGTCTAGGGTTTCTACGCAATGCGGCTGTTCTAGGGTTTGTTGGGATGGTAATGGAGTCGGGTTGGGCCTAGGGATTGTTTCTATCATCACACACAAAAAATATAAGATGTTACTATTTGCACCGCTAAATTTTTCTAATGCATATTTCCTCTTCTTTTTTTTTTCTCTCTCTTTTTCTCTATTAAAAATATGATTTTTGTTATCAACAACTCTCTAATACACCTTTAAAAAAACTTTGTGATACATTTTTCTCAACACAGATTATTGATAAAGTCGTAAGTGCATTGTTTTATAGGGTAGTAAAAATATCAATTCATAGGACTTTGTTTGAATACCAATTTCTTTCACTATTTTAATAAGATCAAATAATGATTGTTTTAGAGTGGTTTATGTTTGAAAGCTCTAACATTGTTATTAAAAATGCCTTGGGATTTTAGTTCATCGCAATGATAGGAACTAGAGCCTCAATTATTCTTTCGAAGTACGATGATGTGTTTAAGCTGGTAATCTCATATTTCATGCTATAAATATTAGCTTAAACTCGTAAAGAACAGTTATACCTTATGAACTCAAGAAAATCTTGATTATTTTCATGTTTTGACTCTTTTGTCAAATCATATGTGTCCGACATTAACCTTCACCTTTCAGTCTATCGATTGTCGTCTAAGATCTTATAACTATAGTTGTATAGTTAGACAAATTAAATTCAACTTTTTCATCTTCCACGTTAAGCCTTTGAGAGAAATTGAGAGGAGAGAAAGAAAAAAATGTGGGACCCACAACTTTTTTCATTGTCCTTTTGGCGAAGAGAGCATAAGGTCTCTTTCTTTTATAATTGGCAAATTCTATGGTACACCAAATTTTTTGAGTGTATTGGTACACCAAATCACTAAATTAATAGTTAAATGTGTTATTTTTTCAAGAGAAAAATTGTTTTCTATCACTTATAATTATAATAATTAAATCTTATTTACCAAAAACGTCGACGAAATAAAATTTAATTTTTCTGAATTTTTAGTACTCATAATAGAGAATTTTG
>Ga0315913_1006497_pt1 | contig 14135 bp, 15 predicted proteins | sample MpolsnodulesMG_FD_207736 | JGI IMG/M metagenome (GOLD analysis project Ga0315913, IMG submission 207736) | Medicago polymorpha root nodule microbial communities from Los Angeles, California, United States - small nodules | ecosystem: Host-associated > Plants > Roots > Nodule | place: USA... | reverse complement strand
AGATCTATAAAAATGAACTAGAGCGTCTAAAACTAAGTCTTCTACCAGCTGAACACAAATATTTACCTCCTCTCTTGAGATTGCTCTCCGGTACCTGATGTCCTCCATTATTTTCTTTGTATAATTTAAAACCTTCTTAAAGCCACTTAGCTGCAATTTCATATAAACAAGAAGTGTTACATTTCATCCAGAAAGAAATGAAGAAAAACATCCAAAAAACAAGGACAATTAAAATAACCAAAATAATAAGGGTTATTATGATAAAAGAAGAGAGGGAAACAGATAATAGAAACCATGTAACATTGATTAATAAATGCTTAATAAAGAATATGAATATATCATACATTTTGTAGCTCTGCGAAAGACTTCCATTGACAGTGCAAATGAGATTGCCCCTTCCATTTTATCAAAAATTCAATCTCATTCCAATCAAATTCAGAATCAAACAAGTGACTCATTAACACAGGCTCTGTCGATCTATTATTGCTTTGAGCGTCTTCAGCTGTGCCCTTCAGCTGATGCCAAAGCACCTTTTCAATAGAGTCACCATCATCCTCTTCAATTTCTTCCTGGAGAACATTTAAAAGAATCAAATAATTAGAGATAGATTATAAGTGTAAATTAAGTAAAACGTGGTATCAAAGTCTTTTAAGTAAAATTCTGCATTCCCACTACCAAATCATTCCCATATAAACAAATAATATAATAATTTAGCTCGGGACTGGAACCAAGACGTCTTACCCCACACAACAATATAAAACACTAGAATTAAAGAAAGCACCTAAAATGATGGCATATATTCACCCTTTACACAAACAGTTCTATAATGCTATTGAAATTTCCCTCTTTAGCATAAGGCCCGTCAAGAAATCGACAAATTTTATGACTGAGATCATACCAACACTACGAAAAAATAAATAAAAAACTTTAACTGATAACAAACAAAAGATCATGGTCTTTCACCAAGCCATTTGCAATATACTAGACTACTCATAAGATACAACATTTAAATTAATAAGCCTTTCTTCAATATAGTATTCATTCTCTGATGAAAGGCAATACACATAGAATAAAACTCTTCAAATTAAATCAGTATATAATAATAATCAAAAACAAGTCACTAGTGTCTTTGTTCCAAACTTTCGATGCACCTTATTAGATTAAATCAGTATATATATAAATAAAAATTTAAGCAATATTTTCATGCTAAAATACGCACATCCTCTAGCAAGACTAAAAAATATCTCATTATATTTTGGTTGTATCTTAGATAAATTTAAAACATACCTTAGACTATCAATTGGGATCGGTTTACATATTTCTTTATATTTCATGAATTTTCTCTAATCTAAATAGGATTAAGAGTTTAGTAATAATCATGATTAGTTTCCTTAATTAACTCTGGTTAGAAGTCTTGTATATTAGTATAAATAAGGGTTGTGGCTACTGCTTAGTCTTTTGCATAACGAAAAACCATAATCACAATTCAAAGTCTATTCTTTCTCTTCCCTCCTCCTTTTTCTAAAACCCTATAACTTCAACATGGTTACCCAGCAGTCTCATCCACCTTCACCTGTCTCATCACTATTACACTGCCAAGTTCCCTAAAGTCTATAAATCTAGTAAAATCTCACTGTCTCTGATTATTTTCTTCTTGCCAGTCATGCTCAAACTTCGGCAACCATTTCTATCTCAAGTTCTATCAGTGGATTTTCTGCTTGCCACTTCTGCAATTTATCTCAAATGCGTCCCAGCATCAATTCCTTCAAAAACCTCCGTCGTTATTATATAAAGTTGACACCAGCTATCCTAAATGTAGTTTGGCCTCAGGTACCCAGATGAAGTTAGGCCTCATCATTGCAGATGATGCTTGACCCGACTATCCCTAAAAACATCTAACCCTGGCAATCCCAAATGCAGTTTGGTCCCGACTATTCCAGATTAACAAAGAATTAGTTGTGCTTCATACTAGACTCCAGTCACGAACAATACCAGGCAATTTCTCATGTCCCATTAGTCAGTCGTGCCATGATGAATTACCAAGTAGATATCCCTAAGTTGCCTCTCTGACCATGTTTTGTATAGCCCGTGTAATATTCTCCTTTTCAAAGTTTCATTTGTAACAAGCATATATATTAGTAAGGTTTAGCTTGAGGGAGTGTTCTAGCATATTTAAAAATATCTCATAATATTTGGGTTGTAGTTTAGAGTAATTAGAAATCAGAATACAGTACATTATAGCTTAGGATTGGTTTCTATGTCTCATGATTTGTTGCCATACTTAATTAGGATTTAGAGTGCAATATCGGGTGGGGAAGGAAAAGGAAGATGAGGGTGAGAGTGAATTATCATGAATAATTTACCTGTTTATTTAGGATTAGATGCCTGGTAATAAACAAGGGTTAGTTTTTGGACTTTTGCATTCAAATTATAATCACAATTCAAAGTCTTCATTCTTTTTCTTCCCTACTTCCCCTATCTAACTTCAACAAGAGTGAAAACAAAAAGAAATATCAAAAAGGTAGGTAACTGAATAATATTAGTTTCTCATAATTTAGTTCCACTCAGTGTTAACAATTGCGTAAAATAGCAGGGTATATCAGTGGAGCTGCTCGCAATGTGGTAAGTTTTACAATGGAGAAATCGAGAATAGAGGTGTTATCACACTGCCTTCAAGAGAGCCTACTGAAATGTCAAAAAAATCCCTCATAAGTTTAATACTTTAATTGGCCTTTTTTATGGGGTGGTAAAAGGATTTCAGCCTTCAAATAAAATACCATAACATCTATGAAGAATTTAGAGCTAGCTTCTTTGCATCTGTCGTGTTTTCCTCTGTCTATCTCGTGATATCACAATTCTCTCTGCCCCACTCTACATGTCCGGCGATTATTTCTTTGAATTTCTAGATATTTTAGATTTTGTCTACCACTACATCTCTTGAGATTCCCGACCACAATCTGCTTCCTCCATCATTCTTTTGTCCCTCTTCAGTGGTAAGTTTCAGTCCTGTTTAAGACCTTTTTATTGTTAATTATGAATGTCATGAATTTTAGTATCTTAATTGTTTTTGAGAATTTATATGTAAATGTGTGTTACATTAACTGTAAAAAATTCAGAATAGCAGTCATCCCACTATCTACTATTCGGTCATAGCACCTTGGGGTTAGTCAATCCACTAACCGGGAATAATAGCACTGGTTCCAATTTCTAAAATGTCCTAGCATATTGAAATCAAAACAATTGAATACAAAATACACGTTTTAAGATTTCAGGTGCATTCAATCAGACTTTCCAATACCTACAAATACATTAACCTGAACCTGCAATTCCTCATGCACCCACCACAAAAAGAAGAGTCAAGACGTCTTAGGACGACCAACTAACAAGGGGTTGTAAGAAGATACTAGTTACAAAAAAAATTGGGACAACTGGTTTGTTAGTCCTTGGTGACTTCCTAATTTGGAACAGCATATGCTACCTGCTTGTTCATTTGATTGGACTCAAACACTTTGAATTCTAGGGACATCTCTCTACCTCTCAAATTCAATTCACATAGGATAGAGTTGTTAGCCCCTCAATTAGATCTACTAATGATTGCTTCAATGTAGGTGTCCCTTCCCTCTGTTCTTTCTAGTACAACTTTTTTTTTCCACCGAATAACAAATGTAAATATCCTTTTCAAATAAACCCATAACCTCCTAATATAATATACTACCAAAAGTTGTTCAAAAAAAAATATACTACCAAAACTTTTGCCCAAAAAAAAATGTCTATGCAGTAGTCATTTAATATGAAATCTAAAACAGCCTTTGGGTACCATATTATTAGATGGTGACATGATGATTTGAGCCTTATATATGTGAGAATTGAAATAAATAAAATGCAATGGGTTTTAGTAGACAAATAAACCACAAAATATTTACACTAAATAGAGACACCCAGAAAGACAAAGTATAAACTATGTTTCAAACATGCATGATGTAGGATTTACCTTTTGAGACTTTTTCTTCTTCCCATCATCAGCTTCTTCACTTCCATCACTTTCAACATATGATATCTTCCTAACAGCCCTGCTAGAAGTGCGAACGTCACTGTTGTGCGCAGAAAAACTTGTGGTTACGGAAAAGCGGCTGTTATTCTTCCGAACATTGAAACTTCTCTTTCTTGTGCTTTTAAAATCGTCATCGCTAACACTGTCAGAATCCTCTGTTGTAGACTCGTTGTCTTCAAAAGATGATTTTAATCTTCTTTGTCTGCTAGATGCAACACATGCTTTGCGATCTCTGGTAGATTTTATATTTTTTCTAACCTTACCTTGTTGCCTTCCCTTGGATTTTTTAGTATAGAAAGATTCGTCATCATCAGAAACATCTAGGCTTTCACCACTGTCATCATTTTCATCCGATCCTTCACCTTCCCAATCTTTATCCTGGAACAACAATCAAATCATCTAATACTCAGAAACATCCACTAAAATACAAAATGCCTATTAACTCTGAAACTAACAATGAAGCAACATTTGACCTCAAACAAAAATATACAACCTCTTAATAGATAAAGGACCGTTATTACAAATGATACAGAACTTGATAACAACAATAACCACAACAAATGAACAACCTTTTTTAAGGTATGGCTACTCTCGACAGGCTCAAAATCTGCATCATCAGGATCATCTTCTGCAAGGTATAGGCAAAAAGATGCATCATGGGAATTCATCAATAATTAGTGTACTAGGTATCAAGGCCTAGACATGATCAGCTAACTTTAAAAGTAGTACTCCATGCATGAGAAACGATCTTTATGCAAATTCAATGCTTAACATACCGTCTACTTCATCCTCCTCTTCATAATCAACATCACCATCACCATCATCATCTGAAATCCTAGATTTCCTACGCACAGGTTTTTTCACAGAAGTAGACTTCTGTTGAGGCCATGAATTCCCTCCAGTGGACTTTTGAATCCCATTATAATGCAATGAGTCACTTTGATCTTCCCCATCCTGCTCATAATATTCATCAGACAACATCTCTTCTGCAGGAACATCAGAGTGGCTTCTTCGACCTTTACCTGCCTCCTTTTGTTCATCATCATCTTCCGAGTCTAGCCTACCTGTTTCTCCATCCACAGAATTATCTTCAGATCCCCCTGCATTTCTATAGTCTGATCCACTTTTGGATTCCTTACCGGATTCAAAACCATTTTGAGGACACGATGGTTGGCAGTCCTTCCAAAATGTTGAACCCCACCTTCCAACTGTAGATGCTTTACTACCAGAAGCCTGTAAGTTGGATTCTCTCAAACCATCTCCATCGTCAGCTGTTCCCTCATTTTGCAGTCTGCATGCACCATCTGGCCCACCATCACTCTCATATTGTGCCTCTAAGTTCATGTCGAATTCTTTCTCGCTAGAAGTTGCATCAGTACATTCATTACCTACTGATCTACGAATATTATTAGCATCCTGCCCTAGGCCTTTATCTTCCATAGCACCATGTGAGACTGTATCATTTACAAAGTTCCTAAAGAAAGCCATCTTTTGACATACGACTAAATTACAATTATACTTACTTCAATCACCTCTCTAAAAGAGTGATTAATAATAATAAAAAAAGTGGCATGAATCACGTGCTGCTTATGTTATCTACAGTCTCAGCAAAAACCTGAACAGCAAAGAGTGATAAATGATCAGCATGATTCAAAACTATGCTCAATATTGCACGATGCAAGTTAAAAATAACAAAATGAAAAGTTGACATTACAACCCTCTGTAGCACCGACACCTCTGATCAAAGGCGTGTCCGGTGTCCGAAACAAATACATGTGATTACATTCAATTAATTTCTCAAAAATGTTACCAGTGTTGACTTGGGTCTATGTTAGTGCTTCATAGTTGCAGTCGTGTAACTGGTGTCCAACACCGACACATGTGATAACGTTAAACTAATTTCTCAAATTTTTTACCGACTCATGTCTGTGCTAGTGCTTCGTAGTTACAATCCATTAAGTTAAAAAGGACACAGAAGAAAATCAGGTGAACTAATTTACAACTTACACAAAATTACCAGGTTTCAACAATCAGTGACAACATTAAGTTGAAATTCCACTATAAACCAAGTAGAACTTGGACCTAGTTAGGTGAATTCCATTTTAATTTTGAAATTATAGGTTAAATACGGTTCTATCTGCATCAAACCAAGTTAAAGAACCAGCTACATTGATGAAGAATTGTAGAAACTGGTTCAAAAGAGTGTTCTGGTTTAACGGTCAAAATTGAATTGAATTAAAATCAATTTTATGCCAAATTCGAACTGCAACAACGAGAAATGCACAAAACCAGAAAAATCTAATCAAAACACGTTGATTTCCGAAATTTTCAGGCAAAATTGAATCGGAACGGATCAATTAGCAAACTCAACAAAGCTCGTCACTAAAACCCCTTGGAAAACGCTTAAAACCAAGACTAAAAGCTAACCTAAATCTGAAATCGGAAACACAATTCAGAAACGAAATCGCTACGCAAAAATCGAATCCATGCGGCGATGATTGAAAAAATTGAAAAATCGGCGCTCACCTTCACAAACTAGGCAAAGCAAAACGAAGTTCCGTTAATTTTGATTCGAATTGAACAAAAACGACGAACGACGGTGCACAGGTTAATAAAATAATCGTGCGCACAACGTCGTCCGATGAGGAATCGTCGGAAACTGAATCGCCGGCGAAGGATATAAATGGAAACAAAAATCGGCTGTTTTTGGTGGTGGTGGTGAAGGTGAAGTGGAAAACGAGATTGGAAATGATGAAGCGGCGTCGGTGGAGGCGGAGGGATTCGCCGGTTGCGGCGGCGGTGATTTGATTGGGAAAGTGAAAAACGACGCGGTGTTTTGGATTAACCGACGACGGTGTATAGATGAAAGGGTGTAAGAGAGAGAAATGAAAGTTTTTAGGGAGAGCACGGGAAAATAATAATATTAATAATGAGAGGAATATTTTGTTTGTTTTTTTCGTTTATACCTATTTTTCTTGGGCAAAAAATGTGTCTAAGAACACTTGGGCGTATAGTAAATGATGATAGGGTACCGGCTTTAAGGACACCATTTTCCAATCTTAAATATGTATTCAAATATACATCTTAAAATTCACTGAAAAAAACACATCTTAAAATCGTTATAAATAACGTTTCGACTTTTACATAGATTCATATAAACAACATTCAAAATTGTTATTATATGATTTTACACACGGATGATGAGTCACAACATCGTACAATATAATTAATCATGCATTTGAACTAAATTAACCATCTAAATTATTGTCAAACTTTGTTATGCCAACATAACAATTATATTAGGCATTGTTTGCCCTTTTTTTAAAAGTTTGATTTTCATAGAAATCGAAAGTTGATAATATTATATAGGTATCTTATGTAAAAATGAAAGGAATATTTATCAATCATTGGACTAAAATAAACTAGTCAGATTAAAAAGATTAAAAGACCTAATTTTAATAGCACATGTTCCTTTTCACACTCAATCAAATCATAATCCACCTTCTCATCTTCTCTCCCATCCACAATCTTCAGCATCAGAGTTTACCAATAATAGTTGAAATCTTTACTGTTGGAGCACAATCTCTCTAAATTAGCAATATTTCTAATATAATCAACAAATATTTTGCAATCTCTCTGAACATGATTGGAGATCATGTTCAACGTCTATGGTTGTCGTATGTGTGGTTGGTCTCTCCTTCTTTAGAGTCGTGTTTTTCTTCTCTTTCCTTTGATCCAACCGACACCAACATCGGTGATCCATCCAACACCGAGTTCCACCTGCATCCCTATCCTATGATGCCTCGACGTATGACGATCACTCTATCCTCGACACTGTTCTTGATGGTGGAACTGACTGGAGATTCCAACACCGATGATGACGACAAAAGAGCCAATTATAGAGGGATCCATGAATGTGATTAGTTTTCCAATCTTTGAGAAGACAAGAACGGTGAAGGGTTAACGAGATTAAATTAAGTGTGCTTGGAAAGATACGTTATTAAAATTACACCTTTTAATTTGAACCATTTATTTTAATTTACTGGTTGACAAACATTCATTTCATTCTCACATAAGATACCTATTCTCTATAGATATGCCCTACATATACACACATAGAGATAGTTTTCCGTCTTCAAAAGTTTGATTTCTCATCCTATAAAAAAAATTGGTTTGAGTTTGATTTTTCATGTTACCTTGTTTTAAAAAAATATATATTTTTATTTGTTGGTTTCTTAAAGTCTTTTATCTTATTTGTGTTTCTTTTTACTAATTTTATCTTTAAAATTGCTAAAAACTAAAGAGATTGCCTCTTAAAGAAAATATCAATTTATTATCTAATTCTCAACACCCAAATTGATAACATACAGTAGCAAATTGCCTTTAAGTAATATGATGAATTCAAAATATTTGGAATATACATGCATTCAGATATGCAATATTGACAATCAAATAATGGATTTGATATATAATTGGTTGATGGTGATCTTTCAATAAGAATTAAACGATTAGGAATTCAAATAACATGATGGAAAAATGCGAAACATTTTTACCATAATTATTACATGGATGCAATGGGTGGAAAAAAAAATACTTTTTTGTTCTAAATTTAAGTCTAGTTGGAAGACGGGTTGGAGCATTCTCCAAAAAAATTAACAACCAGGGGTAATCCTAACCAATTTGGGTTGGTTTGGTGGTGTTGGTTTGGGACTTTAGAGTATGCTCCTCCTCAAAGTCTCAAGTTTGATTATCCCTAATGCCAATTTCAGTGGGATAGTTTATCTTCTTCCAAAATAAAAAATCGGAGGTATTTCTAAATTCTAAACCTTCAACCAATCACCTTGCACATCCAAACTAGAAGTGTCAATCAATCTATCCACAACAAGTTTGTAAGCAAACATTGACGGATTTAAAACCCCTTCAACATCATCGTTGTCCACAAAATTACGAACGAGCTCTTCATCCCACACCTTCTCATTAGCGCGCAACAAATCAAAAACTTAGGACATATTATTTATCAGGTAAGAACTAAGAACATGGTGATATCACATATTAAGAAACAAAAACATGCACACATATTAAGAAAGTGAATTTACCATATTTTTACCGCCCCTCTCCCTCCGGTCTCAAATGTAAGAAACAAAAAAAATGCACACATATTAAGAAAGTGGATTGACCATATTTAAGTCATTATAAAAAGTGATATTTTTCTAATTTTACTCTTGTCTTGGAGTAGTAAAGACATTAATGACGTGGATTTAATGAGGGTAAATTTGGAATTGTGGCATTTAATAGGTTCATTTTACTATACTTTTTGTTATATTTGAGACCGCCAATTTTATTTTTTTGTTTCTTACATTTGAGACCGGGGGGAGTATTTTCGCTTTGAGGCTTGCGACTCCAATTATCAAAACAAGCGTTTATACGAGTCTCATCACCTATATTCCACTTCAGCCCCTCTCTGAACAAGGCCCTTGTATTACAAATACTACTTCATATATTGCCCGGAGGAGTTCTGCTCATTACCCAAACGCTTTTGCTCATTCCCAAGTGAAATTCCTTTTTACCCTTACGTGACTTAAGTTACACTAGTACAAACTGCCACGTGACTTAAGTCACGCTAGTGTTAACACTAGAGTAAGTTAACTCACGCTGGTTCTGTGCGCACCAGAACATACATGCAGTGGTCACTGCCTTGTTCCCTGGTTAGCTTCGTTCATGCATTTGTTCATACATAGGAAGAACCATTCATTCATTCAACCAAAACTCATAATTTAGAACACATTCATTCATTCATTCATAATATAGGTACGCAATATTAACAAGAAATAACGTAAATGTCATAAATAAGCGCAACCGTGCAAATGTAAATATAGTACAACCAAAATGTTAGGAAAATACTACAAATATCCAAAAAGTCATAAAAACAAGTCATAAAATAAGACACTATTGTTGCTCCTGTGGACTATGACTCCTAGACCTCCTCCGTGGAACTTGTAGATGGTCAAACACGCTATAATCGGTACGGAGGCCCTCCAAAATACCGAAGAATAGTGGATTTGAAAGCACCTCTGGAATCTGCATCGCATGCTCCACTCTGTCTCGCATGTTGGTAATGACCTGCAATGGATCGGGAGGATGCCTGGCCCAGTCCTAGTCAACAAGAATATCCTGGTAGACGGGTCTCATGATGACAATGTCAGGCTCTGGAGTAGGGTTGACGATGAGAGGATGGGATACACGGTAGAACCACCTAATGTACCTATCTGAATGCTTCCAAGGCTCGTCGTCAAGGACCTGGTGACCCCTCTGCTGCTGGGGAACGACATGCAGAGCAAACCCCAAGAAGGCAGCAGCCACATCTCCTGGGGTAAGAGACATAATCGTAGTAGGAGGTCGGGGAACTTTCTGAACATATCCGTACTGCCTCCCAACCCGCTCGAGCAAGTGACGCACCATCTTTTGTTTCCCAGCCATGATCCATTCGGAGTACCAGCACACGTCCTGAAAAGGTGTCACGTCTCGTCGGTGCTCGTACGGCCTCCGGGTGACATGACAATGGTCCATCGAATCCAACAAGCCTCTGAAGTGATCAGCATGTTTAAACCCCCTCTGAGGTTTCCATCTACCCACATACGGGTTCTACCGTTCGTAATCTTGATACCTCGACCTTGGAACCACATGTCTGAAGTGGGCTATAACCCATCCCTGCAAACACAAAGAGACAAATCTATATCAGCACACAAGTGTCGTACAAGAAATTATACATTTACGTTTAACTTAAAAAAAAGAAGAAAAAAAAATATTACCACAAGCAAGCTCATGTAACCACCAATGAAGCCAACATGTGGGCTGGAGGTAAGATTCAGCTGCTCATACAAGAAAGCAAGTCCCATCGCGCCCCATGACCACGTGCCTATGTTAGCCAAATCCCGAATCGCAAGCATCCACAACAGATTAATGGTTTTGATGTTCTTGCCGGCAAAAAGGGTGTAACCAAGTAAGAGCAACAAAAACGCCTTGACACATGCGGGCCTAATACGACTCAGCTCCTCCTCCTCCTCCTATGATAAATCCTCCCCCAGCAAATGGTTACACCTATTCAACAGGTGCTCATAACGCTCTTTCATGACCGTGTAAGTGAGAAAGGCACCTGAATTATTACTCATCTGTCCACCGCGTCCTCCACCAGAAACAATAAGTGAGTCACCATCAGCTCTACACCATGGTCAACATCTAAATCATCCTCCTGAATGAGTCGTCCAGCGACGGGGATGCCTAGAAGACAAGCAACATCGTCCAGTGTGATGGTCATCTCCTCAACAGGCATATGGAAGTTGTTGGTCTCCTGATGCCATCTCTCAGCCAAAGCACACACTAACCCGTGGGAGATGTTGTTGTACCCAGTCAAAGGGAGGGGCCTTAGACCGGATGCATCCACTGGGCCCCAAAACCCAGTGGAAGTGACAAGACAGAAAGCTTAAGTTTCCTCCTATGCGAGACGACATTCATCTTACGATCCGTTTGCAACTGAAATACAAAAAAAATAAAATTAAATAAGTAAAATAAACATGACATAATAATAAACTATAAATATTATACGTAAAATAAACTTGACATAATGATAAACTATAAATATTCTACGTTAAAAATAAATCAATTATACTTAAATACGTAAAAAATAAATCAATTATACTTAAATACGTAAAATAAACATGACATATTCTACGTAAAATAAACTTGACATAATAGTAAAATATCATTAAATTAAATAAAGCAATTATACTTACTGTTTTATCGTTCCAAAGCTTGAATGCCACATGTTTACCGAAGTTCGGTAAAAGAGACAAGTCGTAAGGCCCCCTGGAAAGCCCCCGTCCTCATCCTCCATACCAGCCTCTGCATGGTGTTGAGGATGCTGCTCAGGATGCTGCTGCTGAGGATGCTGCTCATACAGCTGCTGCTGAGGAGGGTCGACATACTGCTGCTGCAGAGGAGGCTCGAAATACTGTTACTGAGGAGGCTGCTCATGCTGATATCCCTCGTCAAACTGAGCCTGATACCCCTGGTGATACTCATACCCCTCCTGATACTGATAATCCGGCTGAAATTCAGGCCTTCCTGATACGCCTGCACCTCATACGCCTGCTCCTGATAATGCTGCTCATGCTGGTACTGTGGCGGGTCCATAATCTGGGATGGACCCGTCTGTGACGTCGATCCCCCCGCAACATCAACAGTAGCAAGTCTCGTGGCCCCCGCTCTCCCTCGACCTCGGCCAGGAGGAAGGCGTAGTGTATCCTTCTCCCTCTGTAAACTACCAGTAGGGGCAGGCCTCCCTGCCCTAGATCGGCCAGTCCTCTCCTGCTCAGACATATCTGCACAAAAAGCAAAAAATCTTTAACACATTTTTCCACGGACTTAAAATTTCGACAATGTCATCTTTAATACTCCATCCATCCCGCAATAGATGACCCATTTGAAAATGTGCAATTTTGACCTAACTTACTTTGATCATATTTTTTTTACTAATATACAAAGATAAATAATATCTTATAAGATGTCGTTAGATTTGTCTCGATGAGTATTTTCAAAATATCAAATTTTCATAATTTTTTCTAATATATTATTTAAGATATTTAAGCTCAAAATTATGCATTGACATGCGTAATAAGGTCAACTGTATCAAGTATTAAGGGACAGAGGGAGTAATACAACAACAACACTATAATGTCGACAATGTCATTTAAATCCATAAACTATCACATTGCAATCAAATTAACTATAATCAACATTAACAAACACAATTCTAACTAATTACATCATTAAAAATAAAAAAAAACAAAAAAAATATCGTTGAGGCATTTTACCGAACACGCAGTGTGCAATTTTCAAACAACTATGTAATCTAACAATTTCTAAACCCTAAACTACCACATTGTACCTTAAACAACATATAAACAACAATTCCTAAGTTAATTCGTCACTAACAATCATCAAAACAAACATGCAAGCAAAATTTTAAAAAACCTAAAAATGTTCAATTTCTACAAAAATTCGAAAAATTGAACCAAAATAATGCAAAGAAGTAGTATAATAACCACTTACTTGATATTGTGGACGAAATTTGGTTTGAATGACGCAAGAATGATGAATTTTGAATTTTGGGGTAGAATTTTCGTGTTTTGCAGAAGTTGGAAATGAGGCTTGTTGTGTTGCTGATAAATGACTTAAGTAACGTAGCGTGACTTAAATCACGCTACTCTTATAACTGACGCGAGTTAAGTTAACTCACGCTACGTGAGTTAACTTACGTAAGGGTAAAAATAGAATTTTACTTGGGAATGAGCGAAACCATTTGGATAAAAAGCTTAGATAAAACTCAATCACACATTCACACTACAGTACACGCCGAATTCTGGAAGTAATAGTAATAGCAAAACAGAAAAAGCTTCATTACAGACAAATCTCATCTCTTATTCTTCTTTCTTTCACCTTGGTATTTTTTTTTTTTTATTTCATCTGATTTTTCTTTTTTGCTCTTTTAATTTTGTTTCTTTTCCGCATGTTTGTTTCTGCCAAATGTTTCGCATACTAAGGAGGGTGTATTGGATTGAGATTTTAAGGGATTTTAAAAGACTTTTTTATTACCAAATAGTCTTGTGGTATTCAATCAAGACTCTTTGCAACTTAAAAAAAGTCTTGTGGTATTCAATCAAGACTCTTTGTCATTTTAAAAAAGTCTTGTGGTATTCAATCAAGACTCTTCATCACTTAAAAAAAAGTCTTGTGGTATTCAAAATCATTCATATTTCTAAAGATTTTTTTATAAAATGGATTTTGATGGATTTTGTGGGATTTTCTAGTTAAATTTTAGCATGAAAAAGTCTCTCATAAAAACATGAGATTTCTCAAGATTTTTTTTCTTTTAAGATTTTACTATCTCTCTCCTCTATTCATCTCTCTCTATCTCTCAATCTACCCTCCCTCTCTCTTCTCTCTCTCTCTCTCCCCCTCCCTCTCCCTCCCCCCCCTCTCTCTCCCTCCTTTCTCTCTAACTTTCTCGTAAAAATAATAAAATAAA
>Ga0315913_1006494_pt1 | contig 14139 bp, 15 predicted proteins | sample MpolsnodulesMG_FD_207736 | JGI IMG/M metagenome (GOLD analysis project Ga0315913, IMG submission 207736) | Medicago polymorpha root nodule microbial communities from Los Angeles, California, United States - small nodules | ecosystem: Host-associated > Plants > Roots > Nodule | place: USA... | reverse complement strand
AATTTCAGAAATTCTATACTATTATTATTGAGAGATAGTCTCACCCTTACCTGAATTCAATTGCACAAACAAAGCTACAGCAAAATCGATCCCCTCTTGCTCTTGTTCTCCCCTTGGCTTGGTTTTTCTCTGTTTTCCTCCCAAAGGTTCAATTGTACGTACAGACAGTTTTCTGTCTCTTTCTAACTCTTAACTTAACTTCCTTTCTATTTTCTTAACTCCCTATAACTCTCTATAACTCCCTTTAATTACACCTTATTCTCTCTAAACTCAATTAAATTCTAATTAACTCCCCAATTTTCAAAATAATAATAATTCTCACATTATTTTAATAAATATCATAATAAATCATATAATAAAATATAGCACACCAAAAATCAACACCAATCAACATGATTCATATTAAAATCATATAAAAGACTCTAAAATAAATCAAAATAAATAATAACAACTGGGCGTTACAGGTGTGGACTGATGTTGCAGGAGTAAAGAAAGGACAAATATATGGTCTAGGAATGGAATCTTCTGTACAAGCAGAACATCCACATTATTGTGGCTCTGGTTCTTCTTCAACTGAGTGGGTGCAAAGGCATGAGCTTGAAGAAATGAGAAATGAAAGAGACCAACTTCGGAAAGAATTGGCAAAAAAAAAATAAGGCCGTTGAACACCAATTTCAATTGATAAAACAAATGATGGAAACCATGAACTTCCAACCCACCCACCATTCTATAAACCAAGCCAATGAGGACGACCAAGCTAATGAAAATGAGGTTGATGATGATGAGGTTGATGATGACGAGGTTGATGACGAGTTAGAGTTGGAAGCACAAAATGTTCCTGAATAGATAATTTGATGTGTTTTGTTAATTCCCAAATCTTTTTGGATTAGTATTTTGGTAAGCCTACCACTTGCAACTTTCTTTTCGTTAGTATTATGTATTTTGTTAAGACTATCAAGTGCAAAGGCTTTTGTGAATAGACAAATCTCCTCTGATCATTAGTATTATATTTTGACTAGTTTGTTACATTGAATCATTTTGATCTTTTGTATGGAATTTGATAAAAATGTGAGTTAAAAAAATTACAATATAAAAAAAAATATTGTAATTCTTTCGGTCACAAAACAATGACCAGTATAGTATTTAATACACAATTTAAAAAAAGAAAATCCAGATAGAGACCGAAAAAGCGACCAGGATTAATAATACAATAAAATAATTTCAGTCACAAATTCGATCTCTAAATTCGGTGGCTAATTAAGTGTCAACTCTGCAGAACATGAAGATCATTAGGAAATTCTCTCCCAACGAGAAGGACCTGAAAGAATCTATCGCTCAATCAGAACTGATGAGGGATTTTCCTCCCATCTCAAAAGAGGATAATCCTGAAGTTTTGGCTGAACTCATAGCTGCTTATGCCAAGGAATCAGGAGGAATCATTCTGGATAAAGACACCCCTGACATCCCTGATGATGCTCCTCTCAGAGTCAGAGGAAAAAGGGCCAAGACTGAAGATGATTCAGAAGCTGATGTTGCTCAGGCCAAGAAACAGAAGAAGGCTAAGTCTGAAGCAACTAACTATGACAACGTGCCTGCTCCCACTCCTAAGAGGAAAAGAGGCAAAGGAGAATCTTCAATCACCAGTGAAGCAGCTAAATTAGCTCTCGAAGAAATGGAAGCAAAAGAGCCAAGGCCTAAGAAAATGCAACTAACTGGTGCTGAGATTATTTCTCCTATGTTCGTCATGACTCCTGAAATAGCCAAAAGGGTTGACGAGCATGCTAAGAAGTTGACAGAAGAAAAGAAGAAGAAGAAGGAACAGTACATTATGCAAAGGGAAGAAAAGCTCAAGTCACTTGGGCTAGAAAATTGTGATGATTTCTACGTCCAAAAGCTTGCTGAGGTCAAGACAATGGCTGGTGAAGTTCAGCAAGAGGCTGTGAAGGAGGTTCAGGAGATGCTGGAGAAGATTCAAGAAACTTCAGGAGCTGGTGCTTCAGAAGCTATTCCAGAATCTGCTGCTCCAGAGTATGCTTCAGAGGCTGATAAATCAGAAGCTTCAGGTAATCCTCCTGATCTCAACTCAGCCAAAATAATTCAGATTTCAGACTGACCTACCATCATCTCACCCCCTTCATCATCCATATCTGACTCTGACCATGACAACATGAATCTTAGTCAGAGGATAAACATGTTGCCTAAACCCACTCAAAAACCTAAACCATTTGAGCCAGTGTACCCAGTTGTGCTTCAAAGAATAGGGGAATTGTCTCAGAGTCAAATTGACATTTGCAACAGACTCCCAGTTGACCATCCTTTTCAATCCCCTGTCATTGAACCTCTCAATATGATCCTAGCTGACACACACACCTCCACCTCAACACAACCACCAATCAGAAACAACCCTAAACCAACTCAAACTACCCGGCAAACACCCCTTCAAGAGGGTCAGTCATCAGCAGCTGCTGAAGCTTCTGAAGCTCCGGAAGAGCCAAACACCCCTTCAAGAGGGTCAGTCATCAGCAGCTGCTGAAGCTTCTGAAGCTCCGGAAGAGCCAAACACTTCTGACCTACCCCATTGTGATTCACCGTCAAACCTGTTCTCTTTAGAGAAACACTTAGGTGGTGAACTAATGGCAACCCCAAAAAAAGCCTCTAAATCAGCCCCTGAAAAGACTGATTTAGTTAACCAACAACCACCAAAACCCACTCAACAAATTGACTCTGAACCATCAAGCCAAACCCAAACTCAAACTCAAACTCACAACCTACCACTCAGTACTACTGACCAACCCTCATCTTGCTGAGAAGGCTAAAGGTCCAATTCTGTATCTAGCAAATGCGCCTTTCTATTCAGAATCAGAATATGTATCCAGAGAGGATAAGGTGTTCAAGATGCTGAAACAGAAAGTACTGAAACAGCAAGAAGAATCCAAGGCCAGAGAAGATTCTCTACTTCAGAGGAAGATAGCTCTTGAAGAAACTGTCAAGCAACAGGCTGAGCTCATAAAGAAGCAATCTGCAGACTTTGCAAAGCTAATGGTTCTCTTCAACCAGCAACAGAAACCCAACCCTTAGAAGCACACCATTTTTTTTTGTTGTTTTTGCTAAGTTTAATTTGTATGCTTCTGAATTTATAACTTTGTATATTCTTTTATATATATTTGTTTCCAGAGTCATTTCATTTTGTGTTTATATGTTTTTCTTTACTTCCCTTTATTTTTTTATGTTTTTTGTTAATGACAAAAGGGGGAGTAATAGAAGTATTTGATTAAGACTCTGAGCCCACGCTAAAATAAAATTCTATAACTATTTTATTTAGGAGAATCTTTTCTACCTCAAGTTTTTTTAAATCATGTGCGAATGATTATTTTATATGCTTAAAATGAATTTAATTAACCTGGATAGGACTTAGGGGGAGCTTACAAACCTCACCTTAAAGACTATCAGACTCAGGGGGAGTCAGAGCTTACAAACCTCAGACTCTGAGCTTACAAACCTCAGAACCCCAAAGTCAGCTTGCTAATTAAGTTAACGACAATTGATCTTTTTAATACTTGTGTTTGTCATTATCAAAAAGGGGGAGATTGTTGGAACAAAGGGTGTTTCGCAAAATCACCTCTTAAGTTTTGATAATAACAAGGTATTAAAATTGTCAATTGGATATGCTAAACATTTGTTCAAAGTGTACATGATCTAAATCAAAGTATCATTCATAGAGATTTTGATTGAACAAGTTAAAGAGCAAAGGAATTTATTGAAGCTTAAAGCATCTGAAGAAAATGCGTCTGAAGAATATGCTCCTGAAGAAAAGCGCTCCTGAAGACACGTCATCAGAAGCAAGGTCATCAAAAGCAAGGTCATCAGAAGCAAGATCATCAGAAGCTACTTCACCAGAAGCGTAAGAGTGTTGACATAGTACAGTGTACGAATTGTACAACCACTAACTCTGCGCATGCCTCTGCAACCACCATCTCTGCATCTTGTCTCTACATCAAGACAAGAATAACAGTAATGTTCGCATAACTTGTTTCTTCACAAGTGGAATGGATTTGAAATTAGTTCTTCATAGGACAACCATCAAATCAGGCAAAAGATCAATGGTGAAGAATCAAAGCTTCAGACAAGACAAGTTGATGTACCGGCTAGTTCTCAACGTCTCTCAAATCCTCTATAAATAGGGATGAAGACTTGAAGAAAAGAAGAACAACACATATACAAGAAACGCATATCTGAGCCAAAACGTCGCAAGTTTAAACACATCAACAACTTAGAGAATTCTTACAAAAGTTCATATCTTAAACTTTGAACTTGTGTTTAAACAAGTTTAAACACATCAAATATGCGGGATCAATTGAGGACTTATTTGATGTGTGGTGCTCAAGGCAGTAAGGCAGTATCCCTTACAAAAGTTTAAACACATCAAAAACTTTTCAGAATGTAAGAAAGAAAAGTTTTTGAAAACACAATTCAAGTTCCCCCCCTCTTGTGGTTTTTCTCACCTTTAAAATATGCTTCGTGATAATTTAACTAGTAAGAGATACTTGCTACTTCTGGATGACGTTTGGAATGAGAGTTTTGAAAAGTGGGATCAATTGAGGACTTATTTGATGTGTGGTGCTCAAGGCAGTAAGGTTGTAGTGACAACTCGTAGTAAAATTGTGGCACAGACAATCGGTGTAAGTGACCCCTATGTTTTGAGTGGTTTAACTCCAGAACAATCATGGGGTTTGTTAATGAACATCATTACATATGGGGATGTGACCAAAGAAGTGAACCCAACTCTCGAATCAATTGGAAAGAAGATAGCAGAAAAGTGCAAAGGAGTTCCATTAGCAATTAGATCATTGGGAGGCATATTACGAAGAAAAAGTGAAGAAAGGGAGTGGATCGATGTCTTACAAGGTGACTTTTGGAAGTTGTGCGAGAATAAAGATAACATCTTGCCGGTCTTAAAATTGAGTTACCATAGCTTATCACCTCAACAAAGACAATGTTTTGCTTATTGCTCTTTATTTCCTAAGGATTGGGAATTTAAGAAGGATGAGTTAATTCAAATGTGGATGGCACAAAGTTATCTTGATTGTTCGGTTGAAGGGAAATGCATGGAAGATGTTGGTAACCACTTCGTAAATATTTTCTTGACGAAATCATTCTTCCAAGATGCAAAATTGAACAACGATGGTGATGTATATGAATTTAAAATGCACGATTTATTGCACGATCTTGCAACACAAGTAGCCGGCAGTGATTGTTGTTACTTGGATAATAAGAAAAAAAGATGTCTAGGAAGACCTATGCATGTATCAGTGGAATGCGATGCCTTGTGTTTGTTGGAATCGCTGGATTCAAGTAAGTTGCGGACTTTGATTGTGTTTGGTTCCAATGCCAATAATGTGAAACTATCAGTTATTTCATGTAACTAACCTCCAGTGGTCGTTCGGTTGACCGCATACCTTATTATTTGGATGGGTAGACGGCGTGCATGATTGATCTTTTTCGCTTGCTTAGTGAGTTGCTTGAGGATAGCGAGATCTTCCTCTGTTTATCTGCTTTGAAGTCTTAGTATAGGGCTCTGATTTAGGGTGTTGGTCTTTCTTTTATTTTGGTGTCGACTATTTTATATGTTGTTGAGATTTTAATCATATGTTGAGAGTAGAGATTTATTTGGTGATGTATTTATGATGATTATGACATGACTACTTGGATATGTATGCTATTTATCTGCTGCAATGTTTTTGAGAAAATTGTTATGCATGCTATTTGTAATATTCACGTGTTTTATCGCTTTAATAGAAGTAGGGCGTTCCATCTTTCATACCTCTATATAAAGGAATGAAGACTTGAAGTTTTGGAGAGACTCAAAAACGTTTTAACTGTGTCAAAACTCTGCTGAAATTGCTGTACATCAAACACATAGAATTTCTTAACAACTTTCATTTCTTAGAAATTCTAGAGTTTTAAGAGTCTAATTTGTTTTGTATTGTGAACACCATTGATTTTATATCAGCTGTTCAAACTCAAACATATTTCTTTGTAATTTTTTTGTTTAGAAGTCTTTTGCTTTTTTGCTTGAGCATAAGAAATCTCTTGTTTGTGTGCTTGAGTATTTGAAGTCTCTTGCTTGTGTGCTTGAGCATTTGTAATCAGATTTGGATTATAATGAACTCTACTTAGTAGTGCAAGGGGGGACATGGCTACTTCCGGATTGTGGAAGGAACTTGTATAATTGTTCTGTGTGTTTCTCTTCTCTCGCTATCATTATTTTATCCGCTGCATTAGACTCTGAACATTGCTCCAAAATCTGAACTCTATCAGACTTTGGATTTTGAACTTAGTTTAAAAAGAAGAAAAAATTAACACAATTCAACCCCCATTCTTGTGTTTTCCTCACCTTTAGAAAAATGTATGAACAATGAGTTTTTGAGACCGAGAGAATAGATGCAAATGATTCAATGCTTTGGGAGTTATGAGAGAGTGAGTATATATATAAAATGAGTGCAAGTGCAAATTTTCGTCTAAAAACAACCAAGTGAATGGATTCACTAAATGTGTGAATCGATTCAGACAGCAGGAAAACAAGTCAGATGAACAATGATGATTGATACGATTCAGGCAAAATTTGAATCGATTCAAAATACCCAGGATGAAGATTGATACGATTTAGATTCAAAATGAGATTTAGTGTAAGTCAGAGACAAGATATAATGAGTCAGATTAGAATGAATCGATTCAGTGTAAGTCAGAGAGTTTTCATGATACGATTCATATTAGAATGACTCGATTCAGGATCGATACAAGATATAATGAGTCGATTCACACAAAGTCAGAGACTTTGTGTGATACGATTTAGATATCAATGAGTCGATTAACTAGTGCAGAAAATGAATTTTGACAGTGAATGAAGAAAATTTTGACAAAAGGGTATAATGAACAACATGCCACAAATTACTAAGGTGCTTTAACATATTCTAAGTCTAAGCTACAAAGAGAGAAACATTATGCTAGGAAAAACAAGCTCACAATTAAAACATCATCAAAATAACGGTTGGCAAACAAGCTTCAAAATTTAAGAAGGAAATGTGCAACAACCTTTTTGACTCCAAAAAGTTGTCTAATAGACTTAAAAACTTTTAAAAATAAGATAAGATACAAGATCATTTTCCAAAAAAATAGAGAAACGACAAAAAATTTAGAAGGAAATGTGCAACAACTTTTCTGACTCTAAAAAGTTGTCTACGAGATTTAAGAACTGTTATAAATAAGATGTTCTAAAAAAGATAAGTAGATAAAATGAGTAGTTTGCGTCTAATGTTGGGGTTAAGAAATAAATGTAGGGATGTGGGGAAAAATTTTCTCATCAAAACTAGTATCAAAATTTTAGCCCAAAGCCCAATTCCAATAAAACCCTAACATATATAAACCCATTTCTCAGACACAAACATTTCGCACACACCATAGAAACCCTAGCAATGGCTTCCGCCGCCGCAAGACCCCTCGTCACCGTCCAAACACTCGACTCCGACATGGCCACCGATTCATCAACCACCCTTCCAATCCCCGATGTAATGCGAGCTTCCATCCGTCCCGATATCGTCAACTTCGTTCACTCCAACATCTCCAAAAACTCCCGACAACCCTACGCCGTCAGCCGTAAAGCCGGCCACCAAACCTCCGCTGAGTCATGGGGAACCGGTCGTGCCGTTTCCCGTATTCCTCGTGTTGCCGGAGGTGGGACCCACCGTGCTGGTCAAGCTGCTTTCGGTAATATGTGTCGTGGTGGTCGTATGTTTGCTCCGACCAGAATCTGGCGTAAATGGCACCGGAAAATCAATGTGAATCAGAAGCGTTACGCCGTTGTTTCGGCTATCGCTGCTTCAGCAATTCCTTCGCTTGTTCTTGCTCGTGGTCATAGGATTGAAACTGTTCCTGAGTTTCCTCTTGTTGTAGGTGATTCAGCTGAAGCAGTAGAGAAAACCAAGGAAGCTATTAGTATTTTGAAGAAGATTGGAGCTTTTGCTGATGCTGAGAAAGCGAAAGCGAGTCTTGGGATTCGACCGGGGAAAGGTAAGATGCGTAACCGTAGGTATATATCGCGAAAAGGACCGTTGATTGTTTATGGGACCGAAGGTGCGAAAGCTGTGAAAGCTTTTAGGAATATACCTGGTGTTGAGATTACTAATGTTGAGAGATTGAATCTTTTGAAACTTGCACCTGGTGGACATTTGGGTAGGTTTGTTGTTTGGACTAAATCGGCTTTTGAGAAACTTGATTCGATTTACGGGACTTTTGACAAGGGTAGTGAGAAGAAAAAAGGGTATGTTTTACCTAGGGCTAAGATGGTTAATTCTGATTTGACTAGGATTATTAATAGTGATGAGGTGCAGAGTGTTGTGAGGCCGATTAAGAAGGATGTTAAGCGCGCTACTCTTAAGAAGAATCCTCTTAAGAATCTTAATGTTATGCTTAGACTTAATCCTTATGCTAAGACTGCTAAGAGGATGGCTTTGCTTGCTGAGGCTGAGAGGGTTAAGGCTAAGAAGGAGAAGCTTGATAAGAAGAGGAAGACTGTTTCTAAGGTGATACTTTTACTTGCATCAATTAAATATTTTGCTCAAATCGTGTTTTTCTTGTTTATAGTTTGTTACTTGTATGCATATTTTGATTTTGGTGTTTCATTTTGTGGACATGTTCATTTCATTATTTTGACGTATTTTGTTTCTAGTATTACTTTAAATGTTGAATTATGTGCTAAACCTGATTGCACTTTGATTTGAATTGTACTATAATTTGATTTGTTCTCTGCTAGAAAAACCTTAGAAATTATGTGCTAATTGCACTTTGATTTGAATTGTACATGCTTGCACAACCAGTTGGACACTCTGTTTGGGCACACATACATAATTGAGAAAACACACCGAGAAAATAATTAAATAAATGTCTATTTTGAAACTAATGAAATCTATTTGTGTGTGCGTGCTTATATGTTCACAAAAGCTCGTGTCCAAGCAAGACTTCCTCTAGTGTAATGTATCATAGTGGGATTTTGATGTATGTTTGTTCTTAGTATTAGTATTATGCTGGATGTTGAATTATGTGCTAATTGCATTTTGATCTCAATAGCACTTTATTTGTATTGTGCTTCGAACTGAACTTTACTTTGTTGATATCTATGTACCTAGGTTGTGCTGTGCATAGTGTAGTGTTGTATGGTTTAGATGAAACCTTGTTTTTAATTTCTATCGTTGACATGTGTTCATGTCCGATCATGCAATGTAAAATTTATAATGATAGTTAGTGCTGTCAAATAGATGGTGGCTATAGAATAGGCTGCTATTACAGTGTGATTTAGTTCCAAGTATTGCCAACTAGTGGTGCTACTGTGCTGTATCGTAATGGAATTTGAACTAACTTATATTTTCTGTAATCTGCGATTTACATCATACATTCTGATGACCCTGGTTTCATAGCAATGCCAATGTGCTTTGTTCTGTTGTGTTTTCTTGAAATGATGTAATTAAGGATCAATCAATGTTTCATTTTGATTCAAAATGACTTTTTCTGTCATATCTTATATCATATTCTATTTACGGAAGGCCTAGAGATTAGTAAGTTAGATAGAAACCAGGTTGATCCTGGTTTCATAGAACATGGTTTCATAGAACATTATAACGTTGTTTGATCCGTGGAGCCGATCCCACTTAGATTAGTGGGATTACGATTGGTTGTTGTTATCATATTTCCATTTACATTGCTATTTGGTATATAACTATAAGCCTATACTATGTATTCTTATATCATAAAACTAAGTTTATGTCTTTCTGATGACTTTTAGTGCATTTCAATTGTGTCTTTCTTAATTGCAACTGATGTTCCACCTTTGATTATCCGTTAGTGATTAAATGTGCTTTAGTATTATGGGTTTTTCTATCATGTGCAAATTTGCATATGTTAAGAAGTTTAAAGTAGTAATTTTGACTTGGAACTTGTGTTTTTTATATTAAATATGTAACTTTTAATCAATAATTGTTGGTTTTCAATGAAAAGATACTACTTTTAGTTACCTTAACATGTGCAATATTGCACATGTTAGACAAACCCTAGTATTATATAGATTCAATCATTTATGACGATGAATGGATAAGTTAGTTCTATTCGAGAAATGAATGATTTTTTGTATGATGATTCTGTGTTCTCTCTGATGTCTTGCTCTATTGCCTGCATTGTAAATCTATGTTAAGTCATGTTTTATTATTAGGCATTTGTCTCAATATTGTTCATTGTTTAAAATTGACATTATTTTCCCTTGTTCGTTTCAGGAGGAAGCTTCTGCCATTAAGGCAGCTGGAAAAGCTTGGTACAACACTATGGTCTCGGATTCGGATTATACAGAATTTGACAACTTCTCCAAGTGGCTGGGTGTTTCACAGTGATATCCATCTTGATGTTCATGATGATTGTATTTGCTGGATGTAGCATCGCCGTTTTCGTATTAGTTTTTTGTTTTGTATGGTTACCTGAACGGAATATTTTTGGGGTTTTATTGTTTTGCGAGTTGAGGTCATCACACATTTTCCAGACAGCAGTGAAATTTTTTTCGTCTTATTTAAGTGAAAACATTTTTGTCCTTTTATTGCAGCTTAATAATCTTATTATATTTGTTTTTTTATATAGAAATTATTTGTATGTTTTTTGTTATTGTTATATCATGTTTGTTTTCCCCAAAATCCTAATTGTTTTGGACTTTGCATCACCCACAAGAGCAACATTTTAGTGGCACAAATTTGCAAAACTAGATTTTTTTTTTCTTTTCTCGGTTGAATGCCAGCGAAGAATTCCCAGTTTTCTCGTTGAAATTGTAGGATTCTTCCAATTTAGGTTTTGCCATTATTAAATATTAATAATATTTCGAAATGTTTGTACCAAAAACTTTCAGAATGTTTTTTAAAATGTTATTCTTAGTAGACAAAAAGATCTTGAGGGGATTTTTTTTTTTTTGACAAGATGAAAATTAATATACTCCCTCTGAATATATTTATAAGCAATTTTTGCTTTTTCAGATTTATTAAATAAGTGATGTATTTGAAATATAATATAGTCTAGATATGTCACTTATTTAATGAATCTGAAAAAAGAAAAGTTGTTAATAAATGTGACCGGGAGGGAGTATCACTTTTTACATAAATCATTCGAACAAAACTTGACTCTTATGCGTTCGTATACAATAATACAATAGATGGAAGGTTTTCAAATTTAATTGATTGGCATTTAAATCTAATGAGTTCAATCCAATTCTAACCATTTCGTAACCATTTCAACCTTAATCTTTTCAACATATTGGCCTTCAGTAACCATTTTGTCGTTGTAAACATGGTCCTCAGTAACCATTTTAACATCATTCTTCTGATAATTAGAAGCATTTTTGGGTTTACCAAAACTCCCAGCTACACTTTCAGCAAGTTCAACGACGTTGACATCAGCTATCTCAACATACATGGAATCTGCTTGTTTGAGAGGATCTACATCTATTTGTATAGGCTTATTTGATTTGTCTCCAAATTTGAGCCTTCCTTCATCAAGTGCTTTTTGCACTGAATCCCTGAAAGAAACACAACGAGAAGTGTTATGGCCTAAATATCCACGAAATTTACAAAAACCCCTCTTTTTCCGTTGTTCTAATGGAGGCATTTTGAGACCTTTTGGCACCACTATTATGCCTTTATTAACTAAAAGGTCAAAAATTTCATCACTTTTAGTAACGTCAAATGAGTAAGTGTTCGACAAATATTTCTCATTTTTTGGTTCCTCATGATTCTTACCATTGGATGATCTCAAAAGTTTACAAGTAAAAGGAGGGCCAGGTTTTAACTCTGCGAGATTAACCTCGCTATTTTTGACACATCAAAATTTAAATCAAATTATGGATCATTGTCATTAGTGTCAACGTAAGCGACTTTTTCTTTTTTACTGAACTTATTGGTCCTTGCTTTCTCAGCCTTAAGTCTTTCGACTTGTTGGACCCTATCAACTAACTGTGTCATATCCCTTAAGTATTGGGTATCTAGCTTCTTTCGAATCGAATAATCTAGACCACCAATAGCCATTTCAACTAACTCATGTACAGACACTTGGGTAAAGCATCTAGCTTTTAAGAGTCGGAATTTATTCAAATAATCATCAATAGACTCTGACGTTTTACGTCGAACACTAACCAATTCTTTGAGACTTAATTTAGATTAGCCCATGTAAAACTGTTCCTGAAATGCCTTTTCTAACTGGCTCCAAGTAAAAATGGAGTGTGGAGGCAAAGTGGTAAACCAAGTGAATGCATTTTTGGTTAGAGAACTTGGAAAATATTTCATTTTCAAATTCTCATTGTTTGGTATGTCGCTAGCCTCAATTAAATAACAAACAATATGTTCAACTGTAGACTCATTAGTCTCTCCACCAAACTTAGTGAATTTAGGGATTTTCCATCCCTTAGGTAACTCTTCTGCTAAGACATAATCTGACAAAGTAGATACAAAATTAGGCCTATGTAAGCCCATTTTAAAACTGTTTTGAACTAACAAAGTTTCAACTATATTGACTATGTTATTTCTACCATCAAAATAATTTTGTTGAACTTGTCAAACTACTTGATCAACATCTTGGTTACTTTGGACTAAGATTGGAACCCTCTCAGGCTCCTCTTGTAATTGTGGTTTGACAACAAGTTGTTGCATTTGGGCAACAGGGACTCCGTTATTCATTCTTTTGACAGGTATTTGGACGGGCCTTTGGTTTTGATTTTGAGGCACTGACCTATTTTGTATAGGAGCAGCGCCAAAGAAATTAGTAATTCGTCCCATTTGGTCAGTTAACGTTTGGTAACTGTTATGGGTTTGTTGGATTAGGGGGTTAAACACTATACATATTTGTTGGGTTAACATATTTACCATTTCATGGTTGGTATCTTCCATTTGTTGCCTTTAAGCCATTAAGGAAGCATTGGTTAATGTCTGTTGAAGGTTTGAACTAGGAAAGCCTACTCTAGGATGAAAGAATGGAGAATGCATTGCGTTCAAACTCTCTGAAAAAGGAGATGGATTAGTATCTAGGCCTGCCATAAAAGATGACGCCATGCCATATGGTTGATTTCTATCGAAGAACCATGTATTTGGATATGATTGGCTTCCAAAACCAACTTGTGATTGTGCGGCTGCAACAACGGTTGATGCTATCACGGGTATAGTCGAAGAAACATGAGTAGGCATCGTTGCCCCTACGCTTCTGTATGACTTACGCCAACGGTTGGCGTAACTTGTGGCTTTTGTTGTGAAGTAACTTCCAACGTTGCATATGCCACCGATTGATTTGATGGACTAGATTGCGAACCATTGTTATGTGTATTACGTACCATTTTTGTGAGTTATTTCTTATTTCTTAAGAACATACACAACAGGAATCACAAGGTTTTAATCAAAACGAACAAATTACTAAGAAAAAACGCTTTTTCTGTTTGTTTCTGAAACAAAAAACACAAACTGTCCCACCGGGCGTGCCAATTTGTTTACCTTGGTTTTTGGTAAACAAACGCTGGTTTCCAAAATGGTTAACTTGCGAGATCGACCAGTAAATCTCAGGGCATTGATGAGTCAATAATTAGTGTTTTTAATATAATATTTGAGTCTTTTTTATTTAGGTTTAAGTTTATTTTATTTAAATATTATTTCCTTTTACAACTATTTTACTTCAATTGCAAGTTATTATATTTCAGAATCAAATAATTGAAAGATTGAGTCTTGGAGCAAAAGAAAAAGAATTTGGAGCTGATTCGAGTTGAAAATACGAAGATTGAAGACAAATATATATTTTCCCAAGTCAGAAGCTTGGCACGGCCCGTGCCACCAGCCACACGGCCGTGCCAGTTCCCAGAAACCTCTTTTGCTGCTTTTTGCTTTCCGGACAAGCTACCTATTAGTTTATTTCTGACCTAAAAGTCCGTGGTTTCTTGTGGAACATTCTAGTGATGTATTTATTAGGGCTTAAGTCATTGTAAACTATAAATAGAGTAGCTAGCTATCACAACAATTCATCTTTTGGTCTTGGAATTCAATAGTGACAATTGTCTTTCTTAATAAAAGTTCTTTCTTTATT
>Ga0315913_1006492_pt1 | contig 14142 bp, 8 predicted proteins | sample MpolsnodulesMG_FD_207736 | JGI IMG/M metagenome (GOLD analysis project Ga0315913, IMG submission 207736) | Medicago polymorpha root nodule microbial communities from Los Angeles, California, United States - small nodules | ecosystem: Host-associated > Plants > Roots > Nodule | place: USA... | reverse complement strand
AAAAAATGCAATTTTAACCCCCTAATTTTGTCATGTGTAGGGAAATATGCTCTTTTGGTCCCTTATCCTTACAAAAAAGTTGCAATATTGGCCCCTTATTTGGGACACGTGGCGGCTTCTTAGCATAGTTGCGAAAATTAGGGGGTCAAAATTGCATTTTTTTTTGTTAGGGGGCCAAAATCGCTACGACGACAAACATAGGAGGCCAAAAGTGCATTTAAGCCTAAAGTATATCGTGCACGTACAGATAAAGAATTAGTTAATCCTTTGACGAAAGGAATTACTAAAAAGAAAGTCCTAAACACATCCAATAGGATGGGACTTATGCCCAAAGGTCACAAGTGATGGTAACCCGACCTACATGACTGGAGATCCCAAGAAATAGGTTCAAGGGGTAATAAAAAGTCATGAGTGATGGAACATGCTATAAGAAAAATTAAGAAAGCATGAATCCTGCAGCGACATGAGGATGAGATAATAGAAACTCTTAATGAGATCTATACTCTATGTTGAGTGGAGTACATAGCTACAGGAGTACCCTTGATAGACTCACCTATACGAATGTGGAATGGGGGCCGGTTCATATGGTATTCGGGGCAGAATACCTAAAGTGTTCGTTAAAACTGGGATAGACATGCATGGCCAAAAACGCACGGGCTTTTAGAATACACCTTAAGAAAAGGTTTGTGTGCGGGTTCTATGTCTGAGATAGAGTTCAATGCTGTAAGTAACTCTTGTTAAATCGGAATATTATCCGCTATGCAAAGGTTCAAGTTGTACGCGACACCTTTGTTTATTAGCAACCTTATAGAAACGTTTTGACGTTATTATTGAAACCATTTTTTCAATTCAAGTGGGGGATTGTTGGAACATTAGTGTGATGTTGGAAAATAAATTGGAAGATTAAACACCAAGTAATTATACTTTGATCTAATGTTGTGTGAATTGAAAAAATAGAGTGTAGGGATCTCACATAAAATAGAACTCACACATTAGTAGTGTTTAAATTGTGGTATTTAATTTTAAATACTTGATAATGATGAAAATAATAGTAATTATTATTTTTATTTGAGAATATCACTTCCCATAAATTTAGCTTATGGTCATTGTGATAAGAATAAGAATTTAATTGAATTTCTTATATTTCCTTCATTCAAATCCAATAATTTGTTTCCCCCACTTTTGTGGATTTGTTTCTTTTGATCCTATTCATAAGTGTTGTTGAACTGATTAATGGATAAACTTCATTTTAAGCTTATCCATTAGAGTAACTGTTGTCGCAATTTTTGCTAAAACAGTTACAGAATCTCTATATAAATAGAGGACTCCACTCAGTTCAAAATACACACCAAAGAGTATCATTGTGTTGTTGGGAACTCTTTCTCTCTTCTCCCTTTCTTGACTTGTGTTGACGAGTCTTTCTTCTCTTCATCTCCTTTTTTCTGTCCCTTCGGACTTAAGAGTGTTCTTAAGACCATAGTCCCTTTTCGGTTTAATGTCCCTTCGGAATTATGAATGGTCTTGAAAACATAGTCCCTTCGATAATATAAGTCTCTTCGGAATAAACAGTACTATTAAGATCATAGTCCCTTTTTGGAATAATAATGTCCCGTCGGAATTAAGAATGATCTTAATGGTATATAAATATTCTTTCAATATTTTAATTGAGGAGAAATCAAAAAGTGGAATGGTGGTATCACCATATTTGAGTGGTCGTAGTGCCATATTGATATTTTGGAGAAATTAAAATGGTGGTAACACCATATATGAGTGGTCTCAGCACCATAACAGAGTGGTAACAATACCATATTAAAGTGGTTTCAGTATTAAAGAGTGGTCTTAGTACCATATTTAAAGGTGTAAATCTCGAACGGTTTTCTACAGTGCAGTAGTTAACCGCACAGTTATAGCTGGACTTGTTTTATCCTGGAGGCGGCGTGGTTGATAGTCTGTCTTGCACAATTTTGAGCAGTGCCACGAAACGTCTTAAAGAGAGCGACCTGGTCGTGACTCAACCAAGTAACAACTTCGGTAGATAATAGAATTTGGAAATCCAAATACAACAGTTTGGAAATCCAAAAACAACAATAAATCTACTCAAGATTATTTAATAACGAATTGGAAATTCATTTCATATTTATTAGTAGGCTTAATTGCAGTTTTAGCCCCCTAACTTTTCCAAAGTTGCGATTTTGGTCCCCTAAGAAAAAAACTACAAAACAACACCCTAAGTTTTGCAATTGTAGCAGTTTTGGCCCCCCAAAGCAAAAATAAAATTAAAAAAATAACACGTGGCACCCACTTAGGGTGCCACGTCAGCGTAGACCGAGTCAATATCAGTCTTGGGGCCAAAACTGCTATAGTTGCAAAACTTAGGGGGCTGTTTTGTAAATTTTTTTCTTAAGGGGCCAAAATCGCAACTTTGGAAAAGTTAGGGTGCTAAAACTGCAATTAAGCCTTATTAGTATGTTGATTCCATTATTTCGTAGTGATTTCAAATTTACGCATGAATGAATATATTTAATTTCTTATTATGTTTGAGGATTTGTATTTTCAAAAAGATAATTTTTTGACAAGATTATTGAAAAATGGATCATCAATATGTAAATAATGGAAAGTTTTTTATTTCCATGTTATAGAGAATGTACCAAGATATGGAAAGTCGAGTAGAAAATGTATCCAAGTTCGGTAAAGTACCAGAAGAAACATACTCAAAGCATAAGGAATTTTCTCAATGGGGTTCATATTCATCTAAACGTGACCATGACACAATTCTTCAAGTATGTATCTTTTTCTTTTCTGGCTGACGTAGTTTAAAATATCTTCGTATTTGTTGTAGGTAATCGCTTTTAAACTCTTAAAAATGCTCTCAGACACCCTCAAATTATTCAAATACCTCCAACGGTAGTTAATTGTCGTTTTGAATGTGGTAATAATTTAATATAACAATTAGTTGGTTTGTATTAATTTATTTATAGATACTGCTTCATAGAAAGGACAATACCAGAGATGATGATGGGTTTGTTATGCCCACGTTGGTATATTTGGCTCGTGAGAAAAGACCCCAATTTCAACATAACTTCAAAGCTGGAGCCATGAATTCATTGGTACTCTATATACACACACTAAGCCTATATTGATCGTGAATTTAATTCAATTAGGACGAAGTTTAATTTTTGAATGCATGTTCTGTTAATTTAATTAATTGTTTAGTATATAATGTATTAATTGTTCCCCTAAAAAAAAGTATACAATATATTAATTGTTGGTCCTCAATGCAGATAAGGGTGTCATCAATGATTAGCAATGGGAAAATAATTCTCAATGTAGATTGTGACATGTACTCAAACAATTCTCAATCAATAAGGGATGCACTTTGCTTCTTCATGGATGAAGAGAAGGGACATGAAATTGCCTTTGTGCAGGCTCCTCAGGGCTTTGAAAATATCACAACAAATGACATATACGGTGGTTCTTTGCTTGTAGGTTATGAGGTAAAGTAGTTCATATATGCTAATAAAATTGAAGTGAATAAACCAAACTACGTATTATTGATGGAATATAGTATATAGAAGATAGTAGTTTACTCCTAAAAAAAATATATCTTTGCTCTCACCTCTCTCTACAAACTTCCTCCAAGCCACCGCCTTCCTCTCCCCCTCTCAATCCAAATCAACTTTTCTTCAAGATGTAGACATGGATCAAGTGGTGTGTTCGCCGTTCTAACGGTTGCACCACTCTTTTTTCCGCCAGCACCATTTGCATATTTGAAACCATTGCTAGGTCTGGCGGCATATTTCTCCGGTCTCCAATGAAGGATAAGGTTTCAATCATGTGTTCTGGTTCAGTTTAAGGTGTCATAGTGGGAACCTCTCAGTTGAGGTGTTTTTGTTAGTCGCCCTCTGGTTGTTTTGCTCGTGATGTAGCGGCGGTTTGTTTTCTTTTTTGTGTGGTCGATGGTGGGTATGTGTGTGGCCACATTCATCGTCGTCGTGTTGTGTTTTTATTTGTGGGCATACGACAATTTGGTTTTTTTATTCTATTCTTGACCAAAGACCGGGTGGTTGAAGATATGTGGCCATTTTGTTGTTCATTCAACTATTGTATTTAGCGGTCGTACCTATTCGTTTCTCTGATGTTCCAGATCTCTCTTTTGTTCGAAATCTGTTAAGATCTGCAGGTTTCAAGGCGTTAAGGTATGCCTCCACTCTGGTAATGGATGGTTTTATGTGTCAGTTTGTGGGACTGTTCTCGGAATGTTAATGCTCAAAAGAGCTTTTATGCTTGCTGCTTTGTTCAAGGAGTTGTTGGTACTTGGATTTTGTTACCGTGTTGGCGATCAATTCATTCCCTTGTTTAATACCATAATTGTTCTTTGCAGATGTTCACACTTCATATTTTTCGTAACCTGGTTTCACGCTTGAACGTTGCTTTGTTAGGTTGCATCCGTAATGGGTGAATTTTGTTACGTTAGATTAGGGTTGGTCCACTTAGTCATATTTATCACAATGTATTCTTGTTTGGGTTGTACCTGGGTTAGGTCTAATGCCCCCCAATCTCTGTAACATCTTTCTTTTTATTTAGTATAATTTTCCTTTTGCTTAAAAAAAACTTGTTTGTCGAACTCGGAAAATAGGTGATTAAGTAATCTTGTGAGGAGGCCCCTTAGCCGAGTAAAGCATAGGTGATGTTAGAGCAGCCGAACGAGGGAGATGTTATTTCTTAAGGGGACTAACTCAACGTGGGTCGTCAAAGGCTCAACACTTAGTTAAAATTATAGTAGGACTAGACAATGTCGTGAGAGCTAAGATCTCTACTCTTAAAGGCAATGATTGTTCTGAGGAATGAGGGAGGAGAGACGAAATATAGTGGAGTTGCACACAAAAGAACCTTGTCAATGAATCATCTCAAGGATAGGAGGCTGAAGTTGAACGTAATGTGCCACGATCCCCTTTACCAAGGAAGTTATTACGCAAACCTGCATTGAAAATTAGCCGAACATGGGTTAAACGTTGTAGACTCGACAAAGTTTACATGAGACATTGTGTTAGATGAAACTGGTAGATATGAAAGACACCGACTGGGCAAAGATGAAGGAAATGGTTGCAGGATTGATTCGTGTTGAGTATGGATCATATAATATGCACAGGAAAAAGGCCGAGGTGCAGAGATGGAGTTGGGCTGGCGAAGCTTCTTGCTTTTGGAACGTAGTACTATATATATATATATATATATATATATATATATATATATGACTTGTAGCACTGAAAATACTAATTCGAATTGGAAAGGTTTAACAGAACATGAAATTTCAGATTATGGCAAATGAGGGTTTATTTTGTCTGAACAAAGTTTACATGAGGTGTTGCGTTAGACGAAACTGGTAGATATGACTGACACCGATTGGGCAGAGTGAAGGAGAAAGTTGTACGATTAATTCGTGTTGAGTTAGAATCATATAGTTGACACAAAAGAAGGTCAAGCCTTGACCGTCAAGGGGCACATACGAAACTGAACTGGCGAAACTTCTTATTTTTGGACTGTAGTAATATATATATATACAAAAAACTTCTAACATTGTAAAAGGTATGCATAATTAGCCAAACTACATGAGCAAAGATTATCTCATTTTCTTGATTTTCGTTTCTTTTGTTATTCTCCTAGAGATTGATGTTTTAACAATTCATATATGTGCTACAGACGATGTGATGTATAATATCATAGACGTAACGATTCCAAAGGAGGTTTGAGATAAATTTGATAATCAGTATATGTTACAACCTATGCACTTTTTACTAGCTTTGGAGATCCTTCCCGCTTTCGAGATATTTGTGTTATTTAAACATCTATATAGGTGACAACTTTTGTGACAACCAAAATTTTATAAAGGAAATGATGTATTGACACAGAATCCAAAGCAATAGAGAGAGAAAGTAAAAAGATAATGTGAGTATGAGAGAGAAAGTTGTCACAAAAGTTGTCAAAAGTGGTTGTTCAAATATCATTTCCCATAATAAAATGGGAGTTTGTTAAGATTCCTAAGGGGGAAGGATTGTCAATTTCAAGTTGGTGTACACGATAAAACCAACACTAACTGAAAAAAGAAGAGGGAAATTCACTTGTTCGGGAGACCGGGGAAGCTTCGGAAACGACATCGGACTAAACATTTAGGACTCTTAAGAAACTTTGACATCACATCTCTATCCAAAATCTTAAGAAATTAGGTATACAAATCATCTCTCTTATATATTCAACTTTTTTATATTCCTTGTCGATGTGGGACTAACCACTTACTCTTGAATTCCAACAATTCTCCCTCATGTGTGAGTCATCCACGCCATTAGTTTGATCCACACTAGGATCATCAGGCCCGGCCCTTAGCAAGTGCAAAGTGAGTTACGGCGCCGGGCCTCGTAATTTCATGAGCCTCAAACTTGTTTTTTTTTTTTTTTTTTTAAATATAGCAGCAAAAAGTGTTAGGTGTATGTAATAAAATATAAAAAAAAATTAAGTCACACCTTGTAATGGTTTGATGGTAAAATATAATGCACTTGAGTTTTTGGTCTTGAGATATAAAAGTCTCAATTATATACACAACTATTAGGCCATTCCAATTTTTTTTTTATTATCAAATTTACAATTTAATGTGCATTTTAGAGTTATCTATGTATGTAGAAAACTACTATATACCTTGAATTTTTCATCATCTGTTTTCATTAACACAAATTAAATCAGTTAAATATTTAGTTTTTTTTTCTATTGTTTTAAGTTTATTCACACAAGCTAGTACTAATTTGCTACTATTTTTTTCTTCTGATATGAGTACTAGTTTGTCATTATTTATATATCAAAGTCACTTTTTTTTAAGCAACAACAACCAATATACTTAAGATCCATTTTGCACTTAACAAAATGATTATTATTTTTAAGTTTTTGGCATTTCTTTTTATTATGAACCCAATTTTTAATATTAAAATAATTAGTGGTTAGTGAAGTTCAATTCAGGTTAGTTAGTTCCTCCGACACAAACTTACTTTTACTTGATTTATAAGAATGATGATTTTTTACTTGTTTTTCATTGGGGGCCATTTTTAATATTTGAACATGGCCTCCGATTATACCGGGACGGCCCTGAGGATCATGCTACCCCATCGAGATGAATCATTGTTCTAATACCACTTATTTGGGAGATCAGGGGAGCGTTGAGAACATCAATAGACTAAACGTCTAGGACCCCTAAGAGACTTGACACCACATCTCTCAAAACTTTCAAATATTAGGTGTATGAGTAACCTCTTATATTTTCAACATTTCTTCTATTCCTAGTTGATGTGCAACTGACCACTCACATTTGAATTCTATCATATCACCTTTTATGTATATCTTATGTTTTATGAATGAAATTTATATTGACAATAAAAAAATCACAAATTGCACAATGTTATGGTAGCTTACATTTTTTTTGTTCAATAGACATTATAGTAGCTTACTGACTCCATTAGTATCTTACTTACACAAATAGTTTGTAAACTTTTGAATATATATGTAGGTGGAGTTTTATGGCTTAGATGGATTTGGTGGGCCTTTGTATATTGGAACTGGCTGCTTTCATAGAAGAGATGCACTATGTGGAAAAAAGTATAGTGATCAATGCAAGATTGATTGGAAGAATGCAAATGATGAAAATATTGACCATATGATAAAAGAAGCAAGCTTGCATGAGCTGGAAGAAAATTCAAAGACTCTTGCAAGTTGTGCCTACGAGGAAAACACGTCATGGGGAAAAGAGGTCACACTCACCTTTCAAAAATTATATAACTGTAGTTTTTGATACCTTCATAACTTTTTCTTTACTTTTTTTGTCGTTCACTTCTTCATATATTCAAGTTAGGATCTCTTTACTACGCAAAAGATATAAAAAAAACTTTGTTCGATAAGAGAAATGTGCAAAAAGTATACGATACATTAAATAACTTGTTTCCATGTCTTTTTCTCTTCAAATGGCATCATCAATTTAATTTGATAAAGAAAAATGATATAAATATCTATAACCATATCATATCTAATTTATTTAAAATTGTTTTCCTTGCCGTTTTAGTTTACGACTAGTCTACGAAAATGTTTACAATTTATTTTTGCGCTAGACATTATTTAAACATATTAAAAATATTATTTATAAAAAAAATTATAGGAGTATTTTATAGTACTTTTTTATATAAAAAAAATGTAATTTTTAATACGGGCCGGCCTGTTAGCCCGCGTCCCTTGTAGGGCCGGGCTCGGGTAGTATATTTTAAGCCCGTTTTTCAACTGAACTTTTTGACTCGGTCCGATAAAGCCCGAAGTCTGTTAGGGCCGGGCCGCCCGTTTTGACAGCTCTAGTTTGGATAAATGAAAGAAATTTATGAAAACTTGATATAGTAATTTTTACGAGGAAATGGATTCCCCACATTAGTTAGCGCAAAGTGTAGTCTGAGTCGCATGATCTCAAACTAACGGAGTCTGAAACTTTATACTGAGTATAAATGTGTGGTTCTCTTACGGAAGTGAATTAGGATCCTTTTTACGTGGCAAAGTTAAAAAAATCTTATATCTATATAAATATCATAGATGTATGAATATTTGATTGCAGATGGGACTACTATATGGTTGTGCTGTGGAGGATGTAATAACAGGATTATCTATTTTATGTAAAGGATGGAAATCAGTATTCTATAATCCAACAAGAAAAGCTTTCTTGGGTTTGAGTCCAACCACATTGCTAGAATCACTTGTCCAACATAAGAGATGGTCTGAAGGACAATTTCAAATTGTACTTTCAAAGTTCAGTCCTATTTGGTACTCTTTTGGATTGATCAGTCCAGGCCTTCAAATGTCTTATTGTTATTATAATGTATGGGCGTTAAACTCTATTCCAACTCTGTATTATTCCATCATCCCTTCACTTTATCTACTCAAAGGCATTCCCTTGTTTCCACAGGTATGAAAATGTTACTACCTATGTTCTTGTTTATAGGATCTAGTTGATCTAAGTCACATAAATTAAGAAAGTTTGTTGTGTAGTGTTAAATTTGTTGACAATATGTATTGTTTTAAAAGTTTATGTTTTAGAAGAGATAATTGGTTTATGTTATTAGTAAAAAGAGGCAAATGCAACCATGTGGCGGCAATTGTGGTTGTGATGTCGTTGTAGAGACCTTTATAACCTTTATATTGCAGTCGCAATTGCAGTGGCGGCAATTTAAAGTATCGTATAATTTCTAGTAATGTTATTCTGATTTTTGTTTTTGTGAATTGATCAGATTTCAAGCCCTTGGTTCATACCTTTTGCATATGTCATATTTGGAGACTCAACATACTGTTTGTTAGAGTTTTTGAGGGTAGGAGGTACAATTAAAGGTTGGTGGAATGAATTGAGGATGTGGCTTTACAAGAGAACAAGTTCTTACCTTTTTGCTTTTGTAGATAACATTTTGAAAGTTTTTGGATTTTCAAATTCAGATTTCATAATATCTACTAAGGTAGCTGAGGAAAATGTTTCACAAAGATATGAGAAGGAAATTATAGAGTTTGGAAACTCATCTCCAATGCTCACTTTATTGGCTACACTTGCAATGCTGAATTTGTTTTGTCTTGTTGGGATGTTGCTAAAGGAAGTTGTGTTAAGTAGAGCAAGTGTTACATTATTTAAGGCAATGTTATTTCAAGTTTTACTAAGTGGGGTTTTGGTTCTTATCAATATACCTATTTATCAAGGGCTTTTCCTAAGGAGAGATAAGGGAAGATTGCCAAGGTCTGTTGCAGTTACATCAACAACATTGGCTCTAAGTGTATGTGTCCTCTATAGTGCCCTTAGCTAAATTCATGTCCTTGTCACTTTTTAGTTTTACTTTTAGAAAATTAATAATATAGTAATATTATTCTTAATGTATTTTATGCGTCTAAGAATGTCCATAATTTGACATAGGTCACAATATGAATATTGGCCCTAACTTTGTTGGTTGGACTTACATATGTTAATTGTTCTACATTTGATTAGATTTAGACATAAATTAATGGTTGTTGCTACTTACTTTAGTGTTCTTAAACATTTGAGGGTTATTTATGGGCTTCAATGAGACATCATGGGGGCAGTAGTCGTTGAAGATAGTTAGTGACCAAGTCATTGGCCTATCTATTTTGTTTAAAGGTATTAAAATTAAGTAATCAATATAATGGTATTCATAGTTTGTAGTTACCTAAAAAATTCAGGGAAGGAAATCTGACATGAGATAGATGCGCTCTCTCTATCTCTCTCTCTATATATATATATATAGATAAGGAAATTAAAACCAATTTGTTAAGTGCAAGCCTCCCATTTTATTAAAATTTCCCAAACTATAATCACAGTAGTCGAGTTAAAACTAGACAATCTCTGTGGAGAGCAAATCTTTTATAAATATTACTACTTGTGAGCACACTGGTACACTTGCTAGTTTTTTGTCATCATCATTCAAAGTCAAGTACAGTCAGACACAGTTTAGAGGTTTTTCAAGGTTATAATGTGACTTAGGTTAATGTGAGTTATATTTGGGAAAAGCTTACTAACAAAATAATTGGAGTTAGATATATGTTACGGATCTGTGTACATTAAAACATGACCATGTTTGATTTCTTTGCGAAAACAACATGGTTACCAGCTCTGTTGTCAAAAGCGGCTGCGTCGGGCGCTATAGCAGAAAAATCAAGACCACCGCACCAGGCCACTTTGGCGTGTGGAATGCGGTCAAAGCGGACCTATCAATTGTAAAATGGTAACTTGTAGTAGTTGTACATAATAGTTATTAACGATTTTCAATTTTGCTATCCCTTTTATTTCATATTATGAATACTTCATGAAATTTTGTGTAATGTTTAAGGTATTTTAGTATATCTTTTTGAATACTATGGTATTTAGTATTAAATTTATTAGTGGTCACACCACCGAAATAGCGCCCGCTACGCACCCTGCACCCGCACCCGCACCGTGTCAATTTTTGGGTTCGTTGAGCCGCGACGCATTTCCACATTGACAACAGAGGTTACTAGTAGAATTACATATTCATCCTTTTTTCAAGAGACTAAATTTTTTTATGCTAGTAGTGTCGGATTAGCGTGGGTTTAGCCCACGCTAAATAAGAATGATTTTTTTTTCCTATCAATAGAGAAGAAAAGTGACATCTTTTAAACAATTTTTCCCATTCACCATCGGATGTTCCGACTCTAGTCTTATTGATGACAGACATATCATCTTACATTACATCTTACATTATTCTTAATATGTTTTTCAGTCATTTTCAGTACGTTTTACAAGCAGAACAGAGGAGTAATAGATTAATTGCTTATGATTGTAATTCTATTATTCCCGAAACATAGCAATTCTAGGGTGTTTTTGATGTAATTCACGAAGAAATCATGGAAATCGGCAAATCAACATCTGAAGATCAGTGAAGACTTTGGGAAGATCAGAATGAAGATTCAAGAGGTCTCAGAAGACATTATAGAGGGAGAAATTATGTTCCCGGGTCCTAAGACATCTTACATGGAAGCAAACACCCAAAAGGACGGAAAAACAAGGATGTATGCATTAGAAGGCACTCACAGGTGCCCCGAACATGGTCCATGCGACCCGAGCATAGCCTATGTGCCCCAAGCATCGCTGAATACGGGCCAAAACTGCTTTTTGCTTTTTTTTTTTAGTGGGAAAAAGCCCAATTTTTGGGTTCGGCTTAATGTGAAAACTCTCTCTATATATACCACATTAGTCTTCCATAATTTATGCAACTTTGCAAAAATATCCTTGGAAGAGTATGGTTTATCCCCCTTATTCAATATTAGTCTGCCCTGAAGATTAACCTTACACGCTTCTAACCCTCGAGTAGTGGTTTTTCATCGTGAACTGGGATACCACGTTTTAGTGTCAAATACCATGAGGTCTTTAATTTTGGAGAAATAATATTTATACAACTATTTTATAATAACTTTTGTAACAACTTTCTCTCTCATACTCATATTATATATGTTTACTTTCTTTTTCTATTCTTTTAGTTTTCATGTCAATACATACTTTAGTTTGTAAAAATATAGTTGTCAATTAGGTTGTCAAACAAATAGATGTTCAAATAACACGACTCTTACTTGTATGGCGTAGCTAGCCAGAACTGTAGTGTTTGGTCAAGAAAAATATCTAGAACCATACACCTAAATATTTTTCTTAAAAAAGAAAGAAAAAAAACCTAGATCTGTATTGTATTGTATGTATGCATTTGTTCATACAATTAAGGCTAAAATATGGTACTCGTCCCTGCAAATATACTTCGTTTAAGTTTTGGTCCTTGTAAAAAAAAAATTTGTTTTTGGTCCTTGCAAAATTTTTTGTTTTTTAAAATAGTCCCTCCAGGGACTATTTTCATAAACAAAATTTTTTGCAGGGACCAAAAACTACAAAATGGGTCCAGTCATCATGTGTCACGTATACAAATCATCACAAAAATGGGGTTAGGAACTATTTTAAAAAACAAAAAATTTTGCAGGGACCAAAAACAAATTTTTTTTTTTACAGGGATCAAAACTTAAACGAGGCATATTTGCAGGGACGAGTGCAATATTTAAGCTTACAATTAATTATAAAATCATATGTCTCAACCACTCTATCTGATATTTTTTTCATATTCGACAAAAGTTTACAAATTAATGAACTATTTTGTATTTTATGTATGCATTTGTTCATACGATTAATGATAAAATCATATGTCTCAACGACTCCCTCTGAAAGAAAAATAAAATATTCCACAAAAGTTTACAAATTAATGAACTATGTCGATAATGTTGGATTCTCAAGTACACAATACTTCGTTTATAAAATAGTGTTCAATTTAAGTTTTGTATGAGTTTTCATGATTTTACTATTCGTTAAAAGTGTTTTGTTAATTTAAAGAGTGTTGATATTGAATATAAATTATCTTTGACACGATCCTCAAATTATGTAAAACATTTGTGTGTCAAAACTGGTTATAGAAATAATTTATAGTATACCAATTAATTATATTCTTAAAATATTTTATCATTAGTTTTTTGTATAAGCAAACAACTTGTATTAAGAGAGTATATAAAAGAATTTATCAATTAAAGTGAGAATAATGACAATTTTATATAATTGTGAATTGAACTTCGTTACTTTGACCTAGAGAATTTTATGAGTATAAATTATACACTAACTCGTCACAAGAGGGAAAAGAACAAGCACTTTTTAAACAAGTTAATGACTACTCGTTACAAGAGGTATATAGACTATCTCTCTTATATATTCAACTTTTTCTCTATTCTTAGTCGATGTGGGGCTAACCACTTACTCTTGAATTCCAACAATAATTCCCATCATATGTGAGTCACCCACATCATTAGCTTGATCCATATTAGGATCAAGCTCCCCCACCGAGATGAATCATGGTTCTGATACCACTTGTTGAGGAGCCTAGAGGAATGTTGAGAGTAACAATAGGTTAAATATCTAAGACCCCTAAGAGACTTAACACCATATCTCCACTCAAAACCTTTAAATATTAGGTGTATGAGTTACCTCTTATATTTTTTACATTTCTTTTATTTCCAGTTGATGTGAAACTAACTACTGACACATGAATTCTATCTTATCGTCTTTTATGTATATCTTATGTTTTTATGAATGAAATTGATATTGATAACAAAAAAAATGACAAATTGCACTATGCAATAGCAGCTTACTTTTTTTTTTTGTTCGATAGGAATTCTAGTAGCTTACTGACTCCATTAGTATCTTACTTACACCAATAGTTTATAAACTTTTGAACATATATGTAGGTGGAATTTTATGGCTTAGATGGATTTGGTGGGGCCCTTTATATTGGAACTGGCTGCTTTCATAGGAGAGATACACGACATTGACCTGTCTATTTTGTTGAAATGTATTAAAACTAAGTAGTCAATATAATTGTATTCATAGTTTGTAGTTACCCAAACAATTCAAGAAAGAAAATCTGACAAGACCTACTCTCTCTGTGTGTCTCTCTCCCTCTATATATATATATATATATATATATATATATATATATATATATATAAATTAAATAAAAACAAAAAAATATA
>Ga0315913_1006487_pt1 | contig 14147 bp, 7 predicted proteins | sample MpolsnodulesMG_FD_207736 | JGI IMG/M metagenome (GOLD analysis project Ga0315913, IMG submission 207736) | Medicago polymorpha root nodule microbial communities from Los Angeles, California, United States - small nodules | ecosystem: Host-associated > Plants > Roots > Nodule | place: USA... | reverse complement strand
CGTTCTGATTCTGATATTGTACTAAAGCTCTTAAATGAAATGAAATTTAAAACTAATTCCCTAAGATGTTTCCTATACAAGGTTCTGTTATACCAATATCTGCAGTCTTTATTTGCTGTTATTTACAGAATGTAGTGTGGCTCTGAGAGCTACGCCTTAATAACCATTGCTTCAATTAATTTCCTGCAATAACTCTAAACTTAACTTTACTGTATTTGAGATACTGATACTGCTCTCATTTACTTTTTAATATTGAAATTGTTAGGCAAGGAAGGCACTACGAGCATTAAAAGGACTGGTGAAACTCCAGGCACTGGTGAGAGGTCACATTGAGAGGAAACGAACAGCAGAGTGGCTCAAAAGAATGCAATCACTTTTACGGGCACAGGCACGATTTAATGCATCACGCACCATGCAAACCTCACATTTGAATGCAAAATCATCTATACTCCATCTCCATGTAAGTGTAGTTATTAACTGCTCTTGCTCTCTTTTTGGTGATTCTTCAAAGTAGCTTTTAACTGCACAGTTGTTGATGTAGTATATGAAGCAATTTTTTTATCTTGTAATGCACATTTGTGGAATTTTGCCTTTGATTTGATTTGCTAATGTGAAGGTTGAATCTTGTTAACTAATATTATCACATTCATGCTTGAATATCATTTGAATTTCTTTATCAAAAAGCCTATGCTGTCAACATCACGTTCTCGATTTGATCATATAGTTTTTCCAAATGATCATACGTAGGGTCCAGCAACACCAGAAAAATCTGAAAGCCCTGTTAGATCTAGGAGCACGAAATCTGAGCATTCACCTGGACTTAAGGTATTTTCTTATTACAATGCCATTTCTTAATTTTTATCAAACAAGTGTGAGTTCGGTGCACTCTCAAATTATTTGTCCTACTTATGGATGCAATTATATATCATTGCAGAGAAATGGTTCCAAATCGTGTCTCTCCAACGGCGGCAACATATCAGAAAATCAGTTAGACGAACAATCATGGAATAGAGTGAGATCACTAATAAGAACATATAGCAGGAGTGACGAAAAAAGTGATAGGATTGTTGAAATTGATTCGGGAAAACAACACATCAATGCAAAACGCAGAAACCTCTTTTACTCCACAAGTGATCCTGATTATTATTATAGTCAGAATTTGACCCCTTCAAAGGAATCAAAATCTCATCAATTTGGTCAAAGTGTATCTTGTGAGGTTCAATCTTATTACAACCCACTAAAACTTAACGAAGTTGAAGAGGACTCGTTTTGTACCGCAAACAATAGTCCTCAACCTTTATCATCTGCAACTTCAAAAGATGATGGTTACAATAGAAGTCCTTTTACTCCTACAAGAAGCGATGGCCCAAGAAGCTATGTTAGAGGCTACTCTGATTACCCAAGTTACATGGCTTATACAGAGTCAGCAAAGGCCAAAGTTAGATCTCTGAGTGCACCAAAACAAAGGCCTCAATATGAGAAATCGAGTTCGTCAAATAGGTACTCACTCAATGGACACGACATGGCAAGATTGGCCGCACAGAGAACATCTGCATTGCAAGCAAGCTTCACTAGCAAAGGCTATCCTGGTTCTGGTCGTTTGGATAAGCTTGGAATGCCTGTAGGGTATAGATATTGATGCTAATGTTAATTTCTGTTAAAGGGGTGTTATTAGTTTATTATTGTAGATTTATTTGAGTGTTGTTGAAGTCTTTACATTTATCTTGCTAACTAACTGATTGTACTTTGTTGGGTTGTGAAACTTCATCTTTGTGGCAGCATACTCTAACTTTATTATATATATTGCCAAGAGCTGAAATTACTTTAGTTTCTCTAGCATTTTTGTCAGTGAGTTATTTCCTATTCCTAGCATGTTGTTATAGCTATATATCTACTAGTTATTTAGGCAGGTATCTTTATTTTTACTTGTATTTGGATGCACTTGTAAGTGAATATTCTTCACAGGCTTTTGTTAGTTTGTTGCATAGCACGATTTTCCATTTTTGTATGAAAAAAGATGTGCCTAGAATCCCAAAACAAAGAAAACACGTAAACTAAAAAAGAATGAGAATCCACTCTCAACAAGAGTCCCAGGGATTCAGAGAATCTTATAGAAATGAAGGTGTTTGAGGTGAAACCTCACTACCTCAGTTCAATAATCATTTCAATGCTTGTGTTGCGACTTGTGATTGTGACCATATTGATTTAGCAACAGTTTCCTTCTGTGAGTGTGTATCCAACAATTACTCCAATTCTGCGTTCACTGTAGAGAGATTTTTTGTTATTAATTTTTTAGTTCAATTGTTTATCAGCCAATTATGTTTTTACAAGTTTTGTTTACATGTGTGTGAGAAGATTTTACGGCCTAGGTCCCCAAAGATGATATTTCGTTTAGCTTTTTCAAAGATATATGTTTATGTATTTGTAAATTAAAACTAGAATCAGTTTTAATAAAGCGGTCAGATAGACATCAAGGTTTCGTGGTGTAGTTGGTTATCACGTCAGTCTAACACACTGAAGGTCTCCGGTTCGAACCCGGGCGAAGCCAATCAATTTGTTTTTTATTTTCCATACAAAAATCATCAAGTTATGTACTAATTAATTTTTCGTGCGTTTCAGTAAGTTCCCTAAGACCATGCCTAGTGAAGCAAAATATACAATGGTAAAAGGAGAAGAAGCTTTATTTTTTATCGGTAAATATTTTTGTAGAAAATGCTAGCAAAGGTTCTTGTACATTAATAAATTAACCAAAAAAAATAATAAAAATAAATAAATGAATAAATAACAAAGTATCGTAGGAACTCCATAAAATTGATTGTACCTATTCCCTAAAACTTGCCTAGTGAAGCAAAATATATATATATGTACGTAAAAAGGAAGCTTTATTTTAAATATTTTTTGGAAAATTGGTAGCAAATGTCTGTAGGCATTGTTTAAAAATAAAAATAGAAGTGTTTATCATTTTCACTAATATTTAAACAAAAAATGATAAACAACTCCGTCGCAAATGAGGATTTGCGACGGAGTTGGTTCTTATTTGAGTGTCTGTAGGCATTGCTCATATGAGGATTTGCGACGGAGTTGGTTCTTATATTTTAGATTTTATAAACAATATCCTTATGCCACTTTTTAGCACGACTCATTTTGTTTCTCCGCGTTCTCATTTCTAATTTGATGAATGTAGAGGAAGAAGGTAAATTCCTTAAAGAATAATTTTTTTTATATATGGAGAATGTTAATCATTGTCTTTGAAGCATTGGTTAAGCCACTAAAATAAATATGGGTTTAATAAAAAAATATGTAATTGTTACTTGATTTAAAGTCAAAACTTATGGTTTCAAGACAAAAATTTCTATTTTTGGATTTCTTAACCATTGCCCTTAGGGCACTGGTTGGCAAGACCTTTATATATATATAGAAAATGATGTATTTATCATGTTAACAAGTAATTGATTTTGAGGAGTGTTGTGGGCAATCTTTGTATGACACCGTCTCTAACACTCATTCTCTTATTCGGCGAAACTCATGTGGGTCACAATCTTTGAAAATGGATCTCACGTAATGTTGTGAAATCTACATGTATCGCTAGATAAAAGAGTGAGTATTAGAAAGAGTGTTAGGACACTTGTTAGTAACTTAGTATGATCCACGTTTGATTTTATCATGTTCTCATTTTTAATTTGATGATTGTAGAGGAAGAATGCAAATTAACCCAACCTACATGAAATGCTAAAATCTTCTTCTATCCAAACTTTGTAAATTAGGATATTATATATACTGTGTATAAATAATTTATATACATTTTTTTTAGAATGACAAAGAAAAAATTCTCTTCGATGTTAATTTGGATGAACAAGTTTAACTTCTTAAAAAATTGACAAAGAAAAAAAAAGAAAAAAGCATTTGGAATATGGTTGTCTGGGACATCAAGCTTTAACATAGTCTCCAATTCTAATCTAGAAGATTGTTTAACTTTTATCTTATAGTAATAATTTACTGATCACTTAATTATCTTATTTCAATTGTCCTTCATATCAATCAACTGAGCTCGTTTTAACCAGACTTTTTCTAAATAGGATCAAAAGAATGGCCTCAACATTCAGAGTTGAGTTAGGGATGAATATAAGTATAACACATCTTCCAAAGTATTACTTTCTCATCATTATGCATTGGTCGTTAGAAGTGGATGTCTTTTGAAGTAATACTTGATTCCTTATAAATTAGAACGCTATACCAAATAATATACATGGAAATCAGGATATTGAACCAAGCTAAACATAACACATTTATATAAGTTGAAGCATTAACGTATCAGTCAACATATGGAAATCAGGATTTAAAATCTACATGTTTCATCAGTACAACATTCTCACTACCATAAAACCGGAAAAAGTAATGATGAGTATCAGTTGCACTTAGGACCTACTCATGCAGCTTTAGCAGTGTCGCGAACAAGAGCAAACTTAGCCAACAGACCACACATCTGAAGATAAGAACCAACTCCGTCGCAAATCCTCATATGAGCAAATCCAGTTTCCTGCAATTTGAAGAAAGTCTTGTCAATCCCATACTTTCGTCAAAAAACTAATATAAATTTGGCAACCAGGTATTCATTTACCTTCATGAATTCCAGTTTCAAGTACTCTGCCATATCATAACTTTTAATGATACGAAAAAGTGTGGTGATTATATCTGTGGGGGAATATCCCAAGTCATACAATTGCTTGAGCCCAGAACAAGCCTCATCGAAATTCCCTTCAATCACATTGCGCACCATATTCTTCACATGCAGTGGATGCGGCTGGTCACAAACCTAAAACCAAACAACAATTTTAACAAAACCAATTGTAAACTGTGACAAATGTAATTTGCAAATAATAGTTGGTTCTAACCTTAAAAACATTTGCTTGGTTAACAAACTGGAACCCACTGAATGTTGCTTGCAAGTTGTTCAATCCCTGCCTCATATCACCATCAGCAGTGAAAATTATGGCCTCAAGTCCTTCAGGAACATAGGGAACCTTCAACCATAACACAATTCAATCACGCATTTCCTCAATACTATTGAAGCCAAACAGATAGCAACTAAAGGAGTTCCTTCTATACCCATAAGGATGTTCCCAACCAGTTCACATTGACAATAGCAACAGCCTTAAAAAAAAGTTTTATGATAAAGGAAGCCAACATGGTGGGAGCATCATATGTCAGATTTCCCTTAAAAAGAATAAAAAAAGGAAAACAAAGAATGCATACACGGCCTAACAAACACCTTACAATTTCGTTACAACAACAATCAAGCCTTATCCCACTAAGTGGGGCCGGCTACATGAATTAAACGACGCCATAATGTTCTGTCAAATACCATATTTCTATCCAACTCATTAATCGCTAAGATCTTTCTTAATAGTTTCTCTTGTAGTTTTTCTAGGTATTCCTCTACCACTAGTGATTTGACTCCCCTCCATCTAATCTACCCTCCTTACCACAGAATCTACAAGTCTTCTCTCTACATGTCCAAACCACTAAGCCTGGTTTCCGCCATCTTTTCTACTATAGGTGCTACTCCAACTCTCTCTAATGTTGTTATTTATAATCCTGTCCCGTCTAGTGTTATCACACATCCGACACAACATTCTCATCTCTGCTACACTTAATTTATTTTCGTGTTAGTTACTATAAATTATTACATGCAAAACTAGATAACACACTGGGAGACATCGCCATACTTCTGGATCACATCGTAGTAACACGACAAAGGATGCCAGTCACATAATTTAGCTTAAAAGGAGGAAAAAGGAACTGGTCAAATGCTACAGAACATTTGTCTAAATAGCTAGTCAGCTTGAACTTTGCAAGCAAACAAACCACAAGGATCATATGGCTTAAAGTATAGTACAGGAGGTCAAACATCCTAAATCCATCATAGGTCATAAAACCGTCGGATTTATGGCCATAGGAAAACTATAGATATCCAGTGTCACCTTCAATTTAATAATTTTCAGATATCTTCCTGAAATATGGAACAAGCCAAAGTCCAACTAATGGCATTTCTTAAGTCCTTTATCCTTTATATTGCTTAATAGAAAAATATTTTTTGGGATAAAAAAAGAAAAATTTATTGTTTTGCAGTTTCAAGAAAGCAACAGAACTGCAAAGTTGTCACACTTCTCGAGCGCCCTTCTATATAATAGACACATAATGCAGCAAATATTGCTATAATTCTAAACAGAAAATGGGAAAAAAATTAAACATAAAGGTATTGATATTTGATACAAACGATAAGATGACAATATAACAGTAGCGATGAATATCCGAAAATTCTAGATGATATGGAATGAAGGAGAGTTTATATCCACTGGGGCACTATACTAGTGTAACATAATTTGTACCGTACCTAAAGCTATTAACAGAGTTGAAAATTAACTAACTGCTATATGCTTGACAAAAGTAATTCTAACCAACTATTCAAAAGTATCAAACGGTATATAGCATGCAGAAATTCTATAATTTCTATATTATGCAAAACTGTCTTTACTGTCTCTATATCACTAGTTATATTGTGTGTGACAGTGAAAAGGGAAGATGATAACTTTTGAGTCACTAGTTACATTATGAAGGCTAAGAGGCAGTATCAAGTTTTGAGACGCCAGGAATAAAAATTACAGATGATTTTTCTTCCAATTAAGAGAAACCCCTTTGGGTGTCAAAGCATGAATAATAAAAGACTGAGATAATAGGAATTATTGAGTTAAATATCAATCTAGAGTCTTACGATAAACGAGTCATGCAATTAACTGTAGCATTCCCAACAAAGACAGATAATAAAACACTTAATATGTTAAGACACAACACATTTTCAACAAAGACAGATGATAAAATAATTAAGAATGATGTTTATTCATATATTCCTCAAACAAACATGAAAACTTCATAATACAACACAGACATGAATACTCCATAATTCAACATGGAATAGAAAGTTGAGGTACCTTCTCAGCTTGAACCACAACCATAAGACGACCGAGTATCTCTTGATCAGACAATCGCGAAAATCGCACAATGGCACACCTACTCTGAATCGGCTCAATAATCTTAGAAGATGTATTGCAAGCAAGTGCGAAACGAGTAGAATTAGAATAAATCTCCATTGTCCTTCTCAAAGCTTGTTGTGCTCCAGATGTCATGCTGATTTGAGTCAAAATTAAAATTACAATAGTAAAAGCCAATTAAAACAAAGAATAAGCAAAGTAACAACGTTAATTCAATTAAATCACCACAAAAAATTAAAATTCGGTACAGACCTGTCAGCTTCATCAAGTATAACAACTTTGTGTCGGCCTGGAGGAAGTGTTACTTTCTTTTGAGCAAACATCTTGATTTTGTTCCTCACAACATCTATTCCTCTATAGGAAAAAGATTAAAATGAAAAAAAAGAGTGAATAGCTTGTTTAAACACTTAGGGCCTATTTGGATTGGTTTATTTGCACTTATCTACTGTCATGATTACTTTTGAAACTGTTTACGAGAACTTATGAAAACAGCTTACGGCATGTTCATGAACTGTTTTCAGCTTATTTTCACAATATCTCCAAGATGGCTTATTAAGGGCCCATTCAGATTGGCTTATTTGAGCATGTCTACTGGCATAAACATTTGCGATACTGTTTTTGAGAACTTATGACATTTTCATAAGCTCACTAAAATAGCTTATGAAAATAGCTTATAACCAACAATTTAACATTATTTTATCTTTTGTTATGGAAATAGCTTATATATAAGCACTTATGCAATAAGCTGCAAATTAAGCTGTTTATACAAAAGGTACCTAAAACAGCTTACAGCTTATACGAAAACAATTAAACTTTATTTTATTGTTTCTTATAGAAATAGTTTCTATATAAGCGCTCGTCGCGATAACCACTTATGCTATAAGCTGCAATGAGATGAAAATTAAGGTGTTTATCCAAACATGGCCATAACATTATTTCAAGAAAAAAATTAAAGAAAAAGAGGAACCTATCATCTGATGCATTGAGTTCGAGAACAGCTTCTCTGTAATTGGGACCGAGAAGCTCGTGCGCTAGGGCGAGAATACTAGTGGTTTTTCCAGTTCCAGGAGGACCCTAAAAATGAAAAATGAGAAATTAGGGCACAGTGAAAACGTAATTGAGAATGAAGAATTGAAGAGTGGTTGATAGTGATTTACTGATAAAATGAGGTTGGGCATGTTGCCGTCACGAGCGATGACTTGGAGACGGGAGACGGCGTCTTCATTGCCGACGATGTCGACGACTTTGCTGGGTCGGTACTTCTCTACCCACGGCACGTCGTAGCTGGCGGTGTTGCTTGAGGATGATGAAGATGCCATGATTGTGAGAGTGAATGCGAACAGTGAAACCCTATATCAAGAACTGCCTTCAAACTTGGAGGGAATTTTTATGTTCTAAGGTGGGAAAGTTTTTAGGGATCCTATTCTAATTTATTTTATTATAAATAAATAAATAGTTATTTAGGGTTTAAGAATTGTAGGGTTAATAAAAAAATCAAGTGTGTTGAAAAATATCATGAAAATCACTTTATGTCCCTTTCTAGATTCCTATTAGAGATGAATAACGATTTGTTTCAAACTTATATCGTTAAGTTGATGAAAATTGCAACCACTTAATCAAAAGTTATGACGGTTTGCTTCTCCGACTTGTTCAAGTTTCGAACGAAATGGGTGACGTATAGAGAAGATAGATGAATTTTATTGGAATACAAAAGCATAACGTTTGTAACTCTAAAACCGAATAAAATTCGTAATTGTTGTATACCGATGACCGAGAATAACGCTATGTAAATTCTTACAACATATAGCAATTCTTAAACTATATTATGGCTCCGGTACACCCACATTCTGAAAAGCGAATACTTAAGTATATCTAAAAACAATCTAAGACAGAAGAATAAAAGAAAAGAAAATGTCACGGCAAGTTTAAAATGTTTTTGATTGATGCATCTTGTAATGAAAAATTAGAGTCCAAGTATGCTTAGTCTTCTTCTTCCTTTACAATACAAGACAATGTCGGACTTTTTAAATATATGTATTTTCAACCAACAATATCCTTTACAACACAAGACAACGCAAAACTTTTTCAATGTATTTATTTTCAATCAACAATCTCCACCTTAATTAAAAACGATACATTTACTTCCATAGTCGATAATGACAGTCATAGTTCAACCAACAAGCAAGAACGTGATCTTTTCTCAAATAAAAATTGCACAACATCTATTAAATACACCAGCCGACATCAGCGACTTCTCTCAATGTCTTGAAACTTCCAAACTTCATGAAAAAAATGCCACCAATGCTCTCTCGCTCAGTTAAAACAAAAGGAAGAAAAACAGCGCAACGTATTAGACCCTTCAGTTTAAGCGGGAGAAAAATAAACACGCGGTGCGCGTTCAAGTGACCAAAAAACTAGTAAAACGACACCGTTTCTTACGTCCAAATCCAAAACCAAAAAAAATAAAATAAACATAATCCTCATCATAATTTCAATTTTCAGTTTTCACACACTATCCATTTCAATTTTTCTCTATTCAATTTCACATACAAAACAAAATCCGCAGCAAAAATAAATTACCACAATTTAACCTAAGAAGAATTCAAACATGGCGACGACGGATCCAACGCCGTTAATCGGAAGTTCGTCCGACGAATCGAACTCCGGACGGAGAATTCTCCGTGCGCCGAGTCTCCGGCAAGCGGCGCGGTTTCTACGACAAGCGAGTGGGCGGAGGTTGATGCGTGAGCCGTCGATGATGGTGAGGGAAACCGCAGCTGAACAATTGGAAGAACGGCAAAGTGATTGGGCGTATTCGAAGCCAGTGGTGATTCTAGATATTCTGTGGAATTTCGTGTTTATTATTGCGGCGGGTACTGTGTTGATTTTGAGTCGGAATGAATCGCCGAGTTCGCCGCTTAGGTTGTGGATTTTAGGGTATGCGTTGCAGTGTGTTCTTCATGTTGTGTGTGTTTGTTTTGAGTATAGGAGGCGGGTGCGGATGCGGGGAGAGGTGAATGGAAATGGTGGTAATGTGGTTGGAGGTGGTGGTAGTGGGGATTTGAGCTTTGATTCAATGGATAGTTCTGGACAGTATGTGAATTTGGCACAGTATGGGGATGATGGTTCTACAAGGTGAGTTTCTGAACCACGAATGAATGATATTAACGATTATTTTACAACTGATTATGTGAAAATTTGAGCTCTGTTGTACGAGATTACAAGATCAAACTCTTATCACCGAGCTGACATCTCACGAACAATGAGTGCTTTTAGTATGTTAGACTATACTAGAATAAGTTGATCCTAACATGAATTGGGGTTGGACTTGCACCTGAGCATTATGCTTTCATATATTTATTATTTTTTGTTAAAAGTTAAAAAACTATGAGTCTGTTTGGATTGATTTATTTTTGAGTTTATGCAAAACAACTTATGCAGATAAATAAACTTTTACGTACTATTCATAACCTTGTCAAGGCAGTTTATGTAAAAGCAGCTTATGAAGATACAATTTTCTTTAGTGAGAACTTTTGAATTAACATTAAAGCTTATTTATCTGCATAAACTATTTTTCATAAGCTCAAAAATAAGCTAATCCAAACAGACCCCATATCGAGGTGATTGATGATTCATTATATTCTGGCTTTGGCTGAACAAATCTTCAGGATGTGCATGCGAAGTTGTTGAGTGTCCATGCACCCTAGTTTTCAAGTCCGGTTACTTAAGTAGCTATGCTAAAAGCTTAATTGCTAATTGAGAACTCTGGGAAAACCTTCAATCAGATTTTAAAAAACCTTCATGGAAATTTTAGCTTCTCAATAGTTGAGGGGATATTTCAGTTTAAAATATTTAAGATTATTTCAAATAGTAACGTATATGAAATCTGTCTCAAAGTGCAGTGAGAGTATGAAAATAATGTTTTTAAGAAGAAAAAAATGAATATGATGTGGTAACTTTGATTGTGAAAAGAGATGGTGGAGGCTGTCATGTGATGAGTTACCTGAATTATCATATAATAAAGATTTATTTTTATTCAATCTCTCAAAACACGGTGTAACCATGGAAGTTTACGTACCTATGGATTTATTTTACTTTTGATTTTTGAATCACAACTAGTGTGATGCAGTGTTGTTAAATAGCGGCACTGCAGTGTAGTGGAATTTGAACAAATTGTTGTCATTATGCAACACACTATTTAGTACTAGTACAAAATATTGTCAAACAGTAGTTATAGCGGCACTAGAGCTTTGTTGCGTAGCAGAATTTGAACAAACCGCTATTTTCTACTATCTGAGGATGACAATTGTCAACACCGGTAAGAGGACTGAGTACACAGCTTTAAACCTTGTTTTTCTTTATGTCAAATTGCAAACTAAATGATATGGGACAAATGCTTTATTTCCCTGATTTCATTTATGAAAAGATCAAATAATGCATTTATTTACAATTAATAAGTTATTTCATTTTCTTAATAGATTTTGTCTGTAATGAATTAACCTCCTAACATTTATTAATGAGATACTTTCTTAATTTGCATGGGAACAGAGTTTTGGTTTGAGGGTTAAAACAATACTACAATATGTTCAATATTATGGTGAAATTAGTGCAATCAATTATTGGTTTATAATGGCCAATTATTTCTTTAGATTATGTAATTTTTATGTTTGTCTTATCTCCTTTTGTTCCTCGTAGTATGGCAAAGCATTTGGAATCAGCCAACACAATGTTTTCTTTTATTTGGTGGGTCATTGGATTCTATTGGGTATCGGCTGATGGTCAAGATTTGATCCATGATTCTCCTAATCTTTACTGGTTTGCTCTCTCTCTCTCTCTCTCTCTCTCTCATACACACACACACAAACAAACACACACACACTAAACTATATATGGAGACTTATTTAGTGACAACTCTTATTTATTGTGGGAATTGAGAACTTTCAATAATAGTTGCGAGGTTGATCTCAACATTTCAAATAAAACCTTCAGTATTATAAGACATGTGACTCCTTTCTCTTATCTGTTTTCCCCAAATTGTTTACCTCTGGCCCTTTCTGCTCGTCATGTTATCGATCTTGTTGGGTTTTTGAGTCCTCTTGGCGCTATAGGAAACTGTGAGGGATATAGGGGTCTTGAAGATGGGAAAGCTGGTGGTGGAAAAAGAGGATTTTGGGGTATTTTTTAGATACTGGTTTTGGAAGTCACAGTCGTGGAGAATTGAAATTGGGGCATAAGTTTCCAGATATCGATGCTCCTTCATCTTCATTTGATGAAGTATGCAATCGTTATCCACCGACCAAGCAGTTGCAGATATTTTCAGTTTCTTTTATTTGGCTTGTATAATTTGATCTAAATAAATCTTCATGCAGTTAGAACCTGCTTGCAGTAATATTTCAATTTGGCTGGAAGGGGTTTCTTTCCGTAACACCAATAGTTATATATGTAAAGTATTTTTGATTTTGATGTTTTCACTTTCAATTGCTAACTTTCACTGGTGAAGTCTGTGACGCCACTGTTGGAAGGAGAAGGGGCTGAGATGTGACAGTAGGGGAAAAGAGAAGGTCACATGCCTTTTAGTTTTGAGGGACTTATCTGAATCATTAATTAAATCTAATTTGGCGGTTATTATTGAAAGTGTTCTTGCAAGAAATAAGAGTTCTCACATGAAACGTTTTCTATATATATACTTCCTCTTTGGGAAATCTGCTTTTATTGTATTTTACTACTGTTGACAAAATACACTTTCTTTCAGGTTATGTATAGTCTTCTTGGGTTTTGATGTTTTCTTTGTCGTTTTCTGTATTGCGCTGGCATGCATCATTGGTATTGCTGTTTGCTGTTGTCTTCCATGTATCATTGCGCTTCTGTATGCAGTTGCAGACCAGGCAAGTCACATTCATTACTTATTCTTGTTTGAGTTTCTTTGAGAGATGAATCTGTTCCTCAAGTGTTAGAGGAGGGATTTGGAGGGCTTAGATGAATTTTTCGACTCAAATCTGTGTTGTTATAATACTCTCAAAATTAAAAATATATCAATCAAGAGTATTCATTTATCATTCTCTACAAAAACACTCAAAAATCATTCTTTACAAAAACACACTCAAAAAAGGTGAAAGATTTCTCTCTTTCCCTCTAGTCTTCCCCCCCCAAAGCCCTCCCCTCCTATCCAAAGTCCCAAACATACCCTTAGAATATAAAAGGCTGACAGTACAACTTCTGAATCAAATAATTGGGATGGTCAAAGATTAAACTAGTGTGTCAAATATGTCAGTGTCATTAATGGAAAGAGAGAAAAGTACTTATTGTCAAAGTTGTCTCTCTTACTTAACCTTTGTTTGTGATTAACTGCTGTATCGGTTGCGCCTTTTTTATTTTTTATTTTTGTGGAAAAAAGCAAAGCAGTATATTAAGAGGCAGTATTTTGCTACCATGAAATAAACAAATTAAATCTAGATAGTCAATAGCGGAAAATAGTTATTGCGGTGGAGCGGGGGGTTCCTGCAACGGCGAGGTGGTTAGCGGCGCTTTTCACGATTGTGGCCACTCCTGGTGAGATTGCAGGCCGCGGGTTGTGGGAAGGTCGCACGCCGGTGTGGTTTTGGGAGCGCTATAGTTTTTCAAGGGTGTTTTGGCCCAAAAAATGGAGGGTCTGGACAGAGAAGTAGGAGAAAGAGAGAGGAGGGAGTGAAGAATCACAGTAGGAGATACACAGTACAATGCCACAGGGGCAGCGGCTGTATGTTTTTCTAGGTTAAATTGAATCAGAAGAAAAGAGAAGAGTGTGGGATGGGTTTGGGGCTTTGGGCCATAAACAACTTTAGTTAATTAGTAATCTTACACATGCGAAAGAACCGTGCAACACGGGAAGTTTTATTCTTCATCAAATAAAAACGAAGGAACCTCATTAGTGGAAACGTTGGTTTAGTTTTTTTTTTTTTTTTGGAAAACGTTTAGTTAATTAGAATCTTGTCAAAACAAAATTAGTAATAATCAAATAAAAATAACAATTTGGTCAAAAAAATAAATTAATAATATTTATTGATTAGAGGCCAAAAATTGAACAGAAACTATTGATAATAAAATTTCATTGTAAAATAA